>TARA_B110000003_G_scaffold184375_1_pt1 | contig 14229 bp, 9 predicted proteins | sample TARA_B110000003 | Tara Oceans TARA_B110000003 (sample SAMEA4396424) | marine metagenome | biome: Westerlies Biome; feature: [SRF] surface water layer (ENVO:00010504); material: water (ENVO:00002006), including particulate matter (ENVO:01000060) such as... | depth 5 m
GATATAGCGGACCGTCCTGAGTTGAGGCATGGAACAGTTGAGTTCATTGCAAGCCAGGAGTACATGGTCCGTCCGCCCATGCCTCCAACGTTTTTCTTTGCGTTTGATGTCTCTGCCAACGCGGTATCCAGCGGCTTCTTGGCAAAAGCCGTCAATACAGTAAAGGACGCACTAGACGAACTTCCGGGAGGAGAGCGTACGCATGTAGGCTTTCTTACTTACGACAATACCATTCACTTTTACGGGCTCAAGCCTGGAAGCGAAACCCCACAGATGATGGTGGTGGCCGAGCTTGACGATCCGTTTTGTCCAGCACCCGATGACCTACTGGTTAACCTGGGAGACTCGAGAGATGCGGTTGATGCGTTGTTAGAGATGCTTCCTAATGTGTTTGTGGGCACCTCGCATGTGGATTCGTGTATGGGGCCCGCAGTACAGGCAGCTTACATGGCAATGAACCACATTGGTGGAAAGTTGATGATGTTTCAGTGCACCTTGCCATCATTAGGACAGGGTCGCCTATTGAACCGTGGTGACGATCACAAAAACGATGGTACGGACAAGGAGCATCTAGTTCGTGCTCCTGCAGACCCTTTTTTTAAAAAAATGGCAGCAGAATGCTCCAGACAGCAAATATGTGTGGATATATTCGCCTCGGCATCACCATACGGAGACCTTGCGTCATTATCCATACTGCCACGATACACAGGTGGTCACCTGTACCATTACCCGGGGTTTCGGGTTGAACGCGACGGGTTGAAACTTCGAAACGAGCTCAGGCACAATCTCACACGGTTCACCGCGTGGGAAGCGGTTTGCAGGGTCCGATGTAGCAAGGGGTTCAGGGTCTCCTCTTTCAATGGCCACTTCTTTGTCCGATCCATGGACCTCCTCGCACTTCCGGCCACAAATGCTGATGCGGCATATGCGGTGCAGATTGCTCATGATGAGCAGCTACCAACAGGCAATCTTTCTTACCTACAATGCGCATTGCTGTACACCACTGCAGACGGTGAGCGAAGAATTAGGGTGCACACAATGTCAGTGCCTGTGGTACCGGACATTGCGCAAATGTTTCGCAGCATTGACGGTGGTGCAATGAGCGCATTTCTCACTAGACTCGCCGTCGAGCGCACGCTCAGTGCGCGCTTACAAGACGCTAGAGAAGCCATGCAGCTCAAATTATCTCAGGCATTGAGGGAATTCAGGCTTTTGAATACAAGCGCGGCGAGAGCATTCAATCGGCTCATATTCCCAGACAGAATGCGACTGGTGCCCCTGTTCACACTTTGTGCTGCAAAGTTGCCTGCGTTGTGTGGACATGCACGCGATGTCAGTGTGGATGAACGCATTCGATCGACGTTTGAGATTATGTCCGCACCTACTGAGGCCATCTTGCGAAGACTCTACCCGGTAATGTATGCTCTGCATGTTATGCCCCCTGAGGCAGGTTTGCTGAATGAGGTTGGTGAAATTGTGCTGCCTCCACGAACTGCGCTTGCGGGTGAGAGAGTTGACGCAAGGGGTGCTTATCTTGTAGATGATGGGCGTCAATGTCTGCTATGGCTTGGTAAAATGATCGACCACGGATTCTTAAACGCAGTGTTTGGTGCGCAGGGGCCACCAAAACCAGATGTGGACTTTGAGCCCGCGCTGGTCGAGGGAATCCAGCTTAGCAAGCAGGTGTGTGGCGTGATTACCGAAGTACGACGAAGAGCCTCGATTGGATGCCATTGCACGCTGACTGTGATCAAACAAGGCGAGCCCTCTGAGGCTCTGCTGTTTCCATCGTTGGTAGAGGATAGAGGTGCCGGGGGCGCGGGGGCAATGTCGTACGCGGACTTTTTGATCCAACTGCACAGGCAGGTGGCGCAGAATGGTGGACTGCAATAGAACTTGTATCAACCGTCTTAGTAAACTACTCCAGTTTTAAACGATAGATGTACCGAATGTGGAATAACTTTCTCGGCTAGAGAGCGAGCTCCTTCGCCGAAGCCAGCTTATACAAATACAAAGGTGTGTTCCAACAAACGATAAAAATAAACGAGTGAATATTGGAACTGATGATGAACTCCGGACAATAATAGGTCAGTTAACGCGACACAAACAGTTTGAGAAAGTATAAATCTTGTGTACTGCACCGATATTAACAATTCTTATGTTCATGATGCCTGTGAAAGACTTCGTGGAGGCTGCCATGGAGATCTTAGCTTCCAAGAGGCGGCGCTGTCCACCCTTCTCCCAAAACTATGTGTCCGAAAATTGTCCCGGTTCTTTGATGAAAGCAGTTTCGCAGTGTGCCGCAACAAAGAAAGCACATCCTGGAGTCGTCGCACTCAGGGAGCCTAACCTCTTTATTCACATGACACTAGAAGCAAGTTTTGCAGGGGCCTTTGTGGGGGCGTCTGCTAACACGTTTTTCCTAAGCCGCTCACTTAAGATCCATGGGTAAAAACAAGTTGGGCAACCGACCAAGAATGTGCTTGGTCATAGAGTTTAGTTTTTCAAATCCCAACTACCTGTATTTGATCTTGCCCGTCAAGTTGATCACATCTCCGTCTCAATCTAATAATGTCATTCCATTTCAACCTCGCGTGACATAAATTGATGTGTTATCAACAGATATGATAACCCACACATATGGGGTCAACTCGATCACCGAAGGTAATTCGGGACTTTGCCTCCCTCCTTCAAAGCTTTTCCAGCTTGCCGCCCGACTCGCTATCACGAAGTAATGATTCCGGCGTAATATACGTCGGCATGCTCGCATCTTGTTCGCCGCCGTGGATGAAATCAGACCCAAGAAGCAGGTATGTGACCACAAAGAAAACAGAGCACCAAGCTATGATTGGCCCAAAAGAGAAAAAAACAGTAAGGCCAAGAGTGAGCAGCTCACTTGCTCTCGATGGAAACCCAGCTAGTCCCTCGTTCTGAAGGTCACGAGACGCCTTCAGTTGATTCCCGCTGACGCTTGAGGGCGCTCCGTCATCCCTGAACCAAGGCCGGGGATTTTTATTGGACTCCAACAACTCTTCGACGTCAAAGTCTTCATCCCGGTAGTTCTCGCCATCTTGCGAGGTTCGCTCCCTGCGCTTCACCTCCTCCAAAAATGATGAGGAAAGATCGTCGTCCCCAGGAAGTCGGATGTCCTGATCATCACTCTCCGTAGCGGTGAGACGACATGCTCGCGGGGCACGACCTGTGTAGGGGTACCGAAGAATGTTTGAGTTCGTCAGGTCACAGCCTCCCAAAACATTTTTGAGTGGAGTGCGAAGAAGACTTTGCGTCCCTAAGAACGTCGCTCGTGTGAGAATTACAGCACCCGAAGACATCAACTGCCGATGTGTGCGATTGCGCGCCTCCTATTTTTTGGTAAATTTCCACGAAGGACCGGTTTGCCTGTGAGGAAGTGTGAGCCACCTAATAATCACGGACAGTGATGTACGTGCAGTAACGACGGTATCAAATAAGGACAGGGGCACCGCATTGTTCACCGCATTAATAAACTGTCACCTTCGTATTGCGAATTACCTTCGTACCTTCGAAGGTAACTATTAAATACCTTCATTATTCGTAATAAGTTTCGAAGTTGGTACCTTCGAAGTTACCGATTTAGCCGGGTTGCTAATCTCCACCCTTATAACTTGTACTTTCATTTCCGTTGTCATATATAATAGTAATAAGTAATAAGGTCATCGATTAATGAAACAGGTGGTGTGGACATTTTTCCCAAGGTTTTATTTTTGACCGGGATCAAGCGCGTCCGTCCTCAGGTGGTCGGCTAGTGATTTCGTCCGTATTGCGGCAGAGGTGTGTAGCAAGGTTTTGGATTTTGGTGTTGGAAAACATCACCTAAAGGTATTTGAGGATAAAAGAATGAGAAAAAACATTAGCGTTAGTTGTTTTCGCGCGCGGCGATTCACAATTAAAAATGTTGTTTGTCATATTAATATTAATAATATGTTCGAGACGAAAATAGATATATACAATAATAATCATACCGGTCGAAAGGTATTCTATTTATTAAATACTTTACAATTATATGTGTTTTCAAGAATGTTTTCATCAATAATTATTATAAATAAGATTAACATAAATAGTCGTGTCATAAAAGTCGTATGGATGATTATATTAATACCTTCGAAACTTACAATATTACAATGAATTACTTAATATCTTATTTAATATATCTTATTATAAACTCACGGACTGTTTTCATCACCTCTTATTTAAATATACTAAATATTCTCCAGGCTTAAGATTAATTGAAATCCAGAAAATAAACACAAGTACTGTTAAATATCTTTATACGGCTCGCGATGGCCCCGTGTAGTATGTGGTCCCGCTCCCTGAATATCGCGCGAAACTTTCAACAGTAACATTACCTCAGCATTCCCAATAAATTAACACGGGCATGACAACTGCGTCAAGTCGAGCAATTAAAGGACGCGGCGTGGGCATAGGTAAGCTCTGTTAATCTTTCTCCACATCCACTCACATATCCTGCTTTCTCAGGGTTGGGCGTGGGCTGCGGTTTCGGCGTTGGCTGGGGCTTCGGCGGTGAGTAGACGAAATTGTTACATTTTGACGGCCTGACCTTGCTTGGTGAAGGGGGGAACCTTGGTTGTTTAGGCCTTGGTATAGGTGGGGGATGTGGTCTTGGACTAGGTTTCGGTTGGGGTTTTGGAGTCGGCTGGGGGAGCAAGTACATCAATCAACACTTCGTCTTTCGAGAAACAGCGCAACCAAAGATTCTCGGAGTAGAAACTCAACTCGGGCAACCGATTGCTAGGAAATGATAAAGTTAAGCCAACATCTTTGCTGCAATATACGAAAAAGTTGCCCTGGCTATATATAGATGGCGCTTCTCTTGCAGGGAGTCTTAACTGCGCGGACAAACATGCAAGAGTTCTGTTTTTCTTTTATGGATATCCGTATTGCGGTAGGCGTTTCGCTGGGTGGCACAAGCGCCTTACAGTGTCAAGTGACGTACTGTTGTCCCTAATTAATCGAACCTCAAACAGATTCGCCCAGTTCTTCCCGGTAAGAAAGATTCTGTCGCCTGTTGCATCGTAAGCTATGCCGTTCAAGACGCCCGGGCGAAGAGTTCCAGGATCTAATTCATGGGAGAGCCTGCTCAAGTTTATCCAACCGACAACATTACCGGTTTTGGGATTGATTCGCATGACACAGTCCCGCTCTAAAATGTTGGCCCAGATTTCTCCTCTAACAGTCTCGAGCTCGTTTGCGAATCTTATTTGACTTCCGCCATCCTGTACAGTTTTTGACGCAAGCAAGTTTAGTGGTCCTTCATCATTAGTTTTTGGCTGAAGGAAACGCAGCTCCGTGCTTGAGTCGCTAATCACAAGTTCGTCATCAACAACAGTGATGCCCCAACCATCTGAAAGTGGCGTCTGAAAAGTTCCCAAAGACTTCAATGTCATTGGATCATAGAAAATCCCTATGTTGTTCCGCCAAAAGATCTGCAACAATTTGTCATCGTAAAATGTCAAACCCTCCGCAAAATACGTTTTAGGGAGAGCCACCTGTTTTCGAACCACTCCCGTTGCAAGGTCCACCTCACGGAGAGTAGAGGGCCCACCGACCGCCCCGGTCGACTCATATAAAGTATCTGGATATTGAAATATCAATCCTTGAGTGAAAGCTGATTCGTCATGTGGAAACTTGTGCACCACTTCATATGTGTACAGGTCCGGGTCTCCATAGAATACAGGAAAAGGCGCAACACTGTCCGCAACTATGTTACGTATTTGAACATCAACATCAGCCATGCCATCACTTGTCGATATATTCAACTGAGCGTTGACAGAAGGTATCAAATCATTACTTGAGGTTTTTCTGCGCACTTCAGGCGTTAGTGTAAGAATGAGTACGGGGATTGCGATAAAAAAAGCAGAGAGTATGAGGAACACAGCAAGGATGCAGTGAGCATTTCGCTTGCATTGCAACGCACGGCAGTCGCGTTTACTAGCCATAGGCTGCGCTCTGTTGGTAGCCTATAAAGCAGTTCGAGTCAGGGAGTATTCGAATTCGAAATAGTCTCCCATCTGTCGCGAGTGCAGATGTCTTCCACTTGATCTTAAACCAGACTTGTTGAGAGTTGCACAACACCGCTACTAAGTTTAGGAAAATCTGAAGGCGCGAAATCAGAAGTCTGCTGGGGGGCACTAGCTAGCTAGCTAAGAAATTCCTAATTCGTTTGTCTTCGTTTATTTGTCTGCAGTAGTGCTTAGGGCTGACGATGATAATAAGTCTTGAATTTCACTTGCTTTGAACGTGATTAGATCAATATGTTATTGAGATAAATCCCTCATAATAGAATGACGTTTGAATTTATATAAACATGGGGGTGTGATGCCTAACTATTGCCCCTGTGGTCGAGGGTTAGTTCAATAATAGAATTACTTTCAATCCTTATACTAATTAACACTACGCTATTAATAAGTTCGAGACATTTTCATTATCTTAATTAAATAAAGATAATGATAAAAGCCGCTCATCTTGGCGTATCACACGGGCAAATACATCTTGGCATGGCACATTATATGTCCTTGCTAAAAATGCGTATATACATAAGACCTTTATTTATTAGTTATCGATAAAATAAAAATGTCTCACCCTTATCATGATTATATATGGATTATATATGTTATTATTCAATATTATTCAGTGATATAATACATACGAAGTAATATTAACTACGGTAATAATAATAAAATTTCCAGGGAGCGAGCAAACAGCGTTATTGCGTGGATAGGCGTGATTGCGTGGGTCCGTTCCCAGGTGTATCGGCATAGCCCCTTTGCATGTACGGATTTATTAATTAAAACATGATGAGACTAGGTATGATGTGATTTTGACATGTCTAATTATCAAATGTGAATTAATTGAGTTATATTACATATAAATGCCCTCACGTATGAGTAAACACAATCGGACAAAAGTTCAACACGTGACTCAAGAAAATCGGTTCATTTCGTCCAAAAGAAGGGACCAACTATACGTAACGCTAAACCAACGTTCCTGAGCTAACGATGTCGAAAATGGAGACAATGTACGGGGCAAATAGACCTTCGACCTTGATTAACGATACCATGTGAGTACTGAATTTTTTTCCAAAGGAACCATTGGATCGAGTAATAACATGTAGCTATGAGGAAAAAATACCCTTGGATTCAGTGACGTGTTTCAAGAGGTAAACCAAGATTTACGAGTTAAAAGAGTTAAAAGAAACGTTGGATTGGGTGTAAAAATGACAACAATGTATGAGCGAATAGACCGTGGTGTTTGATTAACGATACCAGGTGACCGGACATTATCAATGTGTTGTTGATGACATTGAGTCGTGTAATTTACGGCTTTACCTTGCTTGCTTGCTTTGCTTCGAATGAAGGTATTATAATACAATTATTATTATCATATGATGATATCTCTGTTTATCTTGACCAATCACAGCACAGAAATATCTAAGATCTTTTTTCGAGATTTTCGGTTTGATATTGTGTCAAAACTGCAGCTACTACACCCATTTGCTCGCGCAATGTTTGAAGGCGTCACGACCCGTGTTGCAACGAATGGCGTGCTCACGTGTCAGGATCGACCTGCTCCGCAACATCAGGCACCAACGCGCGAATAAGCAAAAAAATAGACAAACTGTCGCACGCACTTCTAAGACCGAAACTTCGTCGCCGTCGTCTCTGGTATCCGCACCTTTAGGAGAGTCCAAAGCACCCGCATTTTCGGCCACATCTTTTCGAAAATTAGGCTGTGCCGTAAGAGCGCCCTCGAGTGATCTCATCACGGGTCCAGTATTATGCGATTCTGACTATGGAGAGCACGCGTCTGCATTTTTGAGCGGTAACTTCCAGCCCGTAATTCACGAAACCAGTGCTGTGGTTGAAATTAGACATGGGGGAAGAGGGCAATCCAGTTATGTCTATACCGACGAGCGCCCTTTTGAGTTCATTGGGGCTCTACCAAACGACTTCCCAGGCGGCAAATTCATATACGTTGGACCGAATCCTAAGTTCTCACAAAAGCATTACAAAGTATGGGGGAGTGGTCCTGGTCAAGACAAAGTAAAAGGGCGTCATTCGAGTGGATGGCACCATTGGTTTGAGGGTGATGGGATGGTATACGCGGTGGACTTTGGTTGTTGTTCTGATGATCAGGAGATTGAAAATTATGGCTGCCTCAACCTGCAGGATGGCAAGTCCGCGACCAATAGAGAGCCAACTTCGCGGAAACTCTCCTACCGAAACCGATATGTCCGTACAAACAGCTGGCACGACGAGCTTCGTCGTGGCACGCGGGTTTTCAGGCCTTTGATGAATGCTAGTGGCAGCGCTTTTCTTCCAAACGCCATATCCAACCTTCTTTTCGGAGGTAACTTCTTGAAAGATTCTGCAAACACTGCACTGTGTTTTTTCGCGAACAGACTGTTTGCTTTGCAGGATACAATGCCACCATGGGAGCTCAATCAAATGACGCTGGAGACAAAAGGCCCTTGTGATTTCGACGGGTCTCTACCTTTTTATGTTCCGTTTACTGCTCATCCAAAAGTTGCTCCTGGGACTGGACATCTTTTGTTCTTCGGATTCAATCCTGTTTACCCACCCCACTGTACAATAGGTTCCATTAGCCCAGACGGAGATGTCGGGCCATTGAAATCGCTATGGCACAATGCTTTGCAAGGGGCGACGTTTATGCATGATTTCTGCCTGACAGAGCACTACACGGTGTTATTTGAGGGTTCTATGAATATTCGACCTTTGCGGATGGTAAAAGGAGTGCACCCCCTGCAATACGATCGGTCTCAGCTAGCACGGTTCGGGGTAATCCGGCGCGACAAACAGGGGAACATGAGTGAAGTTGTTTGGTGCGAATGTGCTGATGCTGAAATGGTTTACCACTTCGTGAATGCATGGGAAGACTCTGAAACGGGGGAGATCGTGGTGGTCGGCGTGAGAGAGGATGGTTTTTTCCATGGAGCTTTGGCAGCTACTGGCACGCGGGAATGGATCACTGAAACGCTCAAAAAAGGCACGGCAGTACCTCGTATGCATGAATGGCGCATCGACCCTTCGCAAGGAGAGGTGGTATCAGAACGCTGGATGTTCGATGACATCGTTGAGGTTCCACGCATCAACGACGGGTATACAGGTCTCGAAAGCCAGTATGCATATGCAGGCCGGATTCACACCGCGTCCCTATCACAGGACGCTCAGCTAAAATTCGATGCTGTTGTAAAGTACGACATGAAAACTGGAACGAAACAAATATATGAGCACGGCAGCGGGTGTTATGGTATGGAGGCACAGTTTGTCCCGAGGTCCCACTCAAACCACAAGAACCAGGGAAGCCAGGATCATGGTACCGAGGATGATGGATGGCTGGTCTTATTCGTGCACGATGAAAGTGATAGGTACACTTCAGCAGCAGAGGGCCGCTCAGAATGTATCATACTTGATGCCAAAAAAATACAGGAAGGTCCAATCGCTCGATTAAAGCTGCCTTCGCGGGTCCCGTACGGTGCGCATGCGATGTGGTGTCCATTGGCAGATATTGCAACTTCTATCATGCATCCGGATGGAAATCTTGATTGCATCGATAATAATCTCGTGTCCAAAGAACATGACTACATGCTTTGCAGACCTCCTGAGCCTCGCCCATTTGCGATTTCAAAAGGACAACATAAACCCCTCCTCGGGGCTGCCATGACAGGTGTGCTCCGTGCAGCGACTGGACTTTTCGTGAATGGCTGGCGCCCATGGGTGGCATTTGACGATTTCCAGCAGTATGCCTTCATCCGGTGTTTTGGTTTACGTCTCATCGAGTTGAATTCGCTTGGGATGGTTCGACGAGAGCAAATAGAAACTGAAATGCAGTGCGGTCGTATCTTTGGGGACGTTTTTGGGCTTTCTGCAGAATGCTCCATAGAAAGTGCGTTGCCTTTACTGACGCTCTTTGAACTTGAGGGTTGCGGAGACTGTCGACGTGTGCGAGAAGCACTTTGCATGCTAGATATTTCCTGCACGCATAAGCCTTGCCCGCACGGAGCTGTGCATAATCGGCTGGCAGCGGCAGTTGCCCAAAACCAAACTTTCGGGTTGAGCAGGCAAGAAAGTATACATGCAGAGGATGCAAAGCTCCCCTACCTCGAAGATGAGCGCACTGGTGTTCGAATTGCAGGCGCTGATCAAATGATTGAATATCTTTATTCAGAAATCTGGATGGTGCGGCTCCACCCCCAACTATCTCTTCTGGGCCTTTTGCATCAGTGTTTGCCCAGATTGCAGTTGAGGCACGTGGCCCTGAGAGAAGTTCCCATGAAACGGCTCCTTTACGACGCGGTCCATCTGGAACATTTTATTCCAGACCTTCTCGTACGCCTGAAAAACCACTCCAGCTGTGGGCGTACGAAGCTTCGCCCTTTTGTACACTGGTTCGAGAAACACTTAGCGAACTTGAGCTCTCGTATGTTTTACAACCGTGTGCAAGAGGCAGCCCTCGCAGGACTCAGCTAATGCACAGGACGGGCGGGACATTTCAAGTTCCCTACCTCGAAGACCCGAACACTGGCGTTGCAATGTTCGAAAGTGCCGAAATCATCAAGTACCTTGGGTCTAGATACTTGCAGTTTTAACAAAACCGGAGACTAGCTAGTTTGTTGTGCTTGGGGTCTTTTTTTACCGAATGTTTTTCGGGGCGGTTCGTCCGGCGTGCGCCCGTCTAGCGCAAGCTTCCAGCGCTCTTCACCTCTATTACTGCTTTCAAGATCGAAAAATAATCGCCGCAGCCGCTCATTGTTGGCTTCTTGCTGCATATTTGGAAAGGGTTGCTGCCACGGGTCAGCTTCAATCTAGAATATTTCCACGAAGGAACGGGTGTTGTGCAAAGAAGCTACTTTGAAACAGACCATCAGTTTGGCGTCCATCCCTGCGCTTCTTCGGAGCTCTGTGCGCACGTCTTTGTCGACCTCTCGATTTGTCAGGTCAATCAAGAAAGAGCCCGAAGCCAGAGGTACGACAAACATTGTCACCAACGAGAACAAACCCAAGACTGCCGGGTTACCGCGCGTGATGTGCACAGTGTACCTCCACAGGGAGCTTTTCTCCCATATCCAAGACATCGCCCGGCAATGGGTAGATGTTCTTTAAGTTGGCGAGTAAAGGCGTCAAGATGCCTTGTTCCGGCCGCACTGTGAACATTTTCCTGCTTGAACTTCCACCAGGAAATCAGGAAAGCGTTTTCATCAGGTACATACACGTATAATAGGCATTTAATAATAAATAATGGTTAATATTATATATTATTAAATGTATTTGATTGTATTTGCTTGCATTATTAAATAATACGAAGGTAATCATTAAGATCTTATCAGATCCCGCCGCAATAAATTCAAGAAACAAAGATATGCACAACTTCCGTGCCTTGGACTGCTTCCTTCTTGCTTCATTCGTTCATGCGTTTCATTGGAAGACGAGAGCAGGCTAACGAGCTCCCAGTCTAAGATGTGATAAACAGTCGACGTGTATCAAAATATGCCAAAAAATCTTTTCTCTCTGCAGTCTGAGTCGGCATCTTTGCTAACATCATCTGCCGCAACCTGACTATTATCTGTCTCTGAAGACTGACTTTTGCACGTTTCTGCATTAATCATTCGTTCGTTAGCTACGCGATCGAAACATATTGCAAGGCTGGACAGTCTTTTAGCTTGAGGGCCGTATGTTGAAAAAATACCAGGAGGGCCTACTCGCCAAGCCCAGTTGCCGTCAGCCACACCCGGAGTGTTCATTCTGGCTTCATCGCCAAGGCCTAGTACGTCTTGCATAGTGAACACGCATGCTTTACTAACGCCGGACATACCAAGACGAATCAGCCCCCAGGCAGCGCCCTCTGCTTCTGATATACCTGCATAATATGCCAGTTTTAGCTTGGTCGCTTCGTCCAGGCTCTCAAACCATCCTTCTGTTGTCTGATTGTCATGCGTTCCAGGGTAGCAAAATGAGTTCTCGTACATGTTGTGAGGAAGGTGAGGACTTTGACTATCCCCGCCCCATGCAAATTGAAGAACTGCCATGCCAGGAGCATTAATCGACTCTCGCAGGTTGACAACATCTTCGGTGATGACACCAAGGTCTTCGGCAACGATGGGCGCGTCGCCGACTGCCTTTTCAATACCATCAAAAAAATCTTTACCCGGACCTACCATCCAAGCACCATTTTTGGCTGTTTTGGCATCAGCGGCCACCGACCAGTAAGCGGCAAATGCTCGAAAATGGTCAATGCGCACTTCATCGTGCAGCTGCAAAGCTCTTCCAATTCGACCTGCCCACCATCGGTAGTTGTCTTCAGAGTGGGAACGCCAATCATACAAAGGGTTGCCCCAAAGCTGTCCGTCCTCACTGAAGGCATCTGGAGGAACGCCTGCTACTGATGTCGGCTTACAGTCTTTTCCGAGAAGAAACAAAGACTGATTAGCCCAGACATCGGCAGAGTGCCCGCCAACATATATCGGCATATCCCCGATAATTGAAATTCCTTGAGAATTTGCATAGGACTTTACCGTCAGCCACTGTTTGTCAAAAAGAAACTGCGTAGCGTAAAACTCTTCAATGTCCATAGACGCCGATGCACGTATCTCTTTAAGTCTAGTCGGATCTCGGCGTCGAAGGTCTTCAGGCCAATCCCACCAGTCTTTACCGACAAGATTTGGAATGTTGCATATTGCATCAAAGAGGGCAGCTTCTTCGATCCAGGATATTATCTCGGGACGCAATCGCCAAGCAACAAAAGAAGATTTCAACGGGTCATTATCTGGTCTCTCAAGGAGGCGCTTGGCTGCCTGTGCTATCAAAGGCTCATTTGTTTTGGCCACGAGATTGAAATCCACGTTCCCTGAAAGGTTGTAAGGGCGTGGGAGCTCTTGCTCTGTCAGGAGGCCGTCTGAGGCAAGTTCATCCAAAGATATCATTAGGGTGTTACCACAGTGTGCATCGCGACCAGAATATGGAGACCAATAGTCTTCTCTAACTCCTGGTATTGGCCTCCCTGGAGGAACCAGTGGCAAGACCTGCCAGATCTGCATCTTTGCATCTGCTAGCCAATCAATAAAAGCAAAAGCTTCCTTCCCCAAATCTCCAATACCATAACGTCCGGGCAAGGATGTCGGATGCATTATAACGCCAGCACGCCTTTGGGGTCGCTTCGGAGGAAACATTTCCGTGTAGCCTTCTTGCACTGGCTCACCTTTAGAAGTAAGGAAGAGTGATATTTCAAAAAAGTCTCGTGAAAGTTGATCATGATCAGGCCGTTGGACCCGACAAATTTACTATTGAAGTGGTATTTTGGACGTACAGATGTGTCCGTCTATTCACGTCGACGGTGAAATCTTACCAATTTCCAGCATAGTAGCCCTTTTACTCAAGGGGCAAGCTTTGAATAAACGACGAGACAGACCGCTCCTTGTACCTTTCAAACAAAACCGCTGCGAAGGCAGTTTTGAGCCAAATGGAGCGTTTCTCAGCAGGGACAATGCCATGACGTTACTAAAGAGGTCGCTTAAACGCCTCTATGTGTAATTCTTAGTTTCTTTCGTCCAAGCTATCGGGAACGAAAACGAATTCGTTGTGCTTGCGAAGCTGAAGCTGACAGGCTCATTCCTTGAATTTTATACGAAGATATGGATAATAAATTATTGCGTATCCGCTCGGGCGCGTGTCGGATTTGCAACCGACCAGTGAAGTAATAACTGCCGACCGAAAATCAACGATACATATGAAGAAATGTACCGTGTGCTCCCATCCCAGCAGGAAAGTAAGGAGAGACTGACCCTGGGAGAGTCAACGATATCGACGGTTTATAACTCAACGTCCGATCTGCCCCGAAATTCAGAAAGTTCTAACAATTTGCCTGTGCGATCAGCAGGGTCATCAGTCTCTCCTTACATTTCCTGCTCCCAGGATTTTACGGCCGACCAATTATCGTGCACGGACACTTTTCGCTGATAAATACGCTCTGGAAGCTGTCGACGACAGTTGCCTCCCAAAACTGTGATGTTCTCTAGAAGGTAGCATTCGCGAAATCGGCGTTGGAGGCAATCTTAGATAGGCATCTCCTCCAGAGCTCGCACCTAGAGACATATATCAACGTATGCCGATGCCGTCAAGCAAGAAGTTTTCTTTCTCGTAAGAACGCAATATACGC
>TARA_B110000003_G_scaffold140180_1_pt1 | contig 14183 bp, 10 predicted proteins | sample TARA_B110000003 | Tara Oceans TARA_B110000003 (sample SAMEA4396424) | marine metagenome | biome: Westerlies Biome; feature: [SRF] surface water layer (ENVO:00010504); material: water (ENVO:00002006), including particulate matter (ENVO:01000060) such as... | depth 5 m
GTGAAGTCGAGACCACCTTGAATCGATTCGATTGCTCTCCAACGAGCCTAAACCCTAAACCCTAAAAAAAGAAGAGCATTACATCGCCATGACTGCCGAAGAGGCAGCGGCGGAAGTGAATATTGTACCCCCCCTACGTTCCCGACATTCCGAAATAACAGCGATCCGCAAATGTTATGGGTTCTTTCCGGCGCGTCGACGTTTGGCGTTCGGTCGTTGGCCGAGGCCGTTACAGCGCAGCGCGCTAGACGCGTGGACGCGGCGTCCATGCGGTCGACGGCGAGGCGCGAGTGTCGTGGTGAGGACAGCGCGACGACGCGCGACGACGATGCACAAGCGCGCGGACTGGCGATGCTTGCAGACACGCGAAAGACGGCCGGCAGTAGTCGCGAAGCGCTACGTTCGAGCATCGTCGCGCGCTTCAGCGAGGATGAGAGCCTCATGGAAACTTTCGGGCCCGTGCTCTCGATTGTCGACGCGCTCGAACGGATGTACGAGGAATATTCCGTCACGTCAACGAGTGGGACGCTTAGGATCAGAGCGCTCGGCGCCTCGGACGCGTTCGAGCTCGCCCGCTGGCGCACGTTCGCCGCGCTCGCTGTGCTGCTCGAGAACTGCGAACGCGTCGAAGTCGAGTTCATCGGTCCGACTTTGCGACGCCTTGATCCAGGTGTGGTGTGTGAAGCGACGTCGACAGATGGTTCGGGGCGGCTGCGCATTCAGGCAATTCGTGGCTTGTATCCCGAAGTCAGCGATGTCGCGTCAGCGTCGGCATCTGAAGCAGCAGCTTACGACGTCGTCGTCGCGTTTAACGCGGGATTGCCAGTGGGCGGCGACTGGGCGCGCGCTATTGAGCGAATCGTCAGTGAGCACGTCGATGCGTTTGCAGCTAACGCACCATCGTTAGGAAACGTCGCGCCTCCTTTTTGGGTGAGCGATTACAACGAAGAAGCGATAGACATAGCCTTTGCGTTTCTTCGGCACGTCGTCCAACGTGTTCTCGAATCTCGAAACGTTGACTCGCGCGCCGAAGCTATTTATTTGGAGCCGTACTCGAACGCTGCATACCAGTCGCGTAAACGTATAAGTTCTTGTACGGTACCGGCGCACGCGAATGCTTACGCGTGCGCGTTCGTCGGCTTGTCGCGATTAGAAGAATAGAACGTAGCAAACCATGTAGCTGACGCGACTTGAGTGGAGAAATTTGACTAAACGCTAGAGCTAAGGTTTATGGTTTGCGAACTCGAGCTCGAGCTGGCGCGCCTTGAGCCAGTCGGCGACGTCGTTGAAGCCTTCCACGAGAGCTAAACCCGCCGGATCGTATCCCTCCGCGTCGGGTTGGGCGTGGTCTCGCGTTAGACCCAGACTCGGCGTATCTAAGAGCCACTCGCACACGTCTCGATTTCCACGCTGTGCGGCTTTGTGTACACAGCTATGACCGTTGGCGTTGATCAAATTGAAAGGCACGCCGAGTGAGGCGAGATATTCGCAACACTCGACGCCACCGGCGCCCATGGCGGTCCAGCACGCGACGTTACAACCGTAATCGTTGCACGACTTGTAATCGCACTCGGCGCGTTCAACGAGCTGGCGCATGACGGCGAGATGACCTTGCCAACAAGCCCACGCGAAAGCGGTGGATCCGTCTTCAGTGGTGCTGTTCGGATCGACGCCGCGCGAAAGCAGATATTCCACCACCTCGACGTGGCCGTTTCGCGCCGCCCAGTGCAAGGCGCTTCGACCGGCGTACGAGCGCCGTCCGCTCTGGACGGAGGTTTGAGGATTCATACAGCATTTTTCGACGAGAAACTCGACGCACTCGACGTGCCCGGCGCCCGCGGCCCAAAGCAACGCGTTGGAACCGTGCTTATCGACGGCATCCTTCGAGCGTGGATCCCATCCATCGCGCGAAACGAGCGAGCGTAAGAGATTCAAATCGCCTCGCCGCGCGGCTTCAAGTCCGGGCAAAGGCAGTGCTTTGACGCGCTTCGCCGCGATCAGGGCATCCATGACAGTGGCGTCGCCGCGGCGGGCCGCCGCCATCGCCTCGCGCAAATCGTCCTCCCGCGACGCTTTTTTCGTCTTATTATCCAAATACGCCGCGTCTCCGTTCGTGAGGTCCGACCTCGATCCCGAGGTCGACATCGCCACGAGCGCGTTTCGCTCTCTCTCCACCGCGTCCATGGCTTCCTGGTGTAAATCGTTATGCCTCGTCTTTCGATGCCACCACAAACCGCGTTCGCCGCCGGAGATAAATTTTCCGCATTTATCGCACATCGCCGATCCCGCGTCACGCAGCTCGGCATATCGCTCTAACGTGCATATGGTGATCATCCCGCTGTCACCGCCGTCGTGCACGCGCACGGCGGCGAAATGCTTTGACGCGAACGCGTTTGGTATGAGCTCCGTCGCCGCCGTGGCGAGCGATTTGGCCGTGTGTTCACGTTCGACGCCCATGGGCGAGACGCACGTCACCGTGGTGGACGCATAACGACCGCTCTGCGCGCGTAGGGCGTGAAACAGCGCGTTCGCGGCTCCGCATTCGACGTCGCCGCCGGGGAGCTTCTTCGACACCCGAACGAGACGACGTTCGTCGAGACTCGCGAGAACGTCGCGCGCCGTGCTCTCGATCTCCGTGAGCGCGTCGAGTAACACATTTTTGATATCCTCAAGCGGTGGCATCGCCGCACACACACGGTGTGCGCGACGATGTGACGATGTTGTCGCGCTTGGCGCGGGGACGACGAGAAGCGCGACTCGCGATGGCTTCACACTCGGTTTTGTCGACAATCTATCTCATCTATCGCACGTCACGTCTCGACTTTAACTTTCCCGTTCCCGTGACGGCGCTGCCATGCGCAAAATGATTGTAGGTTGCAATCTTTTGGTTTACGTCCGACGTCGCCACGGGCAAAAATCTCAAACGAATCCACTCCAAACTCGCCGATACCGTAAATTTTCAACTCGGGCTCGAGTCCGACTTCAAACTCGCCAGTTTCCAATAGAAACTTCGTGGACACCTCCACGATCGTCCGCATCCTCCCGGGGAACAAGCCGAGGCGCTTGATGATTTCGAACACGTCCTGCGAATCCGCCGCGAGCGCCGCGCTCGGCGTCGGGAATTTCGCGAAAAAGTTTGATATGCATTCGTGTTTGAGAGCACCGCTCGCGACGCGCGACATCAGAGCACACGCGATCAGCAACTGCCACGCGTCATGCGCGTAATACTCTTGCAACAATTGCATGGGTGACGGCGGCGGAGGCGTTCCTAATCGAGACATCGTCCACGCCTTCCAATCGCTCACGGAACGCGCGGACGGTACGCTGTCTCCCCAACGCGCCACGGCGTCGCGGCGCCACGCCTCGTCTTTCGCTGACTTTTCGACAAAAGAATTGGCAACGTCCGCACGCGTGGCGAGTAACTTTTCTCGCGCTTCTGCGAGCCATTCTCTCGACGTCGCCACGACGTCCTTTGCCAACTCGTCGTCGTCCAACTCGGCGTCGACGCTCGCGCGCTTCCTCGCCCGACCGTTTTCGTTTTCCTCGTCCTCATCGAGCAAGGCGTCGATGGTCGATCCATCGTACTCGGCCTTCACACCGACGACCCTGGACGACCGCCTCGTCGGCTCGCTCGGCTCTTCGCGCTTCACTCTTTTCCGTGACGTAGTGCTAATCTTCCGCGACGACATCTTGTTTCGAATGTCATCCGCGAGTGCGTTCACACCCAAGCGAGCCATGTACTCGCGGTTTCGCTGAACGTGCGCTAATCGCTGGCGCTCATACTCTGTGAGGTTCTCGTCCGGCATGGTCGCGCGCGTCGCGAGTCGCGCACTGAAGACTGTTGTGGGACACCTTAACGCCGAGTGGGGCGTCGTAGCGCCGAGTGAGCGCCGATCGCTCGCCGTGGACGCGCGAGCGTAAAAGACTAATGTGTGATGTGTACTGACAACCGATGAACAATCTAGGCATGCTGCGCGACTACACGATGCGCTCGAGTTCCTTGGCGTAGAGCAACGTTTGATTTATCAGAGCGGCCGCCGGGATGTCCCTGGCGCTCGCTGGCGCGACTTCTTCGTTGAAAACCACGCCTCCGTTGGCGTCCATCGTCCAGTCACGCGCGTTTGCGTATTTTTCAAACTCTTGAGCGTTTGCGAATCCTAACAATTTCATCGCCTCTGCGCCCGTAAGCGAGCCGTACGCGCTCTCGGCGCAACTCGCAATTTCGTCTCGCACCGTGTTCATCAACATCGACATGAAATACTCGTAGCTCGGATCTGGTAGCGCGTTTTGTCGCTGCGCAATCTTGTTATACGCCCCCTCCATCAAAAACTGTTCGAGCTCCAACACCGCTTGCACGCGTTGATCTTTCAAGACGTCGTCGTCCGTCGTCTCAAGCTCGGCGTGAAACTCGGCGATGCGGTTCTGAACCAGCAACCGCAACAGGTTTAACCCGACGATGAGCGCCTCATTTTGCGAACGCTCGATGGGTTGCTTGCAAGGCGCGCGCTTGCAGGCGTCGTAAGCAGCTTTCGCCTGCGAGGCGTGTCGCTCAAAGCTCTCCTCGTCTCGCGTCGCCGCGCTGATCATGACCCCGTGTTCCGCCGCCTCGCGCCTCAGCCGGAGCTCGTCTTCTTCGTTTCCTACGAACGTCGTCGCCGCGTGCACTTTGAAATCGTCCAAACGTTCCAGCGCCGTGGCGTGATCGTTCGTCGCGATCGCAGCCTGGATTTGCTTGATTAAATCTTTGCCGTGCGCGACGGACGTCGACGACGACGTGGACGCTCTGCGCGTGCCCACCATGACGTGTCTGAGTATTAGTTGGTTCGTCTGCGACGACGCGTGCGCGCGCGTTGCGGTGTGACCACGCCGAGTTTGTGCGAGGAGACTGGGTTGACTTTTTTACTCTACGGCGAGCCGTCCGTCGTGAGAGAAAGCGTTTACATTAAAATAGCCATCTAATCAGCAACTACTCCGCGCTCGCGGACGGAGACTGCTCTTTCTTCAATCTCTTGATCGCTTCGGCGATGTTGATGCCACCGAGCGCGGCGGTCAGCGTCTGGGCGGCGAGCGCGGCGGCGTCGACGTCCTTCTTCGACAGGAATGGAGGCGGCTCTGTCTGCCCGGCGATCGTCACGCTGGTGAAGATCTCGCCTTCGCTCAAGCCGAGACGATCGTAAACTTCTTGAAGATCGTCCACGGTCATCGCGTCGTACATGAGGGGTAAATCGGCGACGCACTGAATCTTCTTCAGCGGCGCTAAATCTGGAGTGTTGGTGCACTGCATCAAATCGGCCCAGTAGTTGTTCGTCTTCAAATCCATCTCATGACGACTCAACAGCGTTAAACGCGCGCGATCGACCTCGCGTTGGCTCACGCGCTGCATCTGAAATCCACGCAACACGCGCACGCCGGCGTTGATAGCTTCATCAATTTTTTCCGGCGTCGACGTCACCAACAACCTGTACGTCGTCGCGTCGTTGTTTTGTAATCCAAACGACATTGTAAAGTTGCAGTCGTACGTCAGACCCAACGCGTCGCGCACCGTTGTGAACAATCTACCACCGATAACTTCTGCGAGCATCATCCCCGCGCAATACGTCGCCAAAGAATTCGCGCGTCGCGCAGACTGCTGCGCGAATGGGTTCCCCTTCGCCGCCGCCACCTCGTTCACGGGATCGCGCAAGGCTGCAATCTGTTCCGGCGTGTACGCGTCTTGATTGACAAAGCTCGGAATTTCAGAGTACAGACTCGTCATCGGCGCCCACATGGATGGCCCCGGTCCGGCGGCCACCGCGCACGCTCTTTCGTCGCTGTCCTTCAACCACAACCGCTGCGCGCGCACCGGATCATCCTTTGGCACCTCTTTCAATTTCAGCGGGGGCACTTGCGGCAACGGCGGCGCGGGCTTGGTCTGAATCGATCCCATGAACGCGAGAACCATTTCGTCGACTTCTTCGGGGATGATGTCGCCGACGATGTTGAGTTCCAAAGCCCCGCTCGCGAATTGAGCTTCGATCATGTCTCGAACGCCATCCAGCGTCAGCGCCTGGAGTGCCTCCTTGTTCGGGTCCATGATTCTTCGGTCTTCGTAAATCACGGCGTTGATAGTGTCATGCGTGAGCAACTCGATGTTCTTGTTCGTGTTAATCTGAAACATGCGGTAAATGTCCTTGACGCGCTCGAGCGCTTGCTCGTCCCACGTCGGCTTCGTCAGCGTGAGGTGCATGATCTCGAGAATAGTCCTCAAGCCTCCATCCGTGGCGAACGCGGAATCCAAAAACATGTACTCGACCTCGGGCTCGACGTCGTACACGAGCAAGTGTTGCATCGTCAAGAGCTCGATTTGCTTGCGCGACCATTCGCCGACGTCGCCAGCCTCTTGCACGGTGCGCAAACCGACCGCCGACGAACCGATTCCGCCGGGCCCGATGTTCGGGCTCTCAACCGAACGACCACCCGGGACGACGAGTCGTAAGAACGCGCTCCCAGGCTCGGCGTCGAGCACCTTGTAGTTGACGCGAATACCGTTACTCAGCGTGCGCTGGTACACGCCGGTCGGCTCGTGATACGTCGCCTCGGTAAACGTCGGCGCCGTTTGCTCGATGAGGGCGTTGATTTCGTCATCCGCAATCAACACCTCCGGCACAAAGATATCCTCGGGCTCTGTGATTTCACCGTAATCCGCCGCCAAAACTTGTTCTATGCGCTCGGGCGTGATATCGAACGGCACCGTCTCGCCGTCGACGTTCGTCATCGTCGCTGGGACGCACGCGACGATGGCGGTGCACTTACCGCTGTTCGGTTTGCGATTGTTCTCCACGCCGTACTCACCGATAAAACCTAAAAGCTCATCGCACGCGCCGTTGCACGCCTCGAGCGTGATGTAATCAGACATGCGCACCAAGGCCTCGTGACCCGCGACCTGGTCCATGACGACGTGTCCGCAGGCGTCCTGCTCCATGACAAAGTCGAGATTTTCGAGGCTCGGCACGCATCCCGCCTGCTGCGCGAGCTGTTCAGAATCTCTCAACATCGCCGCCTTAAAACGATCGAGCTCGCTCGGCGTCAATCCAAACTTTTGCAATCGTCGAGATTCCTCGACGGCGACTTGCAAGGCGAATTCGTACTCTCTCGGCTCGCACGTCACGGTGACGGTGCTGACGCAACACCCCTCTCTCGCGCTGTCGCTATGATCGAGTTCAATGCGTTTGTAATCCGCATTAGTTTCCGCGTATCTCGCCTGAATGCGGCTCTGCAACACCAACAACACAATGCGCTGCAAAATCGTCCGGTGCAAGTCGCCCATCTTTTCGAGCGGCTTGATGGCCAATTTTGAAAATATGTTGAAACTCGCGTTGGACAAGTGTTCGTGCTGGAACATGGACACTTTACCCTCGGGGGCGACGAAAGGCAAGAACGGGTCGTCTTTGCCCGACGCCTTCGCCTCGTCGTTCGAGCGTTGAATTTCGTCGAGCTCGTACGACGGCGCCCCGTACGCGTGCTTCACCGGAGGACGCACCGCGTGACGTTTGAGAGGAGACTCGGCTTCTTCCGCGCCTTCCGCGGGCGCCGCTTCGTCGAACGCGGCGGAAATCATACCCTCGACTTCGTCCACGGAGGCATCGAAGTCGCCCACGACGTAGAGCGTGGCGTTGGCTGGGAAATACCAGCGCGCGTGAAAGTCTCGCACCGCCTGCGCCGGCCACGCTTCCACCTGATCGAGCTTACCGATCGGAAATCGCGTGCCCAAGAGGTTGTCCCAGTGCAAATGCTCTAGAAGCTGACAGTCCACTCTGTACTCGATCGTGTTCATCATTTGAGCCTCGGCGAGCACGGCTTTCTTCTCCTTCGCCACGCGAGTGTCCAAGAGTTGCGGCGCAAACGCGACGTCGTAGAGAATGTCCAGCACGTTGGGCGGCATGTAATGTCCATCCTTGTTCGTCGTCGGTGCGTGGATGTGGAACACGGTGTGGTGGAAATCCGTGTACGCGTTCCCTCGCGTACCGCTCCCGAGCCACTGATCTCGTTTTCGAGAACCCAAAAACGTGACGTGCTCGACGAGGTGCGCCAGCCCTTGCTCGTCTTCGCGTTCGTCCACGGACCCGACGTGCATCTCCAAGTGCGCCTCAAATCTCCCCTCGGGAACTTTGTTCGGTAAGATGACGTACTTCAACCCATTCGCGAGCGTTCCTCGACGAATCTCTTCGTGCGGCGTCAAAGGCTCGTCCAGCATCGCCGTCGTCGCCGCGGGATCGGCGACGGATGACAGCGTCTGCATCGCGCGATCCCATCGCCCCGGCCCACCGTTCGTCGACGACGCGTTCGCGCGCACGACGCGCGCGCACCGTCGCCCTCGCGTCGCCCGTTTCGTCGTCGTCGCCGTCCGTCCACGCCGACGATGCGGCGTCACGATTCCTCGCGCGTTCGCGCTCGCGCGCGCGCTCGCGGAGACGCGCGACGCCATGTCGATCCGGCCGTGCGCGCGCGCGTTCGTCGGGTCGTCCGATCGTCGGGACCGTCGTCGTCGAACGCGCGCGCGACGCCGGCGCCGGGGTCACGCCGCGCACTGCGGAAGGGCGGACGATTGATTCGACGCCGCCCCTGGACCGCTGGACCCTGGGCGGGCGCGCGCGAGGGGGCTTGGCGCGCGGTCGATCGATCGATCGATCGATCGATCGATCGATCGGTCGGTCGATCGGTCGATCGATCGATCGGTCGATCGGTCGGTCGACGTCCGTCGATCGACGCGCGATGGTTCGCGAAAAAACGAAATCGCCCTCGACGACCGCGCGCCGGCACTTCGCGACGACGCGTGCGGCGAGCGATGTTTAGCGTGACGTGCGCGCCGTCGGCGACGACGACGACGTCGTGCGCCGTGAAGGCGACGGCGCGATCGCAAAGGGTGCGAACGATCGATCGACGCGACGCCGACGCGCGCGAACGCGTTCGAACGGCGCCCGAGGACGACGACGGGGCGGTGTCCCCATCGGCGCCCCATCGGCGCCATCGGCGCGCCATCGAACGCGACGGATCGGGATGCGCGCGACGATGGGGACCGCGAGGCGTCGATGGCGACGATGGCGTCGACACCGACGGTCGCGAGGGATCACGCGCGCGCCGACGAGGGGAGACGTCGCGTCGACCTCGACGGCGCGCGACGGCGCGATCGGGGCGTGTTATCCAAAGCGACGCGCGAGACTGACGACGCGGTTTTCTGGAATTCTTCGCGCAGGTGCACGCCGCAGCGCAGCGACGAAGCGTCGTCGTGAATGCGGGCACGGGTAAATTTATCGTCGGCGGGAACTGGAAGTGCAACGGCACGGCGGAGTCCGTCAAGTCGCTCGTGAAGGAACTAAACTCTGGGAAAATCGACGCCGACGTTGACGTCTACGTCGCGCCTCCGTTCGTCTTCATTCCTCGAGTGCAAAAGGAGCTCAACAACAAAAACTACGCCGTCGCCGCGCAGAACTGTTGGGTCTCCGCGGGTGGGGCGTTCACGGGTGAGGTGAGCGCGGATATGCTCGCCGACGCCGACATTCCGTGGGTGATTCTCGGGCACAGCGAACGCCGCGCGCTCTGCGGCGAGACGAACGAGTTCGTCGGGGAGAAGACCAAATATGCCTTGAGCAAGGGATTGAAGGTTGCTTTGTGCATCGGTGAGACGTTGGAACAGCGCGAAGCGGGCACGACTCTGGATATTTGCCGCGCGCAACTCAAGGCGGTGAACGACGTCGTGACCGCGGCGGACTGGGAAAACATCGTCATCGCGTACGAGCCCGTTTGGGCGATCGGTACCGGCAAGGTCGCGACGCCGGACCAAGCGCAAGAAGTGCACGCGGGCATTCGCAAGTGGTGCGCGGATAATATTTCTCCGGCGATTGCGTCGAAGATTCGCATTCAGTACGGCGGCAGCGTCAACGCCGGCAACTGCGACGAATTAGCTCAGAAAGAGGACATTGACGGCTTTCTCGTCGGCGGCGCGTCTTTGATCGGCGAGGCTTTCGTGACGATTTGCAACAGCGCCAAGCACTCTAAGTGAGCGAAGCGAACGAAGAGTGCGTGAACCTATCCAATCCTATTCGAATTGTCGCCGCGTGCGGCGCGCGCGCGCACCCCTGAATTAGTAGACTCAATATATATTTCTCGAACGCGAGCGTTCGCGGAGACGAGGCAAAAGTGTAATGTTAACCGTTTACGTTGCGTTCTATTCAAATCAATCTATTCAAATCAACCCACTGCGTGGACCATCATCTATAATACGCCATGTGCCTCGTTTGGAAGTGACTCGCGGCGTCGATTTTCTTCGCCGTCGGGGCGGCGAGTTCCGCCGCCTCTCGCGCGCGGCGCTCGTCGCGATCGATGCGAAGCCACTTTTCAATGGTCGACAATAAATGTTTCGTGCCTTGAATTTCCGGAATGTCCACCTTGGCGCCGCCATACTTCAACTGCCCGTTGGACGTGAACGCGAGGTGCGTCATCCAATCCGCCATGCCGTCGAAGATGTGCGTGGCGTACACGATGGTGGCCCCGCGCACCTCGCACTCTTCCTTGAAAAACTCCAACAAGTCAAGCCGACCGAGGATGTCCAAATCCACCGTGATTTCGTCGCACAGCAACACCTTGTACGGCTTCAAGAGTCCGAGACAAATCTGAACTCGACGTCGTTGTCCGTCGCTCAACGCCTTCATGGACCAGTCCAAATCCACATCCAGCAGCTTCACCAATCGTTCTCGCCTCGCCGGGTCCACGTCTGCGACGCCCTCGATCATTTTCCTCGCCGAAATGTCTCCTTGCAGGGGCACGTCCGCGCCCGCGCTTCCGATGTTGCGCCGCCACTGCGCGCCCAGGTAAGAAAGCTCGCCCCCGCACGTGAGCGCGATGTCGTGAAACGGCGGTCGTCCCAGCACGCGCACGACGTCTTCGTTCACCATGGTTTTACCCGCGATGACGTGCAGCGCCGTCGTCTTCCCCGCCCCGTTCGCGCCGGAAAGCAAGCACCTCGACCCCGGCGGCAGGCGCAGGCTCCAATCGCGCAGCACCGCGTCGCATCCCGGGTACGCGTACGTCAGCGCGTCGACGGCGACGGCGCACGACGGTTCGGGGGCATCGTCCAGGACGACGTCCACGACGCCGTGCATCGCGACCGTCTCGCGTCGCGGCGTCGCGGCGCCGTGTGCGGTGACGTCACGCGACGCACACTTTTTCATCGTGCGCATCGTGGTCCGTGTGGCGCGCGTGAGACTTTTGGATCACGATGCGCCGCTCGACGATGGATGCCGACGGCACGCGACGACGCGCGACGGCCGGGATGGCGACGCGCGCGATGTCGGCGCGCGCGCAAACGGTGGTGCGATGCGACGGCGCGCGAACGAGCGGACGTCGATCGCGGAGGGCGACGACGACGACCGCGAGAGGAGAACGATCGAGCGGCGCGGCGACGCCGACGGCGACGCGGATGACGACGCGAACGCGGGCGGTGGAGCCGGAGGCTCTGTTCGAGATCGCGAAAGTTGACGATAGCGTGTACGGTCCGGTGGTGTGCGTCGCGGCCGCGTTGTGGGTGGGATGGGTGTTTTACAACGGCTCGCGCGAGGTGAAGGCGATTTCCGAAGAGCTCGAAGCCAAAGGCTACGACGTCGGCTCGATTCAGCGCCTGAAGGAACTGAAATTCTTGAAGCGATTCGTCGACGGTGGCGATAAAGCCGAGATTCAAGAGGCGTTCGATAAGATTTGGTTCTCGCGCGCGAAAACCATCGCGGCGACTGGCGACATCATGCAAGTGAGGCGCATGACTGAGTACTGGCGCAAGCGCGGCGTCAAGGTCGAGCGGCTTTCGGATTTGGACGTCTTGCAGGACTGGATGGTGAAAAAGTACAACAAACAACAAAAGTAGTCAGTTTATTTAATATTCATCGCGCGCGCGCACGATTTCGCGCGCGCTCGGCGTCGCGTTCGATCGCCCGAAACCGTCCGCGCCCACCCGCGCACGATTTCGCGAGATTTCCGCGTGGCGGTCGTTCCCCTTGAAAATCGAGTGTGAACACTGACTCGCGCGCCGCACACCGCGACGCGCGCACCGCCCCGAACGACCGCGCGCGGAAGATGCTCGGATTGGGTCTCAAGATCGCCGGATTCGGCGTCGGGTACTGCTACCCGACGTACAGCGCGTTAAAGTTGCTCGACAGAAAAGTCATCGGCCCGGAAGATGTCACGCTCTGGTTGACGTACTTCATGATCGCGTTCACGCTCGCGATCGGCGAGGCGATCGGCGTCGTGGGATGGTGCGCGTGACGGCGATCGCGTGCGATGCGCCGTGCGAGCGCGCGCGGACGCGTCTTCCGCGCGCGCGACGCGACGACGGGGAAAGATCATAATCGCCGGCTCGACCGCGCGCAAGATCTCGCCGGGCGCGCCGAGGCGAGCGAATGGGGGGACGACGGATGACTGACGCACGGTGTGACGTTTCGCGCTTTCTACGACCAGGATTCCGGCGTACCGCATCATGAAGGTTTTATTCTGCGCGTGGATGGTGAATCCGCGCTTCAAGGGTGCCATCACGCTGTACAAGAAGGGCATTCAGCCGATTTTTCACCAGCTGTCGCCGTCCATCGACAAGCACGCCGAAAACTTGAAGAAGGGTGATTTTGCGGCGATTCAACAAGAGTTGGGCCCGCAATTCGCCAAGGTTCAAGAACTCGTGAAGAAGCACGGTCCGGAGGCGATTGAGCGCGCGATGAACTTGGCTGGCAAGGGTGACAAGAAGAACGCCGCGACGGCAGCCAACGGGACGAAGGCTGAATAAACGACGAAATGACCAGGCAGTGTTAGGAACAAACCTTTTAATCAACGACGATGTACTACGTGAAAATGAACAAAAACACGGATTCATAGATATTAGATAATACGTTCTTTCAAAATCATCGCGGTGACGGCGAGGAGACGCGTCCTTTCTTCCCCGCCCGGACTTCGCTCGAGAGGATTTCATCCAGACGCTCGATGTCTCGGGCGCTGCCGCAGTGGAAGGGCATTCGCGAGTGCGCGGTGGACGGAACGAAACTCAACACGCTATCGTTGGCGCCAGATATGGCCAGACCACCCGCGCGCTCTATTATGGCAGCCATGGGAAAGCATTCGTACACGGCGCGAAGCTTTCCTTGAGCGTTTGACGAACACGCCGGGTAATGAAACGTGCCGCCGTAGAGCAACGTGCGGTGCACGTCTGCGACCATGGAACCGATGTAGCGAAGAGATTTTGAGCTCGCGCACTCATCAATGTACGCTCGCGTGGCGTCGTCCCACTTTTTATAGTTCGCCTGGTTCACGCTGTACACGTTGCCGCTCTCGGGAATCCGAATATCGCGCTTCGTCAGCACGAACGCGTCGCGATCGGCGTCGTACGTAAACGCGCACACGCCGCCGTGAGCGTCCTCCGACATGAAGCTCAAAACGAGCACCATCGACGCGCCGTACAAAACGTAACCGACGGTAGACATGTCTCGTCCGGGACGCGCGTACACGTGCTCCGGCGATGATTCCGCGCCGACGTCGACGAGCCCGAAAATCGTCCCGACGCCGACGCCGCACTCGATGTTCGAGCTGCCATCCAAAGGATCGAAAACGACGGCGATTCGTCCGTCGACGTTCGCGGTGACGATATCTTCGCTCTCCTCGCTCGCGATCCACGCGCATCGCCCTCCCTGTATTAATTCTTTCACGCACACTTCGTGCGCGGCGTCGTCCAGCGCCGCTTGCTCTTCGCCGTGCACGTTGACGGCGCCGTTCTTCCCCTCGACGAACGCCTTGACGTCCTTCAACCCAGCGCGCCGCACGAATCCTCCTATGCGCACGCACGCCTTCGCCATGGATCGCACCACGCTCGCCTCATCCTCTGCGATCGCGCTCGACGCCGCGCCTTCGCTCGACGCCGCCCTCGCGGCGAGCGCGGCGTCCAAGTATCGCTCCAGCGTCGTCTCCCCGATTTCCAACGCTCCCCGCGTCATCTCGACCGACATCGAGCGTCGACCGATCGCGCGCGCGGGTTCGGTGTCACCGATGCGCGCGCCGCGCGCGCCCTTATCGTCGTCGTCGTCGTCGCGTCGACCGCTCGACACGAATCGCTCGCCGTGCCCAGCGCTTCGCGCGCGCGAATGCGCGACGCGCGCGCGCGCGTCCGGAGCGCCTCG
>TARA_B110000003_G_scaffold275623_1_pt1 | contig 14133 bp, 13 predicted proteins | sample TARA_B110000003 | Tara Oceans TARA_B110000003 (sample SAMEA4396424) | marine metagenome | biome: Westerlies Biome; feature: [SRF] surface water layer (ENVO:00010504); material: water (ENVO:00002006), including particulate matter (ENVO:01000060) such as... | depth 5 m
GTAGCTGCGATTATTCTCAATCCATGCGATCGACAGTCCATTGGACCGGCCATTGAAAAAGCAAACCGTGCAGGAGTTCCCGTATTTACCTGTGATTTGAAATGCGTCGCAGAGGGTGCAGAAGTAGTGAGCCATGTGGGGAGTGATAATTTACAGGGAGGAAAGCTAGCTGGAGAGGCAATGATTGAAGCATTGGGCGAACAGGGCGGGAAAGTGTTGGTGGTACATTTTCCACAAGCAAACTCCTGTCAATTACGGGTGCAGGGTTTTGAGGAAGTAATTGGAGCCTACAATCAGGGGTTAAGTGCGGGCTTAATTGAAGTGGTTGCCCAATTAGACGGAGGTGGAGTGCGTGATGAGGGGTATAAAGTAACCGAGGATACCTTGCAGGCTCACCCGGATTTGCGTGGTATTTTTGCTATTAATGATCCTTCAGGACTTGGTGCGCGTGCTGCTTTGGAGAAAGCGGGTAAGCAGGATCAGGTCGTAATTGTTGCTTTTGATGGACAACCTGAGGGCAAACAGGCGATTAAGGATGGAAAGATTTTTGCAGATCCAATACAATTCCCTGGTTTAATCGGAAAGAAAACAGTGAAGTTGATGATGGATTATTTTGCGGGTGTTGAAGTGGAAAAGGAAGTTCTCATTCCAACTGAGTTGTATAAACAGGAAGATGGATTGAATGATCCATCCCTTAAATAACCAAATCTTTTTTGTAGTTGATTGGGTGCTTTTCCCGTATTAGGAATAGCTTCCGTATCAGGAATTTAATTATGGTAGAATCTATAGCAATAAGTCTTGAGGCATCGGCCAAGGGAACGGAGAGAACTTTAGCAATCCTTGAATATTTGGGTCGATTTCGAACCGGGCAGTCGTCGAGTGAGATTGCCCGTGCCCTGAGTCTCCCGGTGAATAGCGTGGGGCGAATTACTGAAACCATGCATAAGCGTGGTTGGCTTTATCGACGGGAGGATGATCGTAGGTATGTCCTTACAAACCGGGTGGCTGATTTAACCCGTCCACAAATCAACGATAAGAGTCTGGTTGTCTCCTCATGGGATTCGTTAAAGGAACTTCGTGATATAACGGGAGAAACCTCTCAGTTGTTGGCTATGGTTGAAGGGAAAGCCTTGGTTTTGGAACAATGTGTTTCCGATCAAGCCATCAAGGTTTCGGCTCGAGTTGGATTACGAGTGCCGTGTTATTCCTGTGCCCCCGGAAAATCAATTTTGGCGGCACTTCCTGAGGTGGAATTGAAATCATATTTAAGTGAAGTAAATTTGAAAAGATTTACGCCGCGTACTTTAGCGACCCGTTCTCTCTTGGTTCAGGATCTCGAGAAAATTCGGGCTTGTGGATATGCACTGGACTTAGCCGAAGGCTTAGAAGGAATTCATTGTGTGTCCGCTGTGATACTTGACGATTATCAATATCCAGTCGGTGCGATTACAGTGATTGCTCCTTCCTTTAGGCTTGAACCAGATCGTTTTGAGGAAATTGGAAAATCCTGCATAAAGACCGCGGAGAGTATTCGTAGGAAATTACTTAAGTAAGATTTTTATTTTGAGCAGGAGCTGAACTTTTTGACCACCAAACCGAGCCAGCTTCTTGAATTAAAGGGGATTGATAAGCGATTCCCCGGAGTTCATGCGTTAAAGTCTGTTGATTTTGAATTAGACGGTGGTGAATGTGTTGCCCTCCTCGGAGAGAATGGTGCAGGTAAGAGTACTTTGATTAAAGTTATGGGTGGAGCTCATCAGGCGGATGCTGGTTCTTTATCTGTTGACGGTCTTATTCAGAATTGGATTAAACCAACAGATTCTCTGGACGCAGGTGTAGCGATCATATATCAGGAATTTAATTTAGTGCCCGGATTAAGTGCTGCGGAAAATGTCTTTCTGGGAATTGAGCCTCAGGATTTTGGGTGGGTGCGAAAAGGAGAGGAGAAAGCAAAAGTTCGGGAAGTGTTTAAGAGAATTGGTGCAGATATTAATCCCGATGCATTATGTGATCGTTTAACCGTAGCTGAAAAACAATTGGTTGAGATTGCCAAGGCTTTGGTTCGGGAAGCCCGAATTTTAGTAATGGATGAACCCAGTGCGGCTCTCACTAAGAAGGAGGTGGAACAACTTTATCTGCTCATTGACGACCTGAAGGAAAAGGGCATTGGCATTGTTTATGTGAGCCATCGCTTGGAGGAGATTGAGCGAGTGGCTGACCGGGCAATCGTAATGCGGGATGGTGCACGGGTAGGGGAGTTATCGAGAGAAGAACTTGATCGAGCTAAAATTATCGAAATGATGGTGGGGCGAAAATTGGAGAATGAATTTCCCAAGGAGATTCGTTCACCGGGTGAGATTCGTTTGAGTGCGACCAAGTTGAACCGTGGGCAAAAAGTGAAAAATATCTCCCTGAATGTACGGTCGGGAGAAATTCTAGCCCTGACCGGATTAGTGGGAGCTGGCAGAACAGAAACGGTAAGGCTTTTATTTGGGGCGGATCAGCCGGATTCCGGTGATATTGAACTGGATGGAAAAAAACTTATCCTTCGTAAACCAAGCGATGCCATAGAGGCAGGAATCTGTCTTTTAACCGAAGATCGGAAGGATCAGGGCTTGGTTTTAGGCCAGTCGATCCGGGATAATTTTGGACTCCCCAATTTAAAAAAGTTTTCCAATAAGGGATGGATTAATAAACCGGCAGAAGCTGATTCTTTTAGCGACTATATTGATAAGCTTCAAATTAAGGTATCGGGGCATCTTCAATTGGCTTCTCAATTATCAGGTGGCAATCAGCAAAAAGTGGTATTGGCGAAGTGGTTGGAGAGGAATGCGGAAATTTTAATTTTTGATGAACCGACCCGAGGCATTGATGTGGGGGCGAAGTATGAGATTTATCAATGGATGAACCAACTGGCAAAGGCAGGAAAGGGTATCATTATGATCAGCTCTGAATTACCCGAAGTTTTAGGAATGAGTGATCGAATTTTGGTGATGAAAGAAGGGGAGTTGATGGGAGAAATAACAAACGGTTCTAATGTGACTCAGGAGACATTGATGAGCCTGGCCATTGGAGAGAAGGTAGAGCAAGCGGCTTAAATAATTAAAAGGATGATATCATGAAATGGTTAAAAACAATTTTTTCTTCTGATTATGGAATGCTTGGAGTATTGGTTCTTCTTTGTGTTTTTTTTAGCTGGATTACTTTTGAGGAACAGCAACCCGAGGGGGGAGATGCGGCGGATTCCCTTAACCAATCTATTAGCCAAGATTTTAATGAACCCGGTCGTGTTTTAATTGCGGGGCGAAAAACCGATTCAGGCCAAGTATTTACCACACGTTTACATGGATTACTTTTAGCTGCCGGGTGGGAAATTGCCGGGGTCGTTGAAGGAGGACCGCCTGAGTTAGGAAAAGGTTTGAGGTTGGCCTTTGATCAGAATCAGAGCCTGGATGTACTTGCCTGTGAACAGTCGTTTGTAAAGTTGGCAGTTCTTCAGAATTTTCGTAACTCTGAGGCAAAAATGTCTGATGTCGCAGTGATGTCACCTGAGTCATCGTATTGGCCAAATTTTTTAAAAACTTCAAATTTATTAAATGTGGCTAATCAAATCGCAGTGATTGCCATTCTGGCAATTGGAATGACATTAGTTATCATCACTGCGGGAATTGATCTTTCTGTCGGGAGCTTAATTGCCGTATCCGCCGTCTTGGCTACTTGGGTGATCCGGGAATGGTTCGGAGGAGATGAAGCAACGGTGGGTGGTATGATTACCGGTTGCGGTATTGCCATAGTAGCCTGTTCCGCACTTGGTCTTTTTTCGGGTTCAATGATTGCTTTTTTTGGAGTCCCTCCATTTGTGGCAACTCTGGGAATGATGATGGTGGGTAGTGGGTTGGCCTATATGTTATCGGGTGGACTTTCGATTTATCAATTACCCCAATCTTTTGACTGGCTAGGGCGTGGGGATGATTTTGGAGGGCTTCCCAATGCCGTTGTACTTATGATTGTCTTATATCTTCTTGCTCATATTACAATGAGCAGAACAACGATTGGGAGATATATTTATGCTGTTGGAGGAAATCCTGAAGCCGCTCGTTTGTCAGGAGTTCCGGTTAAGAAAATATTATTGTGGGTATATGCCAGTTGTGGTGCATTGGCAGGTTTGGGGGGAGTCATCATGGCCTCTCAATTTAAGAGTGGTGATCCCAAGTACGGTTTAATGTATGAATTGTATGTGATCGCCGCAGTGGTAGTTGGAGGAACATCACTTTCGGGGGGGCGTGGAAAAGTTTTTGGTACTCTTATAGGAGCTTTTATTATTGCGGTTATCCAAAACGGAATGAATTTAACCGGGGTCCAAAGTTATACTCAAAAAGTGGTACTTGGTATTGTACTTTTACTCGCTGTTCTTCTGGATATGTTAAAGAAGCGGGGTTGGAAGATGAGCGTCTGAAGTGAAATTTCAGATGGGCAATAAATTCCTAATCAAACAAATCGACTCTGGCTTTCATGATGAGATAGAGTTCACGGGAAATCCATGCATCGGTGGCAGCATAATTAATTTGGGATGGGGATAATGGTCTTTTTTGCCAATTGGAAAGTTGGGCGGATTTGGATAAGCGATGTTTAAAAAAGATAGCGGTTAGATTACGAAGGCCTGTCTGTTCAATTTTTAGGGACTGGGCGAGTTTGGCTAAATCTTCAAATCCTCCGGCAGTAAAGGATTCAATTTTTTGTAAGTTATAAATATCATCTTTTATCGCAACTCCCGTTTTGATAATGTTAGGGTTCTCTAAAATTTGGACTAGTGGCCCAAGTTTCATGACCGGGTAAAGCCTAAAAATGAAAGCCTGATCTGATGTGGCTAATTGGATCAGTGCGGGAGGACTGTTGGGGCCTTTTTTGAAATTTGGCTTACATTCGATATCAAATCCTAAAACTCTTTGCTTACTTAATTTGGCGGCGAGTCTCTGAAAAGATTTTGTATCTTCTGCCAATTTAATAGACCCTTGAAAACGGATCAATGGAAGTTCATTGATGGCTTCTTTTTCAAGTCGCTTGGGGAATTCGTCATGTGGGTTTGGCTGTGTAACCATTGGGGAAAATTTAGATTTCAAATGTTAAGCCGTCGTAGGCGACTAGAACTTCCGTAGGATGAGCTCGTGGAGAAGGTGCCCCGGGGATACCCGGGCGAGCTTCTCGGACAGCTAATTTCGACCGGTCTAAAAATTTCTTGGTATGAGCTAGGAAATCATCCATGTCTTTATCTGAGAATGCGGGATCATGATGAAAAATTGCCAATGTTTCAACTTCACCCCGTGCGGCTAATTCTACCCCCATGATATTGCTTGAATGCCCCCAGTGTTCTCGATTTCTAATCGATTGCGAGTGAGTGTATGGTGCATCAAAGACTAAAAGGTCGGTGCCCTTAATAAAGTCAATGTAAGGGTATTCCTTCCCGTGGGCAGGGCTGGTGTGTTCGGCGTCAGTGGAGTAGACGAAAGACTTCTCTCCCTGGTCTACGCGATAACCATAAGACAGCCCAGGATGGTTTTGTTCAAATAGAGAAATTTTTACATCGCAGATGTCTAATATATCTCCCGGTTTATGCGTTTCAAAAGAAATGTCGGCGGCAAATGTTTCAAAGGGGATAGGAAAGAATGGGGTCTTCATTTGATCCTTCAATGCCTTTTCAATCGTATCGTGACCTCCGTGAAAAACTACTTTATTCCCAGGTATATATGCCGGTGCGAAAAAGGGGATTCCTTGAATATGGTCATAATGAAGATGAGAAAAAAAGATATGGAAGGTTTGTCCTGAATTACCCGCTTCGAGAATCTCTTTGCCAAGCAGGCGAATGCCGGAACCACCGTCAAAGATAAGATATTCATCTGAGCCAGTCTCAACATGAAGGCAGGGCGTGTTTCCTCCGTAAGTGTGGCCATGTTGAAAAGGCAGCTGCTTTTCAACGAATTCACGGATTTGGGTTTCGGACCGCAAATCCTTGCCTCTTGCGGCAAGAAGCGTGGTGACAACTTTTTCCCTGACATCCCTAAAAGTCAGAGCAGTTGGGATGGATCCTCGAGTACCTTTAAAATGAACTTTCATGCAATGAATTAAGTTTGTTAGTCTCAAAACTTAGTTGTCTTTTTGCAATCCAATAATCTTTTATGTGAAAGGAGATTTGCGTTGTGCTGAAAAACACTCTCTAATTATGGCTTTAAAAAAATGCCTTTATCCTATGACTCAGCAATACGACATTAATCAGCCCATTTATCAGGTTGGCGATTCACCGTTAAGCTTTTCTCAAATGCTTAATTATTTTATCGATCCCGCATACAAGCGAGGGAATTTATCGAGGATATCTGATATGCATGTCAAAATGGGACGCCCTGTGAGTTTTCGGATTGATGACGACCTTACTCCCATGCCGGGTGCAGTTGAAGTAACTGACGAAGTGATCCGCTACATGCTTGGTATTTTGTTGAGTGAGAAACATCTTGCTGTGGCATTGTCTGAAGATGAAGCCCAAGACGTGGATACAGCTTTTGAGTGGGAGGAGCAGAAAGTAAATTTTCGATTGAATATTTTTCGTGACCGAGACGGTCTTGCTTTTGTGATGCGGGTTTTAGCTTCGAATATTCCTTCCATTCAGGAAGTGGGTTTACCTTCCGATAAAATTTGGCAGGATATTACTTCGTTAAAACGGGGTCTTGTCTTGGTGACAGGGGTAACGGGAAGTGGAAAGTCGACGACTATTTCTTCCCTGATCAACCATGTGAATCTATACCGTAAAACCCGTATTATTACCTTGGAAGATCCGGTTGAATTTTTATTTAAAAGCGAAAGTTCTATGGTTTCTCAAAGACAGGTTGGGCAGGATGTACCCACATTTGCAGCCGGTTTAAGGAGTGCTTTGCGGGAAAACCCAGATGTTATTTTCGTGGGTGAAATTCGTGATACTGAAACCGCTTCATTAGCTTTGAGTGCTGCTGAGACTGGACACCTCGTTTTTTCAACCCTGCATACACGCGATGCAAAAGGAGCTCTAAGCAGAATTGTCGATATGTTCCCATCGGAGCAGACCAAGAGCTTATGCCTTCAGTTATCATTTAGTTTATCCTTTGTATTGAGTCAGAAATTAGTCCCTCGCGCTGATGGCAATGGTCGTATTTTAGCAATGGAAGTCTTAAAGAATATTCCAGCGCTTGGTAATCTTGTTCGTTCTGGTAATTGGCAACAGGTTTATTCTACTATGGAAACGCAGTCAAAAGAGGGAATGATGACTATGGAGCAGCACTTGCTTCACCTATACCAACATGGCATTATTTCCAAGGAAACTGCTATAACCTATACCAATGAAGCAAGTTTGATTGAAAGACTTGGTTAGACAATTGGAGTAAGTAATTTGACCATTTAACAAAATCGTTTTAAATTTTTGTCATGAAATTAATTACCTTGTTAACCACAATAAGCGTAATCACTTTGGCTTTATTATCTGGTTTTTTCCCGTTGCAGAGTTCCGAACCTGTCAACACCGTGACTAAAAAAATGAAATCTGAATCGGTTGAAATGACCAAAGAGCAATGGCGTAAGATTTTATCTCCAGAACAGTATCGGATCCTTCGAGAAGCGGGTACTGAACGTCCAAATGGAAAAGTGTATTTGGAATTTAAAAAACAGGGTCCGGGTACCTATTATTGTGCTGGTTGTGATGCGGAATTGTTTTCTTCGAAAGAAAAATTTGATTCTCATTGTGGATGGCCCTCCTTTTACGATCCATCCAATGCAAAAAATGTTAAAACTTCGGTTGATTATCATTTAGGGTACGCAAGAACCGAAGTTTTATGCTCGGTGTGCGATGGGCATTTAGGACATGTCTTTACTGGGGAAGGTTTTGATACTCCAACTGATAAAAGATATTGTATAAATGGAACCGTTTTAAAGTTTGTTCCTCTGGGTGAAATCGAATCCAAAAAGACAAAGTCTCGCAAAGGAGAAAAATAGTTTGTTTTCAAATAGTAGCCAATTCAGACCCTTTTTATTTTGGAAAAATAAATGGTTTTTAAATTTTTTAATTTTATCTATATCTGTTTTACCAAACTCGATTATAGGAGAAAGCCAAATTTCTTCTGTGCATAAAGTTAAAATTCCTCGTTTTAATGATGACGGTTTTGTTTCTTGGGAATTACATGCCTCTAAACTTACACATAAAGCTGATGATATATTTCACAGTATAGATCCGGTTCTTTATTTTTTTTCTAATCAAATTCTTGAAACGACTGCCAAAAGTAATTCGGGTGAATTTTTTATAGATAGGGGAGAAGCGAGGGGGCGGGAAATGTTTGAAGTTTTAGGGGAAGGTTTTAATGCCCGAGGTAGAAACTGGTCTTGGGAAAGCAAAGCAAGAGTGGGAGAGAATCAAATAATATTTAAGGAGCAGGCAAATGTAGTTTTTTTTAATGGATTAAATGATTTTTTCGTGAGTAATAGCGAAATATCAGAATCTAATTGTTCTCCCGATAGTCTTGATAATAATATTACTTCTAAAAAGGAAGTTTTAATACCAACTATTGCCAATGCTGATTATTTAGAATTTTTAACTGTAAATGAAAATACCCATCGTTTTTTACTGGATGGAAATGTTAGTATTAGTGGGAACAATCTATTTCTTACCTGTGACAAAATTGAAGTTCTTTTTACCAAAGATGGTAATTCAACGGGTACTCCGATTGGCGAGGTTTCCATCATGGATGCATTTGATAATGTTATGTTGCAACAATCCGGTCGTACATCCTACGCTGAACGAATGACCTTGAATGTAAAAGCGGGAACGGCATTACTGATTGGTTCTGCTCGAGTGATTGATGATGAATGGGGTGAAGCCAGTGGAGAAAAAATCATCTTGGAGAAGGGGAACAGGATGGCCAAAGTTGTGGCAGGTAAGAATGGAAGATCGAAATTAGAATTGCCTCCAATACCCAATCTTGGATTTGGTAAAAAGCCCAAAAAAACGAATTTTAAGTAATGTTCGAGAAAAAAGTTTCTTCCTTAAGAGTGGTCGGTCTCCGTAAAAAGTATAGCGGTAAAGAAGTAGTAAGGGGAGTTGATTTGGAGGCTAATGGTGGCGAGGTAGTTGGACTTCTTGGACCCAATGGGGCCGGTAAAACGACAACATTTTCTATGGTTGCAGGTTTTTTACGTCCATCGGCAGGTCGAATTTCTCTGAATGACAGAGATTTGACTAAAATGCCTGCCTATCTTCGAGCACGTGAAGGATTGGTTTATTTGCCCCAAGAACCATCCATTTTTCGAAAGTTGACCGTTGAGGAAAATATTCGTGCTATTGCAGAGACACTCTCTTTATCAAAAGCAGAGCAGGGCAAGCTTGTTGAGGTGAGGTTAGCTGAATTAAACTTAACCCATTTAGCGAAACAAAAGGCTTATACTTTAAGCGGGGGGGAACGGCGGCGATTGGAGATTACCCGGGCATTAACATTGTCTCCTCAATTTTTATTATTAGACGAACCATTTAGTGGAGTTGACCCCATTAGTGTAAGTGAAGTTACGCAAATAATTTTTGATTTAAAAGCCAAGGGCATAGGCGTATTTATAACAGACCATAATGTTAGGGAGACTTTACGTGCAGTGGATAGAGCTTATTTACTGTATGATGGCAATGTTCTCGCTCACGGTGACGCCGAATTTTTATTAGCCGATCCACAAACCCGGGAGAAATATCTTGGAACGGATTTTGAAGCATAATTTAATCACAGATTTTATAAAATGAGCCCTTCCCATTCTTCACCTGCTGAGTCAAAGTACATTATCGAAAGTATTGCTGTCCGAGAATTTTTTAAGGACTATGGAGAGCAATTACGTTTAAGGTTAGTTAATTCAGAGAAATCTCTGGGAAGAAGTACCATTAGGGAACGAAGTGTTAATCGCCCTGCTTTGGCGGTTACAGGTTATTTCAAATACTTTGCCAATAAAAGAATTCAACTTTTTGGAGCTGGAGAAATGGGTTTTTTCCGTGAGCAGTCCTCTGCTAGAAGAAAGAATGTGATGGAAACCATGGTTGCTAAGAAAATCCCCTGTGTTGTTGTTTCGAGGAATTTAGCACCTACTCCTGAAATGATTGAGGTTTTAGAAAAAAATCGGGTTCCTCTTTTTCGTTCTTCATTGTCATCGAAGGCTTTTACCACTGAGGTGACCATGCTTTTGGAGGAAAGGTTTGCCCCAAGGTCAAGTTATCACGGTACTTTATTGGATGTTCGGGGCATAGGAACCTTAATAAGAGGAAATAGTGGTGCGGGTAAAAGTGAAGCCGCATTGGCTTTAATCGAGCGTGGGCACAGTTTGGTTGCTGATGACATAGTAAAGGTGAAATTACTCAGCGACCATACACCGGTAGGTTTTTGCGAAGATATGTTCCGAGGTTTCATGGAATGCCGTGGAATCGGTATTATTAATGTAGAAGAACTTTTTGGTATCCGGTTTGTTCGATTAGAAAAGAGAATAGATTTAGTCGTAACTTTCCTTGAGGATACCCTTGAGATTGAACCAGATCGAACAGGCTTAGACAGAAAAACTTTTGATATTTTAGGAATCGAGGTGCCCAATATGGAAATACCTCTGCGTCCAGGACGTGATATGGCTAGGTTGGTCGAAGTTGCTGCCATGGTTCAGGCAGCGAGGCAACTTGGTCATGACTCTGCGAATGACTTTAATAAAAAACTTTTGGAAAAAATGAACGGATGACATATTTTATCCATTTTAATTTTAAAACATTTTGTTCTAACTCACGAATTATCAAAGAGGTTGGAACGGATACATTTTTTAAAAAATTGGCAACATAAAAGTGCATAAAAACTTATGGACTGCGGATTGTGAATAACTTGTGAGAAAGTTTCTTCTTTTCTTTGTTTTTTTTTCTTGGTTAAACAACAATTTTTCTTCAAAAGTATTGTATCCCTTTTGTAACAATCAATAAACAAACTACCCTTGAATTCACATCTTGTATTATGTAATCCATTGCCATTAAGTGGTTTAGGTATTTTTTCTGTCCCTAGTGTATGCAAATGCTTATTACAGAATTTATTCCTCTCCATCTCAGTGTTTACAAGGTATTTAGGTCTTTTTTTGATTCGTTCAATCAGTTGTGAATAAATCTTCTAAATTTTACATTTAATGTCTCAAACCACTAGTACACCCGAAACTTTTTGGAGTAGCCTCCGCGATAACTTATTGGAAGTCATTCCAGCCGATACCTTTCGGGTTTGGTTTGATAATATTCGTGTTGGTCGACTTGATGAAGATGGTTGTGAATTAATTACGCCAAACGAATTTTCTGCGATATGGATTCGTGATAATTATCTTGATATCATTCGCAGAGAGGCTGACCGTTTAGTTGCACGACCATTTACCGTCGAGTTATTGGGGGATATTGGAAACGAGCCGTCAAGTGGAGGTGACAGAATGTCATCCATTCCTACTCCAAATGCACCTTCCAGTTCTCGAATGACTGGTCCTGCCTTGCAGGGACGATCCCTTGGAATTAATCCCAAAAACACCTTTTCCAATTTTATTGTAGGAGCTGGTAGCGAATTAGCCCATGCTGCATGTGTTGCTGTATCCAATGCACCTGCTCATGCTTACAATCCACTTTTTCTATACGGGGAAACAGGGCTAGGTAAAACTCATTTGATGCATGCTGTTGCTCACCAAGCATTAAACCGAAATCCCTCTTGCCGAATCACTTATGTATCTTGTGAGAAATTTACCAATGAATTTATTCGGGCAATTCAGGAAAATACTTTGACTAAATTTCGTTCCCGGTATCGGAGTGTTGATTATCTTTTAATAGATGATATCCAATTTCTTGCCGGTAAAGAAAGGATTCAGGAGGAATTTTTTCATACTTTTAATGATATTTACGATTCACAGCGTCAAATTTTTCTGACCAGTGATCGACCTGCTGGAGAGATTGATAAAATTGAGAGTCGTTTACTATCACGTTTCCAATGGGGGTTAGTTGCTGACATTCAGGCACCTGATTGGGAAACAAGGGTTGCGATTCTTACCCGCAAAGCTGATGCCATGGGCATTTCTATCGAACCTGAAATTATCGAATTTCTAGCCAAAAGCATTGCGAGGAATGTTCGTAGAATGGAGGGTGCTTTAACCCGCGTAGCTGGTTATGTCGGTTTAACGAGAAGAAAAGCTGATTTGGAAACCGTACAAAGGCTTCTTCGTGATATTCTCCGTGAAGAAAACCTTAGCCGTATCACTATTGAGACCATACAGAAGAAAGTTGTTGATTATTACCATTTGCGTATGGCTGATATGCTTTCCCGTAGACGACCAGCAAATATTGCCTTTCCCAGGCAAGTGGCTATGTACCTATCAAGAACATTAACTGAGCATTCGCTTCAAGAAATTGGCAATGCATTTGGTGGCAGAGATCACGGGACAGTGATTCATGCATGTAAAACAGTTGAAAATATGATGGACCAAGATAATTCCATTAAGTATGCGGTTGAATACTTAAATGAAGAGCTTTCCCAATCCATAGAATAAATTCTTTCATTAAAAGAAAGCTTTTCCCTGCTTGTCTTTCCCTCATATTTTGTTACCAAATGTTTTACTATAATCATGACTGAAGACTCATTTGAACCAAACCATTCTGAGAACCAAGGAGAATCCAATGAAAATTCTCCTTCCGATCCAACTGCTGATCAAAAAAAGGAAATAGCATCTTGGGTAGCTGAAGGAATAGGACTTTCTGATATCCAGAAAAAAATAAATACCGATTTTGGAATTGTTATGACTTACATGGATGTTCGTTTTCTCGTGGATGATTTAAATCTTACCCTTCAGGATGCGGAGGAAGAAGTGGCACCTAAAGTTGATGGAAAAGACGATGGCAATGAGGATACTCCTTCGGTTGATGATCCTTTAGCAGGTGTTGGTGGAGTAACGGTTGAGTTGGATACGGTGAATCCCCCGGGTGCCATGGCAAGTGGTTCGGTCGTTTTCTCTGATGGTCAGAGTAAAAAGTGGACTCTTGATCAATATGGCCGATTAGGTCTTTCTGGTGGAGATGCAGATTACAAACCATCTGATGAAGATGTCGCGGAATTCCAAAAACAATTGGATACTGCTCTTCGGGGACGGGGTTTCTAGGTTTCTGCTTGCAACGATAAATTCGGTTTTTGTTTTTAAGAATTTAATTCTTGGTAAGAACCGTTCGTTCTAATTGCAACAATTGGTTGTATCTGTTGATTTGTTCAGGGGAAGCTTTTTGTAATAGTTTATGAGCTAGAATTATATTCTCCATACACTTTTTCAACCTCATGATTTTAACCTCTTTTTTTTCGATCGCAAAACGTTGAGATTCAAAGGATTCCACTTTTTCTTTTTCACCCTTAAGTTTTTCCCAGATTTGTTCCTTTTTTACTATTTCTAAAATTTCCTCTTTTTGATCAGTGGATAATAAGAGAATAGTTGTGGGATGGTATGGATTGGAAATTTCTGGATATTGAGAGAGTAGTTTTTTACGAAGACTATCGCGGTATTTATTTTTTTGATCCAATGCTGATTTCTTTTTCTTTTGTATCTCCTCTCGTTCTTTTTTGAATTTCTCTATCAGGGATTTAAGTTCCTTGTCGGGAAGGTTTTGCTTTAAACCTAATTTTTTAGATAAACCAAGAAAGACAGCTTTTTCTTCGGGGTTAGCCAGTTGTAAAAGATCTGCTTTGGAGATGGTAGAAATTTCAATTTCTTCTGTATTTTTTGGTAATAGGTCATTATTTTTGAATAAATTGGGTAGGTATTTACCAATTATACTGGTCGGCTTTTGCGGAACTTTTTTCTTTTTGAATTCGTCTGGTAAGAATTTTCGCAGTAGTACATCAGATGTTTTGTGCGGTACATCAATTGTGTTTGAATTGATACTAACATAAGAATGAGCCTCCATCAGAGATGTTTTTCGATCGGAATTAAAATCGGGTTGTATGACATTTTTCCCCATCCTGGATACTCCGCTCAATGCTTCCCAAAATGATGTGCTGTATTCTTGATAGTTCTCTTCGCGAATATCCGGAGTGCAACCCGCGGCAACCCGGCTTT
>TARA_B110000003_G_scaffold76207_1_pt1 | contig 14039 bp, 12 predicted proteins | sample TARA_B110000003 | Tara Oceans TARA_B110000003 (sample SAMEA4396424) | marine metagenome | biome: Westerlies Biome; feature: [SRF] surface water layer (ENVO:00010504); material: water (ENVO:00002006), including particulate matter (ENVO:01000060) such as... | depth 5 m
TGATTGATATTTGTTTTTAGTCGATTCAATAAGTTCTTTTTCTTCAGCAGTATTATAGTAAATGCCCGATCGATACTGTGTTCCCTGGTCATTACCTTGCCTCATACCCTGTGTAGGGTCATGGTCTTCCCAAAAGGTAACTAAAAGGGACTCGAAGCTAATTACTTTAGGATCATATACAACTAATACAACCTCATTATGACCTGTCATTCCTGTACACACCTCTCTATAAGTTGGGTTTTTAGTAAAACCACCTGAGTATCCTGCTGAAGTCGAAAAAACTCCTTCTAGTTCCCAGAATCTTCTTTCAACCCCCCAAAAGCATCCCATACCAAAAACTATTTGTTCTAAATTACTTTCAAAAGGGCCCATTAAAGGTGTTCCTTTTACAAAATGTTCAGACGGTACTTCTACTTCTTCATCTCTACCTCGAAGGGCTTCAGACTCAAGTGGAAGAATACTTTTCTTATTTAATAAATCTATTAATGACATTACTTATTTTTCCTATTTTCTATTAATTCATCTACTACAGAAGGATCAGCTAGCGTAGTGGTATCCCCTAAATTGTCAATTTCATTAGAAGCAATCTTTCTTAAAATTCTTCTCATGATTTTTCCTGATCTAGTTTTTGGAAGACCTGGTGCCCATTGAATGATATCGGGTTTAGCTATCGCACCAATTTCTTTAGCAACTAGTTGAATTAGTTCAGACTTTAGTAAATCGTCTGGTTTTACTCCTGACATACAGGTTACGTAGCAATATATACCTTGCCCTTTAATTTCATGCTCGTATCCAACAACAGCAGCCTCAGCAACTTCACTATGAAGCACGAGAGCACTTTCAACTTCTGCTGTTCCTAGTCTATGACCAGATACATTTAATACATCATCAACTCTGCCTGTAATCCAATAGTATCCATCTGAGTCTCTTTTAGCGCCATCACCAGTTGTGTAATAACCTGGATACATTGAATAGTAAGTATCAATACATCTTTGATGGTCTCCGTAGACAGTTCGGATTTGAGAAGGCCAACTTGATTTTATAACAAGGTTGCCTGAGCCCTCTCCTTCTATTTCTTTTCCGTTTTCATCTAGTAAGGCTGGTTCAATTCCAAGAAAAGGTTTTGTTGCACTACCAGGCTTCATTGGTGTAAAACCTGATATAGGTGTGATCATCATTCCGCCAGTTTCTGTTTGCCACCATGTATCGACTATGGGACACGAGGAATTTCCTACTATTTTAAAATACCATTCCCATGCCTCTGGATTAATAGGCTCACCCACAGTCCCAAGAATTCTTAATGTTTTTCTTGACGACGACGTAACGTGCTCATCACCCTGAGCCATGAGCGCTCTAAGCGCTGTTGGGGCTGTATAAAAAATATTTACTTTATGCTTGTCTATTACATCCCAGAATCTTGAAGGAGTTGGATAGGTTGGTATTCCTTCAAACATAAGTGAGGTAGCACCATTCGCCAGAGGTCCGTAAACTATATAAGAGTGACCCGTCACCCAGCCAACATCGGCTGTGCACCAATATATATCTTCATCTTTGTAATCAAATACTATCTTGTGCGACATTGAGGTTTGAAGCATGTATCCTGCAGTGGTATGCAAAACACCTTTTGGTTTTCCGGTTGAACCAGAGGTATAAAGAATGAATAATGGATCCTCAGACCCCATAGATTCAGGATCGCATTGATCAGAAACTTCTTTTACAATTTCATCGTATCTGACATCACACTTTTTATTCCACGCAATATCGCCACCAGTTCGCGTTATAACCAATACCGTATGCACATCGGGACAAGCTAATAATGCTTCATCTACATTGCTTTTGAGAGGAATCTTCTTTCCTCCTCTCAAGCCTTCATCGGCCGTAATAACAGTTCGGCAATCAGAATCTAAAATGCGATCTTTCAGGGATTCAGGAGAAAATCCGCCAAAAACAACCGAATGTACTGCACCAATCCTAGCACAAGCAAGCATTGCATAAGCAGCTTCAGGAATCATTGGCATATAAATACATACTCTATCGCCCTTGTTAACACCTCTCTTTTTAAGAACATTAGAAAATTTACAAACTTCAGTATGAAGTTCTTTATAGGAAATATTTTTTGACTCTTCAGGGTTATCTCCTTCCCAGATTAAGGCTGTTTTATCTCCTCTTTTTGCAAGATGTCTATCTATGCAATTTGCTGATGCATTCAGTTTCCCTCCCTGAAACCAAGAGACCTCTCCTTTAGTTAAATTACTATTTTGAACTTCGTCCCACTTAACCTCCCAATCAAGATAAGTTTCGGCTTGAGTGGCCCAAAATTTATTTGGATTATTTATAGATTCTTCATAGAGCTTTTCAAATTCAGATTCAGTTATATAAGAATTCTCTAGAATCTCTTTTGAGGGGTTGTATATTTTTTCTTTATTCATAGGAATTAAATCAAGACAGGTGAAGGGTTGAAATACATCTTTGAACCTTCAGGCTTATTAAAATAATCTAGTAGTTTTTCTAAGAGAAGATTGTAATCGCTTTTATTTGTTTGAAAATCTAAATAGTCTGAATTTACTATCAGGACAGGAGACCTGTTGTAATCAAAAAAGAACTCTTTATAAGTTTCATTTAGTAGTTCCAAATAATCGAAAGTTATGGTCTTTTCCATCTCTATGCCTCTATGCATAACTCTTTCGTATAAAGTTTTTGTTTCAGCTTGAAGGTAAATAACTAAATCTGGTGTTGGGAGGTCTATTGAGAGGTAATTATAAATCTGTTCATAAAGTTTTAATTCTTCAGCTGAAAGAGTTACTTTTGCAAAGAGTCTATCTTTGTCCAACAAAAAGTCTGAGACTTTACTTGAAGAAAATATATCTTCCTGTTTGAGCTCTTGTATTTGTTTTACTCGTTGGAAGAGAAAGAATAACTGAGTTCCAAGTGCAGCTTGTGAAGGGTTGATGTAAAAGTCCGGAAGAAAAGGATTTTCTGCAGGTTGCTCTAGAAAGGTGTCATATCCAAATGAGTCAGCCAACAATTTAGTCAATGTAGTTTTACCAGCTCCTATGGGACCTTCTACCGCAATAAACTTGGGTAATTTTTTAAATTGTTTTAAATCTACTTTTTCTTTTTGCATAAATGACTATTAGATAAATATAGCTTATTTCATCCAAAAAAAAGATTTTTATTTCTCTAAATAATCTTAATTTTCATAAGATATCTTTTTTGTCCACCACTGTCCCACGCCACCAAGATTTTCTCCTGATTTCTCTCTTAAAAGTAAGAAGTCATAACCTGCTCTAAATCTTTTATGCTTTAGTGTGATCTTTGATTTCTCAGGAACTTTCAGCAACATTCCTTGCAGTTCCCAGGTTTCCTTGATTGATTGTTGAATACGTCCGGGAATGAAGCAATGCAGATTATGTTTTTTGAGAATCAGGCTTGCGGCTCTTGAAATATTATGAATTTTAATCTTCTTAGAATTCAATTCACCTATTTGATTGGTTAATGCAGGCCATAGTAAAACCGCAAAGAGAAATGAAGGTGTTAATGTCATATTTTTTTTGTACCTTTCATCTGTATTCTTCAAAGCATTAAAAATAAATCTTTTGTCTTTTTTTGAATTAAGAAATCCTTTGGTTAAAGGTAATAAATAATCAAGAAGATTGTACTTTTGCATTTCTTGCATTATCGATTGAGAGTTTCCTGTCAAAAGCATTTTCAGGACTTCTTCATATTTTCTTCCTGAAGATATCTCTTTAAGGAGAGGGGAAAGCTTTTTCATATCACTCTCCAGTTTACTTTCTAGACTAAGATTTAGCTTAGCTTTAAATCTTATAGCTCTTAATATTCTGACTGGATCTTCATTAAATCTTTTAAAACTATCTCCAATTGATTTTAAGTTTCCATTCTTAATATCTTTGAATCCACCCACGAAGTCTATGATCTCCATTTTTTCTATGTCTAAATATAGAGCATTTATTGTAAAGTCTCTTCTGAACACATCATCTTCTATGGTTCCATAATTATTGTCCCTTAACAGAAGGCCTTTATTAGATTTTTGAATATCTTTTTTACTTGACGACCTGAAAGTAGAAATTTCGGTTATGTTCCTCCCACTTCTTGCATGAACGATTTTAAACCTTCTCCCTATTATTCTTGTTCTAGGTAATAGATTTTTTATCTCCTCTGGCGTGGCATCAGTAACAACATCACAATCTTTAGGTTGAAGTCCAAGTATTGAATCTCTTACAAAACCACCAACAATGAATCCTTTGAAACCGCCTTTATTGAGTTTTTTAATAATTGATTTCGCATCACTGTCTATTTGATTTTGCTTTATATGATGCTTGGAGATCTTAATGATCTCAGGAGAAATTTTATATTGGTCTAAAGCAACCAAAACAATCTAGCCATATTGTTGTCTTTCGTGGATCTCTTCAATAGTCTTACAGTCTATACAGCGGGTTGCTGTAGGTCTGGCTTCTAGTCTTCGAATTCCAATCTCTATTCCACATGAGGCACAAAAACCATAATCATCAGCCTTTAGATCTTCTACAGATTCTTTGATCTTAGATAAAAGTCTTCGCTCTCTTTCTCTAGTACGGAGTTCTAAAGTAAACTCTTCTTCGTGAGTAGCCCTATCTGATTCATCTGGAAAATGGCTCACATTTTTTTGAATTTTATCTGCGGTACGATCTTGTTCTATTTGTAATTGATGCCTCCAGCTCTCTAGAATATCTTGGAAATGCTGTTTTTGTTTAGCATTCATATACTTTTCATTCTTTTTTAAGGCATAAGGTTTAATTGATGCAAGAAATTGAGATTCTTCATAATTAACAGAAGCTTTCAGTTTTCTTGGAGAGGCTTTCTTTTGAGGAGATTTAGCTGTTGCAGTTTTCTTTACCGGAGTCTTTGATTTAGACTTATTTAAAGTAGTCTTTTTAGTAGTAACCTTTTTTTGGGCCACTTTTTTAGTATTTGCAGTTTTTTTGGATGCTGTTTTCGATGTTTTTTTTGCAGGCATTTTCTATTAATTTATAATTGTTAGACCTTGAAGGCGCAGCAATTTAGCAGAATATTTTTTTAATAGCTAGAAAAAGTTTCTTTAATTTCTAGATACTCATTTTTAGTCAACCTGGGGCCAGAATTTTGAACTATCTTTGAAGCAGCAAAGCATCCAAAATTAGCTGATTCTTCTAGACTTTTTGACTGATTTAGCCCATTCAAAACGGCACCAGCAAACATATCTCCAGCTCCATTAGTATCTATTGCCTGAACTTCTAGTCCAGGCGCATTAACCAAACCATCTTGATCATAACCAGAACAGCCCTCAGATCCTTTGGTAATCAGAAGATTTGGAGAATAGTTTCTAAAGAAATTTAAAATTTGTTCTTCATCCTTAGAGTCTGCAAATTCCGAAGCCTCGTCTCCATTACAAAAAATAATGTCACATTTTATTTCAATAAGCTCTTTTAGTTCTTCTTTGAATGCACTCACGATAAATGGATCGGATAAAGAAATCGCTACTTTTGTGTCATGAATTTTAGCTAGACTTATAGCTTTTTTATAACTTTCAAATCCTTCTGGTGATGCTACGAGATAGCCTTCTAAGAAAAGATATTTTGAATTTTTAATAATATCTTCATCTACATTATCTGGAGAGAACTCTGAATTTATTCCTAGATTTGTACACATTGTTCTTTCTGCATCATCCGATATCATTACTAGACATTGTCCTGATGGGATATCGGATTGCACTAGTGTTGAGCTATGGCTTACGTTATTAGCAGTTAAGTCTTCAAGATAAAATTTTCCATTATCATCATTTGCCACAATACAGCCCATAAAACAATTTGAGCCGAAAAGAGAAGCTGCAACAATAGAGTTAGTACTTGAACCGCCACATGCTTTTTGAGAAGATTTCCCCTCATCAGTTAGCCCTTCAATCAAATTATTTTGATCTTCTTTTTCTATAAGTGTCATCCCACCCTTTTGAATGCCTTTGTTTAAGAGTACATTCGAAAAATTATCATCTATCTGAAAGGTTACATCCACTAAAGCACTTCCCAAGGAACAAATGTCATAATTCATTATTAATACCCAATTTTTTTTTAAAAAACGTAGACTGTGCCAAATGTGCCAACTTATCAAGTATTAAATGAGATTTAAGCTTTCACTAGGTATTATTATTGGATCCATTGCTGCGATTATTGCAATTTTTTTTGCTGCACTAGTGGCAATTATTGACTATCGAGTCACCACTAAGCTAGATGGCGTTTTGTGGACGGTTCCTGCCAAGCTTTACTCTCGACCAATGGAGCTAGCAGAAAGTATAGAGATAAACAGGAATAATTTGATTAGAGAGCTAGAAATGCTTTCTTATAAGGAAGTTCTTCAGCCCGAGAGATCTGGTCAGTTTAGTCTCTCAAAAGATTCTCTAAAAATTTATTTAAGAGGTTATAAAGATCAACGACCTGGCATTTTTAATATCGCATTTAGGGAATCAGAAGTTAAGAGTATTAAGAATCAATTAGGTTTATCCGAGGATCTAATTAAGCTTGAACCAATAGTGATTGGCGGAATGTACCCAGCTCATATGGAAGATAGAGTTCTCCTAGATTGGCCAGAAGTTCCACAGATTCTTATTGAAACTATATTGGCCGTAGAGGATCAAAACTTTTTTAATCACTACGGTATATCTCTACGTTCTATTTCAAGAGCTTTTTTAACGAACATAAAGGCAGGAGAAGTAGAGCAAGGTGGCAGTACAATCACACAACAATTAGCAAAAAGCCTATTTTTTACCTCAGAGCAAACAATACGCAGAAAAGTGATGGAGGCAATTGCCTCTTTATTAATTGAATTCCATTATTCTAAAGAAGAAATCCTCTTAGCATATATAAATGACGTATTTTTAGCCCAATCAGGCAGGAGAGCGATTCATGGATTTGGTATGGGAGCACAGCACTTTTTTGGGACTTCGATAAAGAATCTTGATAAAGATCAAATCGCATTATTAGTTGGAATGCTGAAAGGACCATCTTTATATAACCCGAGGAGAAATCCTCAGAATGCAACCAAGAGAAGAAATCTTGTTTTAAGTATTTTAAATAAAAGTCAGAAACTATCTGATACTGAATTCGAACAACTAAAGATAAAGGAATTAGGTACTGCACCTCCAAACTATCGAACAGAAACAAAATATCCAGCCTTTCACGACCTTGTCAGAATAGAGTTGCAAGAAAACTTTAATGAAAAGGACTTAAGAACTAAGGGCTTGGCTATAGAAACAAATGTTGATCCAATTCTCCAAGCATCTCTGGAAGATTCTATAGTTAAAACTAAGAAGCAGCTTATCGAAAAATATGGAACAAAATTAAATGAATTAGAAGGTGCGGCGATAGCAGTTGATATATCTAATGGTGAGGTCAAGGCTGTAGTAGGCAGTTCAAGCCCTTCTAGTTATGGTTTTAATAGGTCGATCAATGCCATAAGGCCTATCGGTTCATTGGTAAAGCCTTTCATTTATCTAACAGCGCTCGATCAATACGATCAATATAATCTCACTACAATTCTAGATGATTCAAAGTTAAGCGTTCCAAGTGGAGGAGTAATTTGGGAGCCTGATAATTTTGATAAGAAATTTCATGGAAATATTCCTCTTCACGTTGCGCTTTGGCAGTCATACAATATTGCATCAGCTAGACTGGGCTTAGATATAGGTTTTGAAGCTGTTGCTAGTATGTTCTCTAAGCTTGGGATCAAAAAACAATTTCAAAATTATCCCTCATTATTTATTGGCTCTTTTGAGTTGTCTCCATATCAAGCCATTCAAGCATATCAAACAATAGCAGCTGACGGTTTTTATACCCCATTAAGATCTATAAGAGAGATCAAAGATGTAAAAGGAGAAATTGAGTTTTCTTATCCTTATAGTATCGAGCAGAGAATAAGACCTGAACCAGTAGCTCTTATAAAATTTGCTATGCAGCAAACTTTTGAAAGAGGTACAGCAAGAGGCTATTCTTCAAAAGATATCCAGTCTTGGAATGCTGGAGGAAAGACAGGTACTTCGGATGATCAGAGAGATAGCTGGTTTGTTGGATTTGCTGGTGAAACATTAGTTTTAGTTTGGTTAGGCTTTGATGATAATCGACAGACTCCTTTAACCGGTAGAACAGGAGCATTTCAAGTCTGGAAAAATTTTATAGATGATATCAAGCCAGTTTCTAAACAGAAAACCGTCTTGCCAAGGATTAATTATGTATGGACTGATATGAACGATGGATTATTGAGCGGAAAAAAATGCAAAAATTCTCTTTTGGTTCCATTTATTGAAGGGACTGAACCAAATATAACTCCCAATGTCAGAAGAAAGTGTTCAAATAGAAACGAAAATCCCTCAGAAGGACTGTTAGATAAATTAAAAGAGGCATTTGAAGGAGGTCAAGATTGAGAATTTTTAAATTAACTATAGTTGTTATATGCTCAATAGCACTTTTCTCATGCGCTTCTAATAAGAGCACTAAGGACATTTCTGTATATAAAGTGCCTGTAAATGATTTCTCAAGGACCGTCGAATTACTGATCTCTAATGAAGAATTTCTTGAAACAGAAATAATGAAAATCAATGCTCTAAATCCTTCAGTACAAAGAATTATTTTAGAAGCTGATAGGCTTTTAAAAAAGAAGCAATATATCAAAGTTAATTCTGAATTAGAAAGAGCCTTAAGGCTTACAAAAAATGAAGGAGCACTATATCTCAGAATAGCACATTTACGTTTTAAGCAAGGCCTTCTCCAAGAATCTGAGTCATTTGCTTCTAGAGGTTTATTGTTGAGCAATATATCTTCATGGGAAAGGTTATTACTTAATGTCTATTTAAAAAACTAAGTCTAGATATTGGCTATACAAGGATATACAATCCTCGATCCAAAAAATGGATGAGATAAAAGGGTAAATGAAAAAAGTTGGAATTATTGGAGGTTCAGGGTTTGCTGGCGAAGAGTTAATAAGAATTTTATCTTCTCATAATGGGACATCTCTTATCGCCGTGAGTTCTAGAGAGCTTAAAGGGCAAAGCATTTCAAACTTAGTACAGGATTGTAATTTAATATTTGTTGATCCTGATGATGATATTTTCTTTGATTGTGATTTTATATTTTTTGCAACGCCTCATGGGCTTTCTATGCACAAGGCTTCTTTTTTTCTTGCTAAGGGAATAAAGGTTATCGATCTTTCTGCTGATTTTCGTATAAAGGACAGTCAAATTTGGAAAAAAAGTTATGGTACCGAACACACAGATTTAGAGAATCTAGAAACCTCTATTTATGGTTTAACAGAATTGAATAGTGAATCAATAAAAGATGGAAATCTTATAGCGGTGCCTGGTTGCTATCCGACTGCATCAATATTAGGTCTAATGCCATTGATAGAGTCCAGTGATGACATTGTATCCATAACTATAGATGCTAAGTCAGGTATTAGTGGTGCTGGACGAAGTACGGTAGAGGGAGGTTTGAAGAAGGATATACAAGAAAATTTTAGGGCCTATGCAACTGGAGGTCATAGACATCTTCCAGAAATTGGACAGTTACTTAATGAACTTTACGGTTCTCCTTTAAAAATTAATTTTTTACCCCACCTAATTCCAGCAATGAGAGGTATATACTCAACAATGTATGTTAATTTTAGCGATCCCATTAAGAAAAATTTTGAAGAAATTTATAAAGAATTTTATAAAGATTCTCCAAACATAAAATTAATGGAAAAAAATCAGGTACCTGAAACGGCTCAAGTTTCATATACCAATAACTGTCAAATAGGAATTTATGATTCAGCAATTGAGAATCAAGTGATTATAATTTCTTCAATTGATAATTTAATTAAAGGCGCTGCCGGACAAGCTATCGAATGCTACAATCTGATATGTGGAAATAACCAAATGGAAGGTTTAGAAAATGGTTGAAACTTATACACCCTCTTTAATGCAACTTACTGATGGGGCTGTTCATAAAATACTTTCTTTAAAAGATAATGAACCAGATGAAGATTCTCTTAACTTAAGAGTTTATGTTACAGGAGGAGGATGCTCAGGTTTTCAGTATGGATTTTCTTTTGATAATACAGTTGATGATGACGATACTTGTATAGAAAAAGAGGGTGCTAATTTAGTTATAGATTCCTTAAGTCTGCAGTATCTTCAAGGTTCAACAGTTGACTATATTGAAGATTTGACCGGTTCTAAGTTTATTATCTCGAATCCAAATGCGACTACGACATGTGGATGTGGTGAGTCATTTTCTATCTAAGAGGGTTAAATACCTTTCCTAGATATACTGCCTTTTTACTGCCTGTAATTTTCTGCAAATCAAACTTAGTATCTTCTATTCTTTTTTTGGCAAGCCAAGCAAAGCAAATAGCTTCGAGATAATCTGGGTCTATATCTAACTCTTGAGTTGTTAAACATTCTTTATTTAATCTTTTAGAAATCCTTTCAATTAAATATGAATTATGAATACCGCCGCCACAGAAAAAAATATTATCCTTTTGGATGCCTAAAGTTTCTAAATTATTTGTCAGGCTAAGCGCTGTCAGTTCTGTCAAAGTAGCTTGAATATCATTTACTTGAAGGTCTGGGTAATCAGTACCTAGATACTTCTCTAGCCAGGTTAAGTTGAAATAATCTGGACCAGTACTTTTTGGATGGTCCAATAAAAAATACTCATCGCTCATCAAACTGTTCAGTAGGTTTTGGTCTATATTTCCTGATCTTGCCCATTGGCCATTAACATCGTAATTCCCTCTCCCATTATTTCTATTCCAAGCATCTATTAAGCAATTTCCTGGACCAGTGTCGAAGCCTATTACAGAGTCTTTATCTAATAATGTTATGTTAGTAATACCACCTATATTTATGATGACCCTCTTTTCTAATAAGGAGGCAAAAACTTCTTTATGAAAAACTGGAGATATCGGAGCTCCTTGGCCTCCTGCATCAATGTCATCATCTCTAAATTTTCCTACAACAGTAATGCCAAGATCATCACTGATGAGTTGAGGATTGCCTATTTGAAGTGAAAATGGTTTTTTAGCATTTGGCTGATGTTTGATAGTTTGACCATGGGAACCAATAGCGGTTATTTGATTTTTTTCTAACGACATAGACTTTAGAAAGTTTTGTATACTGATAGAAAAAAATTTACCAAGTTCTTTATCCAGAAAATCTATAGACGACCAATCTATTTTTAGAGCCTGAGAATTTTTTAATATCTCACCTTTTAAATTATCTGGAATATCAAAGTTTTGTAATCCTAGTATTTTAAAATCCTTCTTTGTATATTGGATAGCTGCAAGGTCTAATGAATCTGAGCTAGTGCCTGTCATTAATCCTATGAAGATGTTATCCACCATAAAATACTCTTTTATCAATAAGGTATTGATAATTTTTCAATTCACTAACCAAGCTAGAAGATCTCTGTTTATAGGCATTTAGTTCAGAAGAATTGATTGGTGCTGCATTGGGAAATTTTACTTTTAAAGGATCAGTATGCTTACCATTTACATGAAACTCGTAATGCAGGTGTGGACCGGTTGCAAGACCAGTACTGCCAACATAGCCAATTGTTTGACCTTGTTTAATTTTTCTACCTACTTTTGTTCTTGCGCTGAAGCCTTCTAAATGACAGTAACGAGTTTCATAGTCTTCTGAATGCTTTATCTTAACTTCATAACCACAACCACCGTTATATGCGGCAAATAATATAGTTCCATCGCCAGTTGCTCTAATAGGAGATCCTTTCTTGGCAGCATAATCCACTCCTTTATGAGCCCTTATTGTATGAAGTACAGGATGCCTTCTTTTAAGATTATATTTCGAGCTTATATAGCTTAATTTAACAGGCGAACGCAAAAAGGCTTTTTTGACATTTTCCCCATTTAGATTGAAGTATTCAGAATTCTTTTCATCTAAATCATACCTTATAGCTATGAATTTTTTATCCCTGTTATTAAATTCTGAGATAAGAATATCTCCATCAATAACTTTCTCTCCATCAATAATTAACTCCTCGTAAACAATACTAAAACTATCTCCTGGTTGGATGTCGTGAGTAAAATCAATATCCCATCCATTAATGTAAGCTAAATCCATAAGAACACTATCGGGGACATTTTCTCTAAGTCCTGACATATACATTGAGTCTTTTATAACTACATGTTTAAAGACTTTAACCTTCTCTATTTTAGATTCGTACCTTGATATCAAAAAAGAGGCCCCATCTTTCTTGGCATTGATTCCAGACTTGATATTATCTATATATATTAGCTCTTCGAGTTCACCTGAATCACTCAAGTAAATTCTGATTTTATCTCCCACTTCTATTTTGGATAACAGATCACTTTTTTTACTATTGATTAATTGAATGATATTTTCTTTTGCAACACCAAGATTATTTAAGATAGTGAATAGAGAATCATTCCTTTTTATAACTGCTTCTTTTTCTATATGAGGAACTTCAATTTTATAGTTATCTGATAATGCATTCAGAGTTAATGGTTTGGTGAGCTCATACGGTTTCTTTCGTTCTGAAAGATCCTTACTTCCTAAAGCACTCAATAAAACGAGAAGTAGAAAGCCTAGAAGTATTGTAAGAATGTGCTTCTTAGGAAAGTTTTTGAATATGGTTATTATTTCTGTAACCAGCATAAAGTCGAATGATACCTGAAAAAGATCATATAATAGATAACAATGACTAAAGAAAATTTAGAACTTTTAACGAGGGGTGCTGAAGAAATAATCCCAGAAGAAAGTTTTTTAGAACAAATAAAATCTAAAAAGCGTCTTAGGATAAAGGCAGGTTTTGATCCTACATCACCTGACTTACACCTAGGTCACACTGTTCTTCTTAACAAGATGAAAATTTTTCAAGATCTTGGGCATGAAGTAATTTTTCTTATAGGAGACTTTACTGGCCTTGTTGGAGATCCTTCAGGTGTGAACGAAACAAGACCTGTCTTAAATGAGGATCAACTGAATAAAAATGCTGAAACTTATAAGCAGCAGGTATTTAAAATTCTTGATCCAGATAAAACTGAAATTAGATTTAATTCTGAATGGATGCAGTCTGTACATCCATCAGAGTTTATAAAAATGCTTTCTTCTTATACCGTTGCTAGGATGCTTGAAAGAGATGATTTCTCTAAACGTTACAAGTCCCAGCAACCAATATCTATCCATGAATTTTTGTATCCCATATTGCAAGGATATGATTCTGTTATGTTAGATGCTGATATTGAATTAGGAGGCACAGACCAAAAATTTAATTTATTGCTTGGAAGAGAAGTTCAAAAACATTATGGAAAAGGGCAACAATCTATCTTGACTGTCCCTTTACTGGAAGGTCTGGATGGAGTTAAAAAAATGTCAAAATCATTAGGAAATTATATTGCTCTTGAGGACAAACCAGATGACATGTTCGGAAAGATAATGTCTATTTCTGATGATTTGATGTGGAGGTATTTCACGCTACTGAGTTTTAGAGCAACCGAAGAAATATCAGAATTTAAAAAGGAAATAGATAAAGGCACTAATCCTAGAGATATTAAATTTATATTGGCTGAAGAAATAGTAGAGCGGTTTCATGTTGGATTAGGAAAAATCTCAAAAGAGAACTTTATTAATAGATTTCAGAAAGGAAATATTTCTCAAGAAATTGAGGAGATTAATTTAAAGATTGGATCAGATTCAGAATTATTAACGAGAATAATAAAAGAGTCTGCTTTGCTAAAGAGTACTTCTGAAGCTTTAAGAATGATTGAGCAGGGGGCTGTTAAGCTCAATGATGAGAAGGTTTCAGATTCTAAAATTTCTCTACAAAAGGGCACCACAAATATAATACAAGTGGGTAAGAAAAAAGTTGCTAAAATAATTATTCAATAAAGGTTAAAAACTTCTTTGAAACATAGCTATTTGATGTATACTTCGCGTCCCTTCGTTCGCGTAGGGAAGTTTTTTAAAAGTTTTAATAAGTAATTCGTGTGGGCGCTTA
>TARA_B110000003_G_scaffold48847_1_pt1 | contig 14034 bp, 14 predicted proteins | sample TARA_B110000003 | Tara Oceans TARA_B110000003 (sample SAMEA4396424) | marine metagenome | biome: Westerlies Biome; feature: [SRF] surface water layer (ENVO:00010504); material: water (ENVO:00002006), including particulate matter (ENVO:01000060) such as... | depth 5 m
GTAAAACCAGCTGTTTTTCCAGTTCCAGTTTGTGCAATTCCTAATACATCTCGACCTTCAAGGGCATGAGGAATCGCTTCTGATTGAATGGGTGTGGGGGTATCGTAGCCAACGTCATTTATGGCTTTCATTACTTTTGGACTTAAACCAAGATCGATAAATTTTTTCATATATCCTGCATGTTTTGCGGCGTTAAAATTTGCCGTTTATAGCACGGCTCGGCAATCGAAATATTACCAGTACATCAATGGCTTTTATTTAACCTATTTGAGCTTAAAGTCAATTCAGACACAGGTTTGACAGATTCATAAATTTTCTTAAAAAAATTGATTTGGTATAATATTTTCTGTTGTGATATACATTCACTATATTGATTGGATTGTATTAATGAGTTTAAGATTGAAGTTATTGTGTATCCCAATATTTATGATCTTTGGAACAAATCTTTTGTTTGCAAACGAACAAATAGCAGATCAGTATCCTGGATCTGATTTATATTCTAGTCCTTACGAAGTTATACCTAATGTATTTAGTGCTATTGGTGCTACTGCACCTCCTACATTTGAAAACACAGGTCACAATAATAACTTAAGTTTCATAATTACTGGAGATGGTGTGGTAGTTATAAATAGTGGTGCAGCATTTGTTTTGGCAAAAGCAATGCACGAGGAAATAAAAAAAGTTACTGATCAACCTGTTAAATTAATCATAAATGAAAATGCACAAGGTCATGCAATGCTTGGCAATAATTATTGGGCTCAATTAGGAGTGCCTATATTAGCACATAGTCAAGCCGCACATGAGTTTGAAGAACGTGGATATAATATTTTAGAGCGCATGAAATCCTATAACTTAGAAAAATCAAAAGATACTAGATTGCAGGGTCCTACAGAAACATTTGAAGATAAGTATGTCGTTCCATTTGGCAATTTCCCAATTGAAGTGCTTTATCTTGGTCCTGCTCATAGTACGGGCGATATTTCCGTTTGGTTGCCTGAGCAGAAATTAGTTGTGGCTGGTGATATTGCTTTTCATGAGCGAATGCTGCCAATTTTTTCTGACACAAACACAGCAGACTGGCTGCAAACTTGGAAAACTAAATTCGAAAAATTAAATGCATTGTTTGTTATACCTGGTCATGGACATCCAACTAATATGCAACAGGTAAAGCGCTACACATATGATTATCTAATATATTTACGTAATAAAATTTCGTTACATCTCGAAAATGGAGGGGAATTGAAAGATGCATATTATATAGACCAAACTCCATATAATAAATTAGATACATTTGATGAATTAGCAACTAAAAATGCTGGACGTGTTTTTCAAGAAATGGAATTTGAATAGAAGTATTATAACCTATACCATTATATCTTTTGTCGATGTCAAATTAAGATTTGGATAATCACGTTCAACTCGATCGATATCCCATTGTAATCGAGTCATATATACAGGGTCTCCATCATGATCCATCGCCATATGGCCTTTATTTACGTTTACAAATTTTTCTATTTCGTCTTTTTCACCAGAAAGCCATCTGGCTGAATTGAATTGAGACTGTTCAAACCTTACTGGAATTCCGTACTCTAATTCTATGCGAGATGCTAAAACCTCAAATTGTAATGCACCAACAACACCGATTATCCAGCCTGCACCAATCACTGGCTTAAATAACTTTGCAGCACCTTCTTCAGCAAACTGATTTAGAGCCTTGTCTAAATGTTTAGCTTTCATAGGATCAGTTGCACGAACTGATTGTAATAATTCAGGCGCAAATGAAGGTATACCAGCAAATTTTAAAATCTCATTTTCTGTAAGTGCATCTCCTATACGTAGTTGGCCATGATTTGGAATGCCAATTATATCACCTGCCCAAGCCTCTTCAGCCAATTCTCTATCGGCTGCTAGGAAAAGCATTGGTGATGCAATCGCCATTATTTTTTTTGTTCGAACGTGAGTAAGCTTCATTCCACGTTTAAAATGTCCTGAACATAATCTTACAAATGCAATACGATCTCTATGTTTAGGGTCCATGTTTGCCTGAACTTTAAAAACAAATCCTGTAACTTTATTTTCATTTGGGGAGATTGGTCTGATATCAGATGGGCGCACTAATGGTTTTGGTGCAAAATTACCAATACCTGTCATAAGTTCTTGAACGCCAAATGAATTAATAGCAGACCCAAACCAAATCGGCGTCATAGTTCCATCCATAAACGATTGATGATCAAATTTTGGCATTAACTCTTGTGCCATTTCGATTTCTTCTAAGAATTTTTCTAAAAGGTTTTCTGGTACCAACTCAGCTAATTTTGGATCATCTAAGCCAGATATTTTTATGCTTTTTGCAACAACGTTACGATCAGCACGGTCCATTAATTCTAACCGATCGTTAAGCATATCATAACAGCCCATAAATTCACGACCTACGCCAATTGGCCAACTTGCAGGTGTCACATCAATTGCCAAATTTTCTTGAATTTCATCTATGATATCAAATGTATCACGACTTTCACGATCCATTTTGTTGCAAAAGGTCAAGATTGGCATATCCCGCATACGGCATACTTCAAATAGTTTCTGAGTTTGGCTCTCTACACCTTTTGCTCCATCAATTACCATAACTGCTGCGTCTACAGCTGTAAGAGTACGATAAGTGTCTTCTGAGAAATCTGAGTGTCCAGGTGTGTCCACCAAATTAAACCAATAATTATCATATTCAAATGACATGGCTGAAGCGGAAACTGAGATTCCACGATCTTTTTCCATTTGCATGAAATCTGAACGAGTTCTTCTGGCTTCACCTTTTGCTCTGACTTGGCCTGCCATTTGAATGGCGCCACCATAAAGTAAGAATTTTTCTGTTAAAGTGGTTTTTCCTGCGTCTGGGTGAGAAATAATTGCAAAGGTTCGCCTGCGATCAATTTCTGGCTGGAGAGCTATATTTTCATCTGAACGAACAATCATTAGGTTTCTATATGCAGGCTTTAATAAAAGGGCAAGAATAGTTAAGAAATAATTAGTTTATTTTCACTTAAAACAACACAAACGGTGGAAAATAAAATTAAATAATTTTTTTGTTAATTTTTGTTGATGCTACTTTAAATATATTTTACGAAACCTAAATAATGAATATTAGTAAATTAGATTGAAATCCAATATGCGTGTCTACAAAGAAGCAATTGCAGCATTTTCTGTTGGTCCGATAATGTATATTCAGGGTATGCTAGTTCGTAAGTATGCGGCTGAATTACCTGAAGCAATTGGTCCTAGAACAGGAATCATAGGGGAGGGTAAACCTCTAAGAGTATTGGTTCTTGGAGATAGTTCTGCTGCGGGAGTTGGCGTTGAAACGCAAGATCAAGCAATTGCAGGCCAGTTGGCTTCACAGCTTTCAGATAAATTTCAAGTCAGTTGGAAGCTTCTTGCAAAAACTGGAGCTACTACAAAATCACATACAAAGGTGTTGTTAGAGCAGGTTGAAGGAAAGTTTGATGCTGCAATGATTTGTCTTGGCGTAAACGACGTTACGCATGGAGTAAATTTAAAGGTATGGCTAAAACAACAAGCCCGGTTATATGATATCTTAGAGTCACATTTTGGTGTTAAAGATATATATGTGTCAGGCATTCCACCTATAAAATATTTTCCACTCCTACCACAGCCACTCCGTTGGTTTCTTGGGCGCCGTGCAGACAGATTTGATCATTGGTTAGCTGCATTAATTAATAATCGGCACAATTGTTTTCATATTCCTATAAACTTCCCACATGACAGTTCGCTAATGGCATCTGACGGTTACCATCCAAAAGCTGGTGTATATGCTCAATGGGCCGGTTGGGTTGCAGAGAAAATTAAAAACAGACATTAATTATAGTCACTATAAGGATGTGATTTTTTACTAATACGATAGCTATTATGCTTAGACGTATGTAATAGATGAATTTTATATTATCGGAAAATAAAATGTCATTTTTAGCAAATCCAATTGCTCTAGTTATTTTTGTTATGATTACTGGTTTTATCAGTTTAATTATATCAAATCGGTCTGTAACTGTTGAAAGTTTTTTTGATGGTAAAGATGTTGGTCTTGAACCCAGCCTTTGGACTCTAGTTTTAAGCCAAGTCACAACATGGATTTTTGCAAGATCTTTGATGAATGCTGCAATATTGGGATTTTTTTATGGTTTAGCAGGAACGTTAGCTTACACATTTTATTATATTTCATTCCTAACTGGTGGCTTTATTGTTTCACGAATTCGTAAAGAAAAAGCTAACTCTGTTCAGCAATGGATTAGGAATTATTTTGGAAGAGTTGGCTCTTGGACTTACAATTCATTGATCGTAATGCGCTTATTATCAGAAGTATTTGCAAATTTAATAGTAATTGGGCTTATCTTTTCGGCAGCATTTCCAGAATTTAAAATGTCAGGCCAAATTTCAATTATTATACTTGGAATTGTAGGTTTGTTGTATTCATTAAAAGGTGGATTACAAGTAAGTTTGAGGACTGACGTATTTCAAATGGCAGTATTTCTAGTAGTTTTTAGCATTGCTTTTATTTACATGATTTTTAGCTCTGATTTTTCATTCAATTCTATTTTGCAGTCTACTGGTATCCATGACCAATCTGCTAGACCAGGTTACGTTTTGATTTATGTTGCTTTACTTCAAGTCTTTTCATATCCAGCACATGACCCAGTTATGATGGACCGTGGGTTTATAGCAAATCAAAATAAAACTAACTATAGCTTCATTTTAGCCTTCCTACTTTCAACGTTTTGTATTTTTGGTTTTGGTATGTTTGGCATTCAAGCAGGCTTAATTGGGTATGACTATGAAAATCAACTTCTTGGAACTTGGCAGAATATGTTTGGGCCTGGTGTATATTTTTTCTTAATATGTTCATTATTAGTATCTGCGATGAGCACCTTGGATAGCGCTTTGGCTTCATCAGCAAGGCTTGTAATAGATGAATTTTACATTTTTAAACGAAGTATCAAAAACGGTCGTATTGCGATGAGTACATTTATGGCCTTTGGCCTATTATTTACTTTATTCCCAAGTCAAAGTTTATTTGATGCAGTTGCTGTCACAGGAACTGCATCAATGTTTTTAACTCCTGTTATGATTGTAACTTTTTTAGGGGGCAACATACCTATTTGGGCTTATACAATTACATGGTTTTTTTCTATGATTGGAGCCTTTGCATACATTTTCCGCGATATTGAAACAATTACGTATCTATTGCCTGGTTTGCACAAATATGACCAACTTCTCTCGATCTGTTTGTATATCATTGTATTTGGGTTTTTAATTTGTTTTATTGGGGCCCTTTCAAATCGATTTCTTGCAAAGACTTAAGCTGATTGATAAAAAGTTATATTCCTGATTAATTCACTCAGAAAACTACATAAGAGGTCATATTGGACAACAAAGAAGTACAATTAGAATTATGTAATATTGTTCGCAATTTTGACGACCGCATTGTAGTTAATGGTGTTTCATTAAGTTTACGTGCAGGGGAGGTTACATGTTTATTGGGACCTTCAGGTTGTGGTAAATCTACAAGCCTCAGAATTGCCGCTGGCGTAGACCGACAAAATAGTGGGCAAGTAATGGTTGCAAATGAAGTAGCTAGTTCACATAGTTTGCATCTTCCACCTGAAAGTCGTGGAATAGGATTAATGTTTCAAGATTTTGCGCTATTTCCCCATCTCAATGTGATGAGAAATGTAGCTTTTGGTTTAAGTGGCTCAAAGGAAAAAGTAAGATTAAGAGTATTTGATATGCTTAAAAGAGTTGGTATGACTGACATGGCAAATCAATATCCTCATCAATTGTCTGGAGGAGAACAGCAAAGAATTGCATTAGCGCGTGCTTTGGCTCCCAGCCCAAAAGTATTACTTATGGATGAGCCATTTTCAGGGCTAGATAATAGATTACGTGATGAAGTCAGAGATAGTACCTTGGCTTTATTAAAAGACGAAGGCACTGCAGTATTGCTAGTTACTCATGAACCTGAAGAGGCAATGAGGATGGCAGATCAAATAGCTTTAATGCGAGATGGTCAAATTATTCAGGTTGGTGCACCTTATAATATTTATAATGCCCCAATAGATCGTGGAGCAGCTGAATTTTTTAGTGACATAAATGTTATTAGTGGTGAAGTGAAGGGTTCTTTGACTAAAACACCTTTTGGTGAATTTTTAACCCCTGGCTATAAGGACCAAACTAAACTTGATATTGTAATTAGGCCGCAACATTTAAAAATTGATTTTGATAGAGCTGGCCGAGGTCCCAATCCAACACTTGAAGATGGTACGCCTGCTAGAGGAATGGTTATAAGAGCTCGATTTATGGGGCAGAATTCTTTAGTTGAATTTGCGATGGACTATGAAGATGTTTGTTTGAAAGTAATAGTCCCGGGAGTATTCCTTCCTAAATCTGGCACACCTTTGTGGCTGTCGGTCCGTAGAGATAGATGTTTTGTCTTTGCTAGTTAGATAATAAGTATAAATTTTTATTATAAAATTTGAAAATTTCATATTATAATAATATTTAAATGAAATATTGGTAATTATATTGCATATAAGATTTGAACTTTGATAAAAAATCACTCATTGTCTAAAATGAATATGATTGCAGACTGATTTACTGATTCACTTATACTGGAGTATTTAAATGTACATGACTTTAACACCTTTATTCATCCAAAATATTGGCCTACCTGGAATATTACTCATTGCAGTTGTCGTTCTGGTTATGTTTGGGCGAGGAAAAATATCGAACCTTATGGGTGAAGTAGGTAAGGGAATTACTGCATTCAAAAAAGGAGTATCTGAAGGCAAAGAAGGTTTAGAAGAGTCAATAGATGAAGCTGCCGAAACTGCCAAAGATGTAACTCCAAAAGATAAAAAAAGTAAAAAATAAATTATTAATGATAAGATTGAAATTTGATGCTTGATATTGGCATGTCTGAAATGGTTGTAATTGGTGTCGTCTCGTTGATCGTTGTCGGCCCCAAAGATCTACCCCAGATGTTTAGAAAAGTTGGTACTTTTGTTGGAAAAGCGCGTGGTATGGCTCGTGAATTTCAAAGTGCAATGCATGAAGCTGCAGAAGACTCAGGTGTAAATGATATTAAATCTTCTTATGATAAAGCTACAAACTTTAAAAATTTGGGACTAGATGATTTGGAACTTGCGCCTGAATATTCTGCTGATTTAAAACCAGCGGCAGACATTCCTTCTGTGAAACCTCCTAAATCTACTAAAACTCCAAAAAAACAAAATAAAACTGCATCAAAGAAGCCTACTGAAAAAAAAGCTACCTCAAAAGCTGCGAAAAATAAAACCGTAGTTGAAAAAACAACAAAAGAAAAAGTTGTTAAGAAAGCTAAATAAATGAGTAATGAAGAGATTGATGAGCATATAATAGAACATAGTGCTGCACCATTAATTGAGCATTTAGCTGAACTTCGTACAAGGTTAATTTATTCAGTTTTAGCTTTCGTTGTGGCAATGCTTTTATGTTTTAGTTTTGCTCGCCCGTTATTGTTTTTTTTATTAGAACCTACAGCTAAGATTTTGTTAAGTTATGGTCAGGCCCCTGATTTTACTACCTTCGCTGCTCAAGAAAACTTTTTTGTGTATTTTAGAATTTCAGTTTTAATGGGTTTTGGACTATCTTTTCCCATAATAGCATTTCAGCTATGGCGATTTGTTGCTCCTGGATTATACAAGAATGAACAGGGAGCTTTTTTACCATTTATCGTAGCATCTCCATTATTGTTTTTAGCGGGTGCATCTTTTGCACACTATGTTGTGAGTCCTTTAGCAATGAATTTCTTTATTGGATTTTCTGACTTTGGAACAGATGGTACCAAAGTTGCAATTGAAGGTGCTCAAAGAGCAGTTTTTGTTCCACGAGTTACGGACGTTTTAGACTTAACACTAAAATTTATTTTTGCTTTTGGCCTTTGTTTTCAATTACCAGTCCTGCTCACCCTTTTAGGAATGGGTGGTATCGTTTCGAGCCAAGGTTTAAGAGACATGCGTAAGTATGCTGTTGTTGGAATACTTGTTTTAGCAGCTATAGTCACACCGCCTGATGTAATTACACAAGTTATTTTGTTTGTTGTTGTCTATATGCTTTATGAAGTTTCGATATGGTTGGTGCGTATGGTTGAAAAAAAACGAGATAAGCGACTAGCTGAAGATGGTTATTTTGATAATGATCAGGACGATGAATAGTGGATGACGCTTTAGAACGGATTGCCGATGCACTTGATCGTTTATCACCTATCCCCCTTGTTACTCCAAATTTTGATCAATGTGATGCGTTTCTATGGCAGGCAAACCCAATAGGATTAATTCCAGTCAGTGATGTATCATGTGTTGATATTAATTTATTATTAGGGATAGATAATTCTCGAGATACTCTCAGGGCAAATACGGAGCAGTTTTCTAAAGGTTACCCAGCTAATAATGCTCTTTTATGGGGTGCTAGGGGAATGGGAAAATCATCTTTAGTAAAAGCGGTACACCAAGATGTTGGAGGGCTAATCTTAATTGAGATTCAGCGTGAAGATTTATCTTCTGTTGGTGAATTATTAAATTTATTACGCTCTTCAAATAAAAGATTTTTATTATTTTGCGATGATCTAAGCTTTGATAATGATGATTCCACATACAAATCTTTAAAAGCTGTATTGGATGGAGGTATTGAGGGTAGGCCCGAAAATGTTTTGTTTTATGCTACTTCGAACCGTAGGCATTTAATGCCACGAGATATGATAGAAAATGAAAGTCAATCTGGCGTTAATCCTGCTGAAGCCGTTGAGGAAAAAGTTTCACTTTCAGACAGATTTGGCCTTTGGTTAGGGTTTCATGGTTGTTCACAGGACATATACCTAGCTATAATTAAAGGATATTGTGAAAAATATTCAATCAAGATCACTAATGATGATCTACATGCTGAAGCAATTGAATGGCAAGCAACAAGAGGATCGAGATCAGGAAGGGTCGCTTGGCAATTTTTTGTAGATCTTGCTGGCCGTAAAAACATTCGTTTTTAATATACTAATTACCGGATAAATATGGTGTAGGGTCAACTGCCTGAGTGCCTTTTCTTACCTCAAAATGTATAAATGAAGGATCTCCACTTGCAGCTAATCCAATTGCTTGGCCTGCCTCCACATCAATATCTTTTGTAAGTTTAACATCAGTAATATTGGAATATACTGTATATAAATTATTCTCATGCCTTAAAAGAACAATTGTTGTATCCCCAACAGATTGAGAAACTAATGCGACCGTACCTTTAGCTGCAGCTTTAACTTTAGTGCCTTCAGCTACTTTATAATCAATGCCTTCACTTCCACCTGATTTATTTGAGAAATTTCGTATGATTTCTCCATTTACAGGATTAATCATTTTGCCAAATTCAATTTTTATTTTACTTTTTGATTGTTCAATTGAGGATTTGATCTCTGAAGTTTCGGAATTTTCTGATTGTTCAATATTAATTGAATTTTCAGTTTGTGATCTCGTATCTGCAGTAATACTTGTAGTTGGTATTAAAAGCTGTTGACCGTCTCTTACAGCTAAATCTGGGCCTAAACCATTCCATGAAGACAATTCGGTAACTGAAACATTGTACATAACAGCAATGCTTTGGGCTGTTTCTCCAGATCGTACGGTATGTCTTACAGGTTCATCACCTTGTTGTATTTTAGGTGTCAAGGATGGTGCGCTATCTAAAGCAAATGTTGCAATGTCCTCTATGGCACCAGTCGAAGACAAAATTTCACCTGTTGGTATTGCCAGTATTTCACCTTCTCTTAGACGTGCTTCTGATTTTAAACCGTTGTATCTGGCTAATTTTTCAACCGGTATCCCTACTCTAAGGGCCATTAATTTCACTGTGTCGAATGGCTTTGCGACTGCAATTTGGTAGTTTGGATAAGTAATGACGCCATTTTTATCTGCAGCTGGCCGTTCAAATGTTTTTGTTGCTGGAAGAGATGGTGGTTTGTCAATTTTATTGCCTATTGATGTTAATGTAGTGTTTCCATCGCATGCTGATAGCAAAGTAAAAGATAATACAATCAATGAAAAATGTTTAAAATTAAAAATTATTTTAGACATATGTTTACCTTTTAATTTATCTTTATTTATAATCATCTTAAGCAAGGCCAGACAGTAAAGGAACAAATCTTACTTCTTGTAATTCATCATATTCTAACCCAGTCGATGTTTTAGTAATTTTTATTAACGTTTGAACTGTGCTAGACTGTCCAACTGGCAGAACCATTATTCCACCATCTTTCAATTGTGCCAATAAATTAGATGGTGGATCTTCTGCTGCTGCAGTTAATATCATTCGATCAAATGGTGCCTGGTTTGGCAAGCCCATTGATCCATCTGCAGTAATTACAGTCACGTTCACTAATCCAAGACTATTTAATGTTTTGTTAGCAGATTGTGCTAATTTTGAAAATCTTTCAACTGTATAAACACGTCGAGCTAATTGGGATAAAACAGCTGCTTGAAAACCTGTGCCAGTGCCTATCTCTAAGACTTTGTCTCTTGGACCTGGGTTTAAAGCTTGTGTCATTTTTGCTACTACTGATGGTTGGCTTAGTGTTTGACCAGATGCAATTGGAAGTGCAGTATCTTCATACGCCCTTTCTTGAAACGCTCCAGCAGCAAAGGGATCTCTAGGTATTAATTCCATGGCGTGAAGAACACGTTTATCTGTCACGCCACTATTACGCAGCATGAGTAGATATTGCATCAACTTCTCTGGTGTTGGACTCATAGTTTTAGTAATTCCTGCAAAACAGCATGGTTTGTAAGGTCAACACTACATGGTGTAATAGATATTTTTCCGTTTATATTGGCATGTATATCTGTTCCTGATCCTGTATCTTCTTGTTGTTGAGGCAAGCCTTTTATTTTTAATAAGTTATTTGAAGTCTCAGTACTAAATGGAGCACCAGTTCTATAACCCTGCATTGTGAATGAAGTACCAGTCACATCAGTTCCTAAACATGGTGGAAAATTTACATTATAATGTATGGGTGCTGAATTGTTATTCCATATATCAAATGAAAGAATATTTCGTATAGTCTTTAATCCATGCATACTAACTGCATCAAATATGTTTTCATTATTTAGTTTAGGACCAAAGAATTGTGATAAAGCAATAGCGGGAATGCCGTTCATGGCCGCCTCTATAGTTGCACCAACCGTCCCAGAATACATAGTATTTTGACCTGCGTTATTACCGCGATTAACTCCAGATAGTACCAAATCAAATTTGTGATTATATTCAGAAATTCCAACTATTACACAGTCAGCGGGTGTTCCATGACACGCCCATCTATTTTTAGTAATTTTCTCCAAAGTTATAGAGCCATGATAGCTAATAGCATGGCTTACACCTGATTGTTCTGTTGCTGGTGCTACTGTAAGAATGTTCTCAGCTGAAGTTAATCCCAATGCAATGTTATAAAGTACTGCAAGACCAGGTGCATCTATTCCATCATCATTAGTAATAAGTATTTTCATCTTTATTTACCTAATCCTTTGGTTAATTGCTCATGTATGGGAAATGTATTTTAACAATATGAGGCTGTTTGATTTATGAAATGATTAATATTAAATATTCACTAACTTTAATAGAAATATCCATGAGTTAATTCTTATTCCAATATACCTTTTGTATTTAATCTTGTTTTTCCACCTAAATGTTGCTTTAGCGCTTTGGGTAAAATAACTGAACCATCTTCTTGTTGACCATTTTCGAGAACCGCAATCAAGCATCTACCAACTGCTAAGCCTGAACCATTAAGAGTATGAACAAATTCAGGCTTCTTTGCCCCAATTCGTTTAAACCTAGCATTCATGCGTCTTGATTGAAAATCACCACAAGTAGAGCATGAACTAATCTCACGATAGGCATTTTGCCCTGGAAGCCAAACTTCAATGTCATTTGTTCTTTTGGCACTGAAGCCCATATCGCCAGTACATAACTTAACCGTGCGGTAGGGAAGTTCTAATTTTTCTAAAATTCCCTGAGCGCATTTAGTCATTCTGTCTAATTCTAAGTCAGAGTCTTCTGGCTTAACAATTGATACCATCTCTACTTTTTCGAATTGATGTTGTCTAAGCATGCCTGATGTATCACGACCAGCAGAACCTGCTTCAGAGCGAAAACATAATGAATGTGCTGTAAAACGTCTTGGTAAATTATCTTCGGTTGCAGTCGTGTCTGCTGCAATATTTGTCAGTGTAACTTCTGATGTGGGAACTAACCACCATCCATTTGAAGTTTGATAGCTATCTTCAGAAAACTTAGGTAATTGACCAGTTCCAAACATTGCTTCATCACGAACTAACACAGGAGTATTTACTTCTGTCAGCCCATTCTCGGTTGTATGCGTATCAAGCATAAACTGTGCAAGTGCACGGTGAATTCTAGCAATTGCTCCTGATAATATAACAAACCTAGAGCCTGACATTTTAGCTGCAGTCTCAAAATCCATACCTTTTGAGACTGCTTTAATATCATAGTGTTCAAGTGCATCAAATTCAAAAATAGGTAGTTCTCCCCATTTACGGACTTCTACGTTATCATTTTCATCTGATCCAGTAGGGACATCTTCATAAGGTAAATTTGGGATTGTGAGTAGTAGATTTGTTAATTGATTGTTTATTTCTTTTGCGGACTCTTCTAATGATGCAATTTCTGCTTTTTTTTCAGAAACGAGACTTCGCAGTCTATCAAACTCATTGTCATTACCTGATGCTTTAGCTGCGCCTACCAATTTTGAGGCAGTATTACGTTCTGCTAAGGCGGCTTCTGCACTTGTAATTTTTGCTCTTCTATCTAAGTCTATATCTAAAATAACGCTTGAGATTGCATTGGCGCCACGGCGTTTTAAAGCTGCATCAAATTTATTTGGATCATCACGTATTGTGCGAATATCATGCATAGAAAACCTCATACTATTTTCGGCTTTATGCACGAAAAACGTTGTAAGGTTAAGAGGGAAATAATAACTTTCTTATTTTTAATAATTATATTTATATAAATATAATTTAATTTAAATATATACCACTTTAGTGGGTTGTCCTTGCTTATTGATATGACACCCGTTAGGTATCGACGCAAAGAAATTACGGGTAATTTTATGCCCCTTAACATTGAGGATTTTGATATGTTTGCAACTCCTGCATTTGCACAAGCAGCTGGTGGCGGTTTCGCCGGTGGATTAGGTGGCTTTATGCCATTAATTTTAATTTTTGGTATCATGTATTTTTTAATGATCAGACCACAACAAAAAAAAGTTAAACAGCATCAGGCTATGGTAGCCGCATTACGTAAAGGTGATCAAATTGTAACTGCTGGTGGTTTAATTGGTAAAGTAACTAAAGTTAATGCTGATAACGAAGTAGAAGTTGAAATATCTTCTGGTGTAAAAGTTAAAGTCGTACAGCATACAATTTCACAAGTTTTAAATAAAACTGAACCAGCAAAATAAATAACTCTAGGTATCTATAAATGTTGCAATTCTCTTTAACCAAGAAAATTCTAATCTGGGTTGTGGTAGTCCTTGGCTTTCTTTTTGCTATGCCAAATGGATTTTATAACCGTGTTGAGAGTGTAAATGATGCTCGTATGCAGTTGGAGAATGGCAACAATAGTCCTGAGATAATTTCCCAAGCATCAAATTGGCCATCTTTTTTGCCAAGTGCATTGGTCAATTTAGGTTTAGATTTACGTGGTGGGGCACATTTACTTGCAAGAGTGCGCGTTGATCAGGTGTATGAAGCTCGAATGGATGCATACTGGCCAGAAGTCAGAAACGCTTTGCGAAAAGAACGAGCATCAATTGGCACTATCCGTCGTATTGATGGTGAAAATTATGATCTGCGAGTGCGAATATCAGAACCTATTCAGATTAATCGTGCAGTAGAAGTTGTTTCAGCATTAGCTAGGCCTGTAACAACTTTATCAGGA
>TARA_B110000003_G_scaffold2610_1_pt1 | contig 14027 bp, 9 predicted proteins | sample TARA_B110000003 | Tara Oceans TARA_B110000003 (sample SAMEA4396424) | marine metagenome | biome: Westerlies Biome; feature: [SRF] surface water layer (ENVO:00010504); material: water (ENVO:00002006), including particulate matter (ENVO:01000060) such as... | depth 5 m
ATTATTAAAGTTCGAAATAAGGACTGAGAGGTCCACCAAAGCGGAATTCATCTCATTTTGAGATAGCGTCTCGCTTTTTATCTTAATTTTACATTACATAATTATTTTCAGATATTAAATGAAATCAATCTTTTCTATATTAATTATTTTTGTTTTTCTTTCATGTAACTCTAATTACATTTTACCTGAACCACTAACACTTGAACAAATTATATCAGAAAAAAAATGGTATCAAGAAGATAAAACTATAAGTGGATTATTTTTTAAAAATAACGGCAATGTTTATGACCTTTTAGAAGACTGCTCTAGCAATCTTATTGGAACTTCGTGTTTGACAAATAGTTCAGATAGCTCAATAATTTTTGAATATATAAGTAATAACATAACAACAATCTTTCAATATAAGATTTTAGAATGCACTGATTCAACGCTGTCATTAGAAAAAATCATATATAATGCAAAAAATGAAATATTGAGTTTTACAACTCAAACACCAGTATATTGTCAGCAAGAACAACTATTTTCAAGGGCAATTGAGCAAATGCCATATTATTATAATTTTATTAAATCCTTAAAAGAGAATGGCTACCAATTTAAAAACTTTAATTATTTAGTGTCAAATAATTTTTCGTGTGAAGACAATACTATTGTCATGAGACATGATGTTCATCATAGAGATATAAATAAAGCTAGGTATATGATGATTATTGAAAAGGAACTTTTGGATGTAGAATCATCAACATACTTTGTAATGTACAATTTTCCTCCAGAGTATTCATACAATAATTATCAACAAGATTATATTAATTTTATTCAAGATTGTAGCTTTTTAGGATTTGACGTACAACCTCATATTTCTATTAATGATTTAATCCAATCTTCAGGATTTAGTGAATATTGGAATAATCCTATTGATACATTAATGGGATACTTTAATAACAATTACTTTCTGTATAATAATGGTCTAAATTATGATCTTAATGTAATTAAAAACGATGTTTTTAGTATTGACAGTGTTGTAAACCATGCAAAGAATTTACTTTTAGAATATAATTTATTATGGCAATCTACGACTGGATTGAATGTGGATGGATATGCTTCTCATGGATCATCAACTCCAATGAATAAAGTATTGAACAATGCTTATATACTTGATTTAGTAGAGTTAGAGTCTTCAGGGATATACAATTACGACACTTACAATACTAAAATTTTTAATGAGTTAAAATATTATAGTGATGGTTATTCTGCTAGCTGGATGAGTAACTATCAATTAGTTACTCATAGTAAAATTCAAATGTTAGTTCACCCTAATGTTTGGGATAATTCAAGCAAAAATTACTTGTTTGATAATGAGTCTAATATTTGCTGTGACACTAGAATTACCTGTCCGAAATAGTGTTTAAAGTAAAAAATCTATTTAACTTAGGCAAAATGCAGTTTTAAAGCGAAAAATTAAAAATTAAAAGAAAATCGTTATTCAATAAAGGTTCGAAATAAGAACCTTTAGGTCCACCAAAGCGGAATTCATCTCATTTTGAGACAGAGTTCCGCTTTTTTTATTCTCACAAAGTCCTGTGGTTTTTTTAGTTAGCTCAAATAATAAATGTGTTTCAGGAGTTCAAACTCAGTCATTTTTCTTGTTATAAGTTGCTCCATTAGGAAATACAAATTGTTGAAGTTCATGTTTTTGATCATATGACATATCTAAGCATGTAGAAGATAGATTTTTCGATATTTTTATCGCCTCATTAGTGACCTTTTCAAGGTTCGAACTGCCGTTTTGCCCAAAGTCTATTTTTTGCTCAATTTCAGCCATCTCATAACTAAATTTTTGAGTATATTTTTGGTATAAATCTTGACCTATTTCACCTATCGCAAATCGCTCTTCTAATTTCTCAAGCTGAGTCTCAATCTTTTTCTTTTGAGCAGTTAATGGATTCAAATACAGAATTAAAACTTGTGAAATAGTATGGCAATTAAAAGTTTAACACAGTGCTTTAAATTCCTTATTATTTGTAATTAATTCGATCCACTGATCTATTCTTTGATTAGTAAGTTCTGGTTGATTATCTTCATCTAAGGCAAGCCCTAAAAATATATTTTCATTTAATAATGCTTTTGAAGCTTCAAAAGCATAACCTTCAGTTGACCAACAACCAATAATCTTTCCATTATTTTTAATAATAATATTAGCTAATATTCCCACACCATCAATGAAATTATGTTCATAACCATACTGATCTCCTAAACCAAATAACCCTATTACTTTATTAGAAAAATCTATTTTGGAAAAATCTTCAAAATAGGTATCCCAATCAGATTGTAATTCTCCAATATACCAAGTAGATAAACCAAAAATTAAAAAATCAAACGATAAAATAATTTCTTCATTAACCTTCCATACCTCTAAAATAGTAACATCATACTTAGATAGTTTTTTGTGAATTAAAATAGAAATATCTTTTGTAGTGCCTGAGTCAGATCCGTATATTAAGCCAATTTTCATAATAGCAACAATTCATTTTATTTATTAATCGTGTAAATCAAAAAGCGAATATTTTTCATCAACATTATAATTGTAAAAACTAAATTTAGAATATTTATAATTCTTTGTTTTAATATCGAAATTTTATAGTATTAACTCTAAACCTAAATAGAAATTTCGTCTTGGTGATGGGATTATTCCTGGACCTGGATAGCCTACGGCTCTTCTGTTAAAATAAATAGAATCTAGAAAGTTGTTAATCCCAAACTCTAGTTTTGCAAATTTAAAGCGATAGCTCATAGAAAAGTCTAGAACACTATAGCTTGGAATTTGACCTATTATTCCGCTTGAATTGCTTTTAATAGCGTTAGAAGCATCACTAAACTGTTTTGACAAGTATGTATATTGTAATGAAGTGTTTAATCTTTTTAATCCAAAATTTAATCCGGTCTTTGCGTTAATGTTTGGGACATATTCAATACTATTGCCTTCGATACCTGGCTCATCAGAATCAATGTAAATTGATTCAATCTGAGAAAAGTTGACAAATAAATTTAATCTGAATTGATCAGACAAATTGATTATTTTTTTAAGGTTAAAATCAAGTATAGATTCAAACCCATAAATAATTGCGTCACCTACATTATCTCTAACACTTTTAACACCTCCAAATTCAAAATTCCTTTGAATAAAACCAATTCTATCTTGATAGGAAATAAAAAAGGAACTAACATCATATGATATGATATCGTGTAATCTTCCTCTAAGTCCTAGATCAAGAGTATAGCCTTTTTCATCTTTAATATTAGGATCTACACTATAAGTTGGGCTTACAATACTTATGTCAGAAAATGTTACAGACCTATAATTTTGAGATAAGTTAGAATACATTTCTAAATTATTATTCCATTTATAACTTAGGCCAAATCCTAATAATAAAAATTGTCTGTCATTTATATTATTTTCATAAATGATAGTGTCAAATATTGGGTTGGATGCTGCATCTAAATTTAATTGTCGGTAAAAACCATCACTTTCCGTTTTTATATTTTCATATCTTAAACCAGGTGTTATTGACATTTTTTTATTTACATATATGACATTCTCCATAAAAAAAGATATGTTCTTATTTGGATAAATATATTCTGACTGATTTTTATAATAAGGGAAATCAAAATCGTATGTTTCGAAATTACTGTCACTATTATTTGATCCAGGTCCTTGTATACTAACGTTTTTTGAGATATACAGTTTAGATCCAAACACAAATGCGGATGATTTATTAAATAAGTTGTACTTTGAAAGAACTTTACTTTCTAAGCCATAGTTGTTAAACTCACCTACAATTAAATCCCTAACACCTCCATTATCAATTTGATTAACTCTATTTGTTCGATAACCTAAAGAATTACGTTGTGCTTTTAGCCCAAAAAAGTTGAATGAAAAATTTGTTTTTTTAGAATAAATATAATTTAACTTATTGCTATAAAGTAACCAGTTTATCTCAAACCAATTTCTACTTCTATTACTTTGTAAAGGGTCTTCTTCAAACATTTGATCAGTTAGGCCCCCTGCTTGCTGTGTCAAATAATTAATAAACGTTAATTCTGAACTTACAGATAGCTTATTAGAAAAATCGTATTTAAGGAAGCCATAAAGGTTTATGGAATTAAAACTAGAATTTGGCCTAAAACCTTCTCCTTTCTTGTAGTTAACGAAGGAATAATAACTTAATTTATTTATTTTACCTGAAAAACTCGTGAAATTTGCAAATAACTTATTACTTCCAATAGTATTTCGGGACGTTACTTCTAATGGTTTGTTTTGATTCGGGCTTTTCAATACAAAATTAACTAAACCACCAAATTGAGTTCCGTATTGCAATGAAGCCGCTCCTCTAACAATTTGTATCTTTTCAACAGCTTCCAAAGGAGGAGTATAATAACTCTCTGGATAACCTAAAACATCAGCGCTAATATCATAGCTATTTTGTCTTGTATTGAAGTTGGAAGTACGATTTGGATCAAGACCTCTTCCCCCTATATTTAGCTGTAATCCAGCATCATCATTTTGAAAAACATTTAAACCAGATATTTGACTATATACTTGTCTTGCGTTATTTGTGGCAAAGTTTAGAATAGATTCATCGACCCTTATTACTTCTGTTTTTTTACCAGAGTAAATAGAAGTATTTTCAATATCGAGCAACCTATCTAAATTAAATGTTTCAAAATCACTTACTAAGATTTCTACCTCATTTATATTCACGATTAAAGGAGATAACGAAATTTTTACAAATCCTGTATCATTAACATTAATTCTAGCAAGTAAATAGTTGTCACAATAAAAAATTAGATTTAAAGTGTTTTTTGTTGTTGAAACACTAAAAATACCATCAGCATCTGTAGTTTCTAAAAAACCCAATGAATCCTCGTATATCTCCACGCCTTTGACCGGCAATAAATTTGAAGATGACACAACTATTCCTTTAAAATTATTTTGTGCGAATAATTGTGTCGAGAAAAGCGCTAATACAATAGCATATTTTGTAGACATTATTAAATAGCTTCTTTAGTCTCCATCTCCACTTACGTAGTCTATTCCAATACCCATGGCCGATGTCATTTCTATTTTTAGTTTAGCAACAACAGATTGAATTTCGTTAAAAGTACTTAGCATCTCTGTATTATTATTTTCGACTTGAGTTGCGAAGTCATTGTCTAAATTATTTATAACAAGTTCTACCTCGTCAAATTTACTAGCAATATCTTCGGCTAGTGAGGACTCTTCGAGGTATGACAAATAACTATAAAACGATTCTCCAATTTGAGAATCATCATTATGGCTAATACCCTTAAACAGATTAGAGATGCTGCTTTGTGAATGTAAGGCTAACGATTTAGAAATATTTTTCGCATAGTATCCTTCTGTTTTTTCTGGAAACCTTAACCCACTCGAAAAATATCCTGATGGTATTCCAAACTTATTGGTTCTAAATCCCTTTTCGTAATAGTATATAAAATCATTTATTAGCAAATTCAGACTTGATGTAGCTGTACTTGTATTGTCATTAACAATTAATGATCTATTATTATACCACCAAGAAAGAACATTACTTGAGTTATTTTTTATTTCTGAAACTAAAGAAGAAATGAAAGTTCTCGAATTTGAATTATTTAAACTAATTAATATTTCTTCATCAGAATTAGATATTCCATACATTAGATATTCTAATGCAGGAAAACCTTGATTGTCCAGATATGCTGAATTAAATTGAGCTATTCCATTAATAATATTATTAGTTCTATTTATATCAGTTGGATATGTATTCATTTTAAATCCATAAAGAATATCTTCTCCTAATCCAAAATGACTAAACACTTCAACATATTGCCATGAACAATAAGCATCAAACCAATCAGACCTAAATTCATTTAAAAGTTCGACGTTGTCCATTGGACTTTCAACAAATGCTTGACTACTAGCTTCAAGGGAATCTATTTTAGTTTGTAAATCTTCAAGAGCAGGTATTACTATATTATCGTAAATATTTGCTAAACATTCAACCTTGTTAAAATCATCTGACGTTTCTATTGGAATGCTTTCACTGCTATTATCGCATGAATAAGTAATTAGAAGCGTAAATAAAATGAGAAATCTATTCATAGTTTTTAAATTAAAACAAGGGGGCGTATCAACTATACCCCCTTGTGATTTGATTTGTATTATAAAGCAGCTTGAATCTGACTAGCCATTTGTTCTAATTCACTTGCCGTAACATCCCAAAGACCATCTCCTGAAGAAAGGGTCTCCATCATATTATTGACATCAGAATAAGAGAAATTACTACTAGTAAACTGTAAAGATACAACAAAACCTACTCCTTCAGATAACCCGTGGAAGAAATCCCCATCTCTTGCTCCACCAGCATTTAAATGCTCAGCAGCTCCATGTAAATAGTCATATGCTTTTTGCACGATAATAGTTGAAATATTAGTTTTTACAATATCAGCTTGTGCCATCTTAACATCAGAATATAACGGTGTATTATTACCAGCATCCATAGTAATAGCTTCTCTTCCCATTTTAAACGCATCGTAAATTGCTACTTGTTCAGAAGCAAAATCAGATTTCACATAATACTTATAAAGAAGTACATCACCATTAGTATTATCAACATCATACACACCTTTAACTGGCTGTAAGCCATAAAGGTATCCATAACCTTCATCCCAATGGTGCTCCATTGAAGTATATCCACCTTCATCTGAACGTATATTATCTACTTCATCACCTATTTTTATATCAGATAAGTAGCCATTAATTATTTGATCTCCACAAAGTGCACCAATCAAACCTTTAGTAAAAAGTTGATCTAATTCCATTCCCTTTGCGTTAAGCTCACGAGTAGAAGTGCCATCTGGCAAGACACCCGCAACTCCGGCTGTAGCTGGAGTTCCAGCTACCATTGCAGGCACCACCTCGTTTGTGAATTCTGTTATCCATCCATTAAACATAGCTAGTACGTCAACAGAATTTGCACTGTAAGCACCAGTCTTATTTGCAACTTTTTTACCAGAATTACTGTAATTTAATGATTCGTCATAAAAACCCTCACCTAAATTAAACATTTCGTCTATTTCTGCAAAAGTAGCGTCGTCTTTACCCATTCTAGAACATATTATAGCAGCTTGATGAAGTCTAGTAGTTTGACCACTAAAACTTACTGTATTAGCACCATTTTCATCCATCCACTCATAAGATTCAGGAGATATTACTTCTAATAGCATTGGCTCTAAAGACTCTGAATCCTTGGAACATGAAGATAGCAAAATAGCAAATGAACAGACAAATGCGATTGTAAATAAATTTAATTTATACATAATTACTTTTTTTAAGTTTAATAATTGTGCAAATATAATGCTTATTTATAATAAGTCTAAATATAAATAGTTTAAATTCGTAAAAAAATAATTTGTGAGCGATTTTATATAAAAAACAATTGGATTTAAAATTAATTTTAATGTTTTGCAAATCGTTTTTTTTTGCAACCGATTCAATTCAAACATCAATAAAGACCTATCGCTTTAAAAAACTTTATTATTTTTAGTGGCCAATATTTAAAAAAAATGAACTTAAGTGAAATATATTCTGTAATAATAGAAGCTTTTGATTTATCAAAAGCTCACTTTATAAATTCAGAAAATAGAATCTATATTTTGTATTTAGCGTCTTCATTAGTACTAGCATTTATTGTATATAACAAAACGAGTTCGAAGAGAAATTTTATTTCATATATTTTTGACAAAAGAATATGGACTAGCAAATCTGCTGTTTTAGATTATCTTCTTTTTCTATTTAACAACTTATTTAAAGTTGCATTCATTGGGCCTTATCTTATAATTAGCTTGTACGTTGCATTTTATTTAAATGAAAGATTGGTATTATGGTTTGGTTTTCCAGACAATACATTAACACTAAACCAAACCATTGTACTCTACACAATATCATTAACCATCTTTAGCGATTTACTAAGTTATCTTGTTCATTTACTTTTGCATAAAGTCCCATTTTTATGGGAATTTCACAAAGTTCATCACTCCGCAACTACGCTTAATCCAATAACTCAATATAGAGTTCATCCTCTTGAATTAATAGTTAATAATGCAAGAGGAATCATCACCTTTGGTATTGTTACAGGATTTTTTGATTATTTTTCAAATCATCAGGCTGATAAAGTTGTGTTTATTGGCGCAAACATTTTCACTTTTTTATTTATGTTTTTTGGAGCAAACCTAAGACACTCACATGTAAAGCTAAAATATCCTTCTATTTTAGAATATTTATTTATTAGTCCTTTTCAACATCAAATACATCACAGTAGTAATTCAAAATATTTTGACAAAAATTTCGGCTCTAAATTTGCAGTTTGGGATTTTTTATTTGGGACATTAGTTCTTTCTAAAGGAGCTTCAAAATTAAGATTTGGATTAGATAAAGAAAATAAAGACTTTAATTCGTTTACCAAACTTCTAATATTACCTTTCAAAAAATCATTTCAAAGCATTGTATATTCAATTAAAGTTCGAAATAAGAACCTTTAGTTCCACCAAAGCGGAATTCATCTCATTTTGAGACAGAGTTCCGCTTTTTTTGTTCTTCAAAACATAGAACTAATTGATCAATTATAATTAGAAAAACTTTTTTTAAACTTCACCTAAATTATGGTTTATTAGTCAAATCCAAATTTTAAAATCTAATATAACTTGTTTCTGAAATACCATGTATGTTACTTAGATTGAATACATCATTTCTGCTTTTATAAAACTCTTTAATAGAGTCAATGAAGTCTTCTATAGCTGTACTTTTAATCATCCAATCTCCATAAAAGAAAATTTTACTGGTTACTCTTGACAAAAAAGAAACCATAGAAAAGTAAGCTGATGCTTTATTCATCTGAAATTTAAGTTATATGTCTAGGGTTAAATTATTACCTATCTTTTTGTCTGCTGGGAAAATACTCATTTGTTCATTTAAAAATAATTCAATTTCTTTCACATGATTCTCATCAATATTAAACCACTCCCCATCTGTTTCAGTTCTATATTTATCATATTTCACGTGTAAATGTTTTTCTAACCTTAGAGCAGTATTTCTGTTGGGGAAAATAAAAGACTTTAATAGTTTAATGCTTCTCTCCTGAGACATAAGTGTTCCTTGGCGTTGATTAACATTTTTAGAGATACCTATTTTATAATTGTCATATTTATCAATCATAACATAAACATATGTCGGTTGATTTGTTTGAGGTGTAGTTTTTCTTTTCCAACGAAGTAAATTTCTACCACTAATAGTGTTTGTTGTGGATGATTCTTTTAAATAACACTTCTCTGAATTATCCTTATTACCTTCCTTAATGAAACACGGATCTTTTATATCATAAGGATATTTGACATACATAAAACAAAAATCCAACCCTTCAAAAGTGATTTTATTAATTTCAACATATGGTCTAAAATATGACGAATCCTGAACAAAATTTTTCCAGTAATTTTCAAAATCCTGCAGGAATCCATCAAAATCTCCACCACATAGATTTATATCATCTTCAATACCAACTAAAGTATTGTCATCTCTTATGCCTATAATAACTAATCCTTCGTTTGAATTTAAGAACGCACATATATTTTTTATAGCAGAATAAGCAAGTTCTGATTTTACAGTTTTATTGCCAAGTTTCTTTTTAACTTCTTTTTTAATTTCACTTATTGTCTTAAGATTTTCCTCTCGCTTATTTGGCTTAGTTTCAATTTCCCTCTCAAGATGACGAATTCTATTTCTTTCTGCATTATTTAAAACTGGCACAAAAAGGGTTTCTTTAAATTCAAGGTTTTGACCTTCGCTAGAAATATTATTCCTTATATCAGTCAGCAATCTAATTTCTTTACTGATTTCAGTTTTAGTTCCTCTACCTATATTGAAACTAATCTCATCTCGTTCCCTTTGCATTAAATCAATAATTCCTTTAGTAACATGATTCAAAACTGGTGAATTTTTATCTTCACTAGCGATAAGGTTATTAATTAATACAGATTTAATAAGTTTATTATTAAACCCTTTAGTACTATTTAATAGTTGAAATTGTTTTGTGTATTCTTCATTATTAATCTGACTGACGATTTCAACAGATTCAAATAGTTGTTTTATTTGAGGAAAAATTTCAGATGTTTGCACGTATTTATCATCTATCCTTTCTTTTACTATTTTCAGTTTTTCAACTATATCAGTACTATTTTTTATCGATTGTATTAATTCATCATAATTATTTAAGAACTGAAGGAGATAAGATTTTGGAGACTTTAAAGGTTTGCCAATTAAAATATTTAAGTTTATTAAGTTATGCCGATCATTTGAACTTAAGTTACTAGTAATTATATCGTTGATAAATGTAAAAAGTGAATGTAAAATACTAATTCTATTTTTATAAATAGAATATTCGTTACTGCTATTTTTAACATTTCCATTAAAGGCTATAGACTTAACTTTTTGAAAATTTATTTCGATTAATTCATCAAGAGATTTATGTTTCAATCTATAAATAAATTCAGATAAAAATAAAAATAAAAATTTGTCTCCTGGTTTTAATTTATTATAAAAAGTTGAATTTTCATCTTCGAAACTATCTTCATTTAGATATACAAACTTCTCTAATTTTGGGATATACACTTTTATACATTCAAAATAGATTGAATTACAATTACTACACTTAGTGTGGTTACTATTATAAGATAATTCATAATCTTTACATGAAATGCAAGCACCTCCTTGATTTTTATAAATTTTATCTAAAATTATAACCTCAAATTTTTCCCCATGAGAACTGAAGTTATATCTGTTTTCATTATCAGGTTTTAATATTTGATTTCGTTGAACTTCTGCTGTTTCTAAGTTTATATTTTCAGATAAATTTATTATTTGACCTATCCTGCTGTGTAAATTCCATGACTTGGGTAATTGATATTTGTTATCATCATATAAAATACTATCACTCAACAAAAAGTTTTGTTCAGAATCAATTTTAAAACCATATGTAGCAAAATAATAGTGTTTACTCTTAGTTTTAATAATCGCTTTATGATCGAGATAATATGATTCTAATATATCAAATGATTCTAGGTTTAAATTTAAATCAAATTCAGTATTGTAGATACAATCTTTAAAAATTGATGAAATTGTTAAATTAACTGAACCAAATTCTTTTATCAAAAAATTTATTATGTGACAATAAAATGATGAAATCCAAATAAATTTATCTTCATAAATTAAATAAGCAAATTTTGTATCTATTTCTATAGGTCTATCATAAATAATGATACTTTTTTTATCTATTGTAGGGGGTTTTTTTGAGATAAAATTAATATTATAACTTATGAGATTTTTGATATAGAATTTGAAAGATCCTATGCCATTATTCTCTTCTTTAAATCTGATTAATGAATCTAGTAGATTGTAATTTGAATAATAATAATGACTAATAGGTGAAGTAGAGTTTTGTTTCAAAAATTTGGCAATTTCTAGAACAGTTTCTACTTGATTTTTTTCAATCCATTCATTTCTATCATTAAATTTTTGAAAATATTTTCTTGAAAATTCATCCTTAATAGGCAGAATAAAGTTTTGAAAATAATCATGTATATTTTGATCAACCACTTTAGATATTTCTTCAATGTCTCTATCCTTTCTTAGATTAAAAAATATTTTTTTTAATAGTAATATATTTTCTCTATCTATAATTTTCAAATTAAAAAGAGTTTTTAAAATACTAATTTGAAGATCTAGTGTAAATGATATTTCTTTTTTAAATAATTTTTCAAATTCAAAATTTTCCTGAAAATTGAGAAAATCTTCAGCCGATTTCACTTTAATTAGATCTGCTTCAAAATGTGGTTTAGTTTTACTCGCTATTGTCTTTGGAATTTTACTAAAAAAGGTTTTTGATTTAATATATCCACAGACTCTAATATAAATATTTGTTGCTAATCTAGCCTCTGAATACCTATTCCTTTGGATATATGATTGAACTACTTCTGATAAATACCTAGACATTGTAAGTAGCCAAAAGTTATCAGAATTATCAATTTGTGACAGAAGGTCTATTCTTAGTTTATTGTTAACTAAATGTTCTTCTTCAATAAAATCTAAATGTTTTTTTTCTAAGATTTTTCTGGGATTTAGAAATATCGATTTATCATCTTGAATAAAATTTGGTTTATAGTTCCTATCAAGACCTAAATACCTGAAAGTATATAGATCGCCTTCAACTACATTTGTGCTTGCAAAATTTTCTTTTGCATCATAAATCATTCCATCATCTGTATCCTCAACTATCATTAGTGAAGTTTTCTGAACTACTCCACTAAAATCTGTTTTAGTTAATTCACGAAAACCTTTAAACTTTAAATCATATGATGATTCTTTTTTAAATTTAAAATGATTTAATTCACCTGGAAAATATAATGTTAGTCTTTTTTTAAAGATATGTCCAACTGCTTTAAGTAAAATGTTTTCAGGGAAAGAAAATTTTTCGCTTGTCATCCATTTTGGACACCTAACATTAACCTTATGAGACTTGTAATTTAAAATTAATTCTCCATTTATTGGGTTTTCATTATTTAATGAAACCAGTTTAGTACTAATGATGTCATCTTCCATGTATTTAGTTATATCCGTTTCAAAATATAACTTACCAGTAATCTGATCTACTTTTTGGATGATTAACTCAACATCAGAATATCCAAATAAAAACTTAGGGTAGTAATGTGTTTTATTATCGTATTCTACAATGGAATAGGCTTTATGACCGTTAACACTTTCATTCACTTTAAAATCATATTTTTTTCCTGACTCAAGTATATCCATATTCTTAAAATAGTTGTTAGAAACCAACTGAAAATTTTACATTTTGAGTTCATTATTTCTCTTCTTCTGCTTCTATTCAACAATGTTTTTTTTATTAAAAAATAATATCTTTAATTAATTAAACTAATTTGTTTGTTTTAATATATATATTCATAATAGTATTGTTAAGTTGATTCAAATATATAATAATAACAGTCTAAAGAGCTATTTTAGAGACAAGAATCTACTTTACAGCAACGTTTCATTATCTTTATAAAAAGTCCTTAGGAGCTAACTATTACGTCACTAAGTTTATTGGAAGTGATAAGATAGAATGGGGTGTTATACAAAGCCCTCTAAAAAGTGAGAGTTTAGAATTTACTGAAGTATCAATTTGTGATTACTTATTCCATTACAGGTCTTTATTGCTATATTACAACTACCTTTTCTTTTGATAATTTTTATTTTACATTAAAAATAACTTTTGGAATTTATAAAAAAGCTGTAATTTTATATTGCATTAAGAGTTACTATATAGTATGCCAACCGAGCTCACTCAAGCAGCGGTGGAACAATAGATGCGAGGCTCCCGCCTAAAAACAAATGGGAACTCATCAATTCTTAGTGCAATAGAATTATTAACGAAAACTATTGCAAAAATGAAAAATTCAAAACAAAATTTTAAAAAAGGCTATGGAAAATTCCCATACATTATAGAAAGATTAAGATCTGGACTATACAGACAAATTCCAATTTTATTTGATTCTAACGAATCTAATAAAATAGAATTAGGTCTGAAATTTGTTTTTTCTAAAGAACAAACTGAAATTAGTCGAGAAGATTTAATACTAATACATAAGGATTCTTTAGTTAAGTATACTAAAAATTACAAGAATGAACTTGAAGAAAAAGATCTTATGGATAAAAAAATCTGTTTAGTTCTTGGCCCTAAGAAAGGTGTTTATTTTGAGCCAAATAATGAAATTATTGAGAGTAATTCAATTCCGAAAGGAGGGTGGTTGTTAGGCGTAAATAATGAAAAGGTAACTGAATCTGAACTCCATTATGAAAATCACCAACTAAGTAATTTCAACCTTATTGATCCAGAGTTATTAAATTTTAATATTGATGAAGAAAAGCT
>TARA_B110000003_G_scaffold43250_2_pt1 | contig 14016 bp, 13 predicted proteins | sample TARA_B110000003 | Tara Oceans TARA_B110000003 (sample SAMEA4396424) | marine metagenome | biome: Westerlies Biome; feature: [SRF] surface water layer (ENVO:00010504); material: water (ENVO:00002006), including particulate matter (ENVO:01000060) such as... | depth 5 m
AATACAGAAAATGAATTCACAGGTGTTTATACTTTCTTTGCTGAAGAATCTATTCAAATTTCTGAGTTTACCGATCAAGTCATTAAGATAGCCAGGTCTAAGGGATTTGAAGAAAAACAAACTTACGTAATCACAAAAGATTCTGACTGGTCTTTCTTAAGTTCTGAAAATGAAAATTTTGACCTTTTCGGTACTAAGAAAATCATCGAAATAAAGTTAATAGGTATAGGTCCTGGAAATAAAGGTTCAAAGGCCATCAAAGATTACTGCTTAGCTCCTGATCAAAATAAACTTCTTATCGTTCACGCTGAGAGACTCGATAGAAAACAGCAAACTAGTGCATGGGTAAAGGCATTGGAATCTTGCGGTGTTTTGATAGTTGAACCTCCAATAAATAAACAATCTATGCCAAAGTGGATCTTAGACAGATCAAATAATATCAATCTGGATATTTCCGAAGAGGCTGTATATCTATTAGCTGATAATACAGAAGGCAATTTATTAGCTACTGCTCAAGAGCTAATGAAGTTATCACTTCTCTTTCCCAATAAAAAGATTTCTATAGACGATATGAAGCAATCAATTTCTAATTCGTCCAAGTTTAGTATCTTTGATCTCTCTAATTCCTTCTTAAAGGGTGATAAAAAAAGAACCGTAAGAATTATAGAAACACTTAAAGCTGAAGGCACACAACCTCCACTAATTTTATGGGCTATATCCAAAGAAATAAATAACCTTTATAGAGTAATAGAAGATGGTTCACCTAAAAATGTATGGGGACCAAAATTTTATCTGGATTTACTTAGTGCGAAGGCAAAGAAATTGCCTAGATCTAAGATTAAGAAATCTCTTCAAGATATAGCTGAAATTGATTCAGCTATAAAAGGCTTATCTGATAAAAGCCCTTGGCAATCAATAAGAGAGTTAGCTTTAGATTTTTAGTTTCCAAAACATTCTAAAGCCTTGTACCACATTGAATCTTCTGGCTTCTTTTTAGGCAAAATATTTTCATTTATTTTTGAAACCGGCTGCACTTCTTTAGTCGAACTTGATAGCCAGACCTCTTCTGAGGAAAGTAACATCTCGATTGTTATTTCTGTTTCAAGAATTTCTATATCCTTCTTTTTCAATTCTTCAATGATGAAGCTGCGCGTTATACCAGGAAGAATATTCTGATGCAGAGAAGGTGTCAGTATTTGTCCTTTATAAAAAACAAATATATTTGCTTTTGAACCTTCATTTATAATTCCATCTTTATGAAAGATAATTTCATCAACCATTGACTTAGTTGGATCATTTAGAGCTAAAGTATTTCCTAGAAGCGCTATAGTTTTTATATCACATCTGTGCCACCTAATGTCTTCCTCTAGTCTTACTGTTAACCCTTCTTTGCTGGGGTTTATCCTAAAAGGATTGTCCTGAAGTTCTTGTGAAGTAATAAAAATAGTAGGTTCCATTTTCTCATCTGCTGCATGAACTCTTACTCTATCAACTCCTCTGGTGACTTGGACATAGAAAGATTGATTTGAGAATTGATTCTTCTGTTGAAGTTTAAATAAAATCTTATGAAGGTTTTTTATATCATCAGTGAGAGGTATAAAAGTCTTCTCAAGAGAAGTTTTAAGCCGCTTCAAGTGATCATCAAACAGAAATAGTCTGCCGTTGTAAGAAGGGATAACTTCATACACACCATCTCCAAAGGTAAAGCCTCTATCGAGAGGAGAAATAAATGCTTGGTCTTCTTCTAATATCTGACCATTGAGATATACCCACATCAAATAATTTTATTCTTCCATCAAAAACTGATAGGTCAGCAGCTTAATATTGGACCATGCTCTTCCAAAAAACCCCAGAGCAGTTACATTTTCCATAGCTATAAGATCTATAGAGGCTAGAGAATCTCCATCTAATATAAGATCAACTTTTCCTACAATCTGACCCTTCTCGATTGGGGCTTGTAAGTAATCATTAAGCTCTAAACTTGGTTCAACCCTAGGAAAGTCTCTTGGTGAAAGAGTAAGATATAAGTCAGTAGAAGAAGATAAATTTACTGCCTCTAATTCGCCTCCCCATACTTGCTCATTTATAAGAACAGCTCCTGCTTCAAGAACTCTCTTAGTTCTATAGTATCTAAAACCATAGTCTAGCAACCTTCTGTTATCTGTAAGTCTAGCCTTTTCAGAAGAGCTGCGAAGAGTTACGGCTATTAATCTTGTATCATTTCTTACTCCCGAAGAAACTAAACAATATCCTGCACTTTCTGTATGACCCGTTTTTACTCCATCAACAGATTCATCCTGCCAAAGAAGACTATTTCTGTTTCTTTGTTTAATTTCATTGTAGGTGAAGTATTTTTCTTTATAGAGACTGTAATGGTCAGGAAATTTATCAATTAAATTCTTAGTTAACAATGCCAGATCTCTTGCTGAAGAGAAATGTTCTGGATCTGGCCATCCGCTAACATTCTTAAACTGAGTATTTTCCATTCCTAATTCATTGACATAAAGCTGCATGAGATCAACAAATCCTTCTTCAGAGACCGCTACATGTTCAGCTATCGCACAACTAGCATCATTTCCGGATTGAATGACCATACCCTTTATTAGATCGGATAAAAGCACTCGAGTACCTTCTCTAATAAACATTTTGGATCCGCCTTTTCTCCAACAATTTTCACTTATGAAAACTTCGTCCTCAAGACTAACAAATCCTTTTGCTATCTGATCGGCAGCTACATAGCCTGTCATAATTTTAGTAATACTTGCAGGCTCAATTCTCTCATCAGCACCATTTTCAGCTAAAATTCTTCCAGAGACAGAATCTAGAAGGATATAGTTTGTTGCATTAAGAGAGGGAGGTTTAGGAATAAAACTTTCCTCTGCAAAAATTAAGTTGGTAAAACTTAAGATAGATAGAAATATTAAAGATATTAGTTTTAAAAATATTTTCATTTATAAGTATTGAGATAATTTATTACTGAATTCAAATACAGCCATTACGTAAAGCTTGCTTCGATTGTACCTTGATATAGAGTTGTAGTTATCAAAACCAAGCCAGTATTCATGACCTTCATCTAAATCTAAAGATATCGGAACAAACTTTAAATTACCTGGTATGTTTTCTGTAGCCTCTAATCCCATCTTTTCCAAATCGATACTAGTCATATTAGGCTTAAAAGAAGATTTAATGGGTCCATTAAGGCTAAGGGATTTAGCCTTAATTGCTATTGGCGTATTAGGTTTCCATTTTCCTTTCTTACTTAGAAAATTTGCTACACTTCCGATTGCATCTACTGGATTATTTAAAATATCTCTTGAACCATCTTTGTCAAAATCAACTGCATAGTCTCTGTAACTATCTGGCATAAATTGACCATAGCCCATAGCCCCAGCTATGGATCCTTTTATTTTTTCTGGATTTAATCCCTCTTCTTTGCTTAATAATAAAAACTCTTCTAGTTGAATTTTAAAAAACTTTGCTCTTCTGGGATAATCAAAAGCCAATGTGGACAATGCATCAATAACTCTTGTATTTCCCGTAATTCGACCATATCTAGTCTCTATACCTATTATTGAAGCAATAATCTCTGCTGGAACACCATATACTTTTTGCGCCCTTTTAAGATCACTTTTATAAGTTGTTATGAATTCCTTTCCAGCTGAAATTCTTGATTCAGTAACCATAATTCCTTTATATCTTGCCCAAGTCATTGTTCCTTCTGGCTGTCGATTCATTATTCTTATTACCTTTTCCTGATGAAAGGCATTAAGAAAAATAGACTCAAGATATGGTTTATCAAAATTATGTTTTTTTGACATGTACTCGATAAATTCAATAACTTCTTCGCGTGAAGAATAATCTGCATAGAGAGCTTGCCCAGAACAGAGCGTAATGGAGAAGATTAAAAATAATTTTTTTAAATTCATATGCGAGATTTTTTAGTGGAAAAAATAACTCCAAAAGCTAATAAATGCACAACTATTGAAGTTCCTCCTTGGCTAATTAAAGGCAAAGGAACTCCAACAACTGGAATTATACCTATAACCATTAGAACGTTAATTAAAATAAATAAAAGAAAAATAAAACCAAGTGAGCAGCATGCAAGTCTTTCAAAAGAAGTTTCTGCAGCATAACCAATTTTAAAAACTCTCCAGACAATCATTCCATAAACCAAGAAAAGAATTGTTATACCAATTAATCCAAGCTCTTCACCTATAACTGAAAAAATAAAATCTGAATGACTTTCTGGAATAAAATCAAGTTGGCTTTGTGTTCCCTCCAGGTAACCTTTACCAGACAAACCTCCAGATCCAATTGCAGTTTGGGATTGAGCAATATTCCATCCTGTGCCTAACGGATCTGCATCAGGATCTAATAAAGTTAAAACTCTTTCTTTCTGATATGGACGCAAAACTGTCCAAATAAAAGGAGATGAAAAAATTGCAATAACTAAATAAGCAGCAATTATTCGAGTAGGTAGGCCTGCTAAATAGATCGGGATGAGTCCAGAAGTTAGAACTATTATTGCGGTTCCTAGATCTGGTTGTTTATAAACTAAAAATGCACAAACTAAAGAAGCTGTGGTCACAGCTAACCAATCAAATAACTGGGGTTTTCTGTCATTCCTACATAAATAAGCAACTAAGGACAAAGGTAGAATTAATCTAATTATTTCAGACGGTTGAAAAGAAAATAAACCTAAATCAACCCATCTACTGGTTTCATAACCTTGTGCTGGATTAATTAGCACATAGATTAATAGGACTAGACCTATCCAGTATGAATGCATAAGCAAGTTCTTATAAGAACTTGGCCTTAAGTGCGAAATTATCATCATAATGACCAAGCCGCCTGCAACGTATACCAATTGACGATAAACCATGCTCATAGATTGACCGCTAGCACTGTAGAGCATAAAAAGACCAAATGATAAGATCAAAATTATTGAGAAAAATAAAATAGAATCCTTAACTAAATATACAAAAGGATTAAAGCTATTATTAGCTATAGGTTTATTGAGTGAATAGTCTAGAGGAGTTCTATTGCTCATTTTGGCTTAAGTTGATTTGATATTTTTCAATAAGACTTTTAGCAATAGGTGCAGCAACAGCGCTTCCAGATTCTCCATTCTCAACAATAACTACAACAACTAAATTAGGGTTAGGAATTGGTCCATAGCTAGCAAATAGTGCGTGATCTCTATTCTTAATATTCTCTCTAACATCCTGATATTCCTCTTGCACAGTCAAACCCTGGTCAATTAAACTCTTTATTTGAGCGGTTCCTGTTTTTCCAGCGATCTTAACACCCGTTTCACTATAAATATTATGAGCGGTTCCGTTCCATGCGCTAATCACAGATACCATTGAGTCTTCAATTATCTGCCAATGGTCTTCTTTTTCAAGAGCAACTTCCATCAAAAGTTCTGGTTCATATTGTTTTAAACCTGAACTTAAGACTAATTGAGGTTTAAAAATTTTTCCCTTTGTGGCGAGTGCAGATAACGAGACCGCCAATTGGAGAGGTGTTGATGTAATGTAGCCTTGCCCGATGCCTATATTTACCGTGTCTCCAACAAACCAAGATTCGCCTATGTTTCCTAGTTTCCAATTTCTTGTTGGCAATATACTTCTTGTTTCATTAAAAAGGTCTATTTTAGTTATACTGCCGAAACCAAAATTGGATAGGAAGCTTGAAATCCTATCAATAGTTAACTTAGAGGAGAGCTCATAAAAATAAACATCTGAGGATTCAACTATTGCCTTTTTTAGATTTACTTTACCGTGCCCTTCTTCCTTCCAACCTCTATATTTTCTTCCGTCTTCTTTGACTTGAAAAAAACCTTTATCTTCAATAATTGTTTTAGTGGTTACAATCCCCTCTTCTAATCCAAGGAGGCCTATAAATGGTTTTATTGTTGATGCTGGCGGGTAAGATCCCGATATAACTCTATTGAAGAAAGGAGCTTCGTCTTTAAAGACTTCTTCGTAAGAAAAACCTTCTTCAGAACCATTTAATACATTCGGATTGTAATCAGGAGAGCTAACAAGTGCTTTGATAAATCCAGTATTTGGATCAAGAGCGATAATTGCACCTCGCCTCTTAGAGAGTTCTTTTCTTGCAATTTCTTGTAACTGCAAATCAAGAGTTAAGATGATATCTGAGGGTCGTTTAGGAGAATCACGTTTAAGTTCCCTAATCTTATTACCAAATACGTCAACCTCAACTTGACTTCTACCAGGGAGACCACGCAAAGATTTTTCATAGATTCTTTCAATCCCAAGTTTGCCAATTAGAGAATTTGAAGGGTATTGTTCAGAGGCAAAATTAATCTCATCTTCTTTGGTTATTCTTCCCAAGTGTCCTATGACATGAGAGAAAAGGTTTTTATGTGGCAAATATCTTCTTAAACTAGTTTCAAGCTTAATATCAGGTATGACACTCTTATAAAGTTCATATTTAGCTAATTCAGTTTCATTTAAACTCCTGGCAAGCCATATTTTTTTTTCTAAATTATTATTCGATAAATCAATTTCAATCTTATTTTCGAGTACATTCCTATATAAAAATTCTATTTGGTCCTTAGAAGAGTCGATTGAACCCTTTGCTATAAAAATATCTTGATGAACAATATTTTCTGCAATTATTGTTCCATCTTGAAGTTGGATTAATCCTCTTGAGGGGAATAAAGGTAAATTTATAATTCTATTTTTATCAGATACTGTGACGTATTCACTTTGGTCAAAGACTGTTAATTGAACTATTTTGAATATTCCGCTGAGAATTAAGATAGAAATAATTAAAAATATTATTCTGGACCTACCTCTCAGAGAGGCGATCTCACTTTCATCTCTCTTTAAATCCTGAATAATCCTCATCGCTTTTATTTATGATAAGGATGATTCTGAGTAATGGACCATACTCTAAAAATTTGTTCAATTACTAGAACAGGAACAATAGAGTGAGGAAAAGTTAAATCAGATAGAGACCAGCAAAAATCACTTTCACGAACCAAGTCCCTACTTAGCCCATCAGGACCTCCAATAAGAAAAGAAATATCTCGTGATGAAGATACCCAGTTATCAAAACTTAATCTTAATTTCTCTGTACTCACTTCTGAACCTTCCTTATCTAGTGCAACAATCAAGTCTTCTTTCTTAGTTTTTGAAAGCAACAACGCGCTTTCTTTTTCAACAATAGCTGAGATGTTATAGTTTTTTGACCTTTGAGCTGGCTTACAGCCAACCCATATAACATCTATAGACTTATTAAATTTTGTTTTATAAGAATTGAAAGCTTCTTGTGTCCATTCAGGTCGGCTCGATTCTATAGATATAATATTGATTCTCATTAAAGCTCTGGATCCCAGAGGCTTTCTAGGTCATAGAACTCTCTAGCATCTGAAGACATTAAATGTACAATCACATCCCCAGCATCAACCAATAACCAATCTCCACCCCCTTGTCCTTCTATTTTCATCCCAGAAATATCTTTCTTTAATCCTTCAATAACTCGCTCACTCATTGCATTGATATGTCTATCTGAAGTCCCAGATGCAATAACCATAAAATCTGTAAGCGAACTAATTTTTTTTACATCAATAGCAATTGGATCAACTGCTTTTATATCTTCTAAAGTGGCTATAATTTTATTTTTCAAAGTTGTGGTCATTGGGTTTACTCGTAAAGATTATTTTCTTTTATTAGTTTATATACATCTTGGTTTAGAGACTTAGATACATCGTTTTTATTTGAAATCATTGTTCTAATTTCTGTTGATGTCAGTTTAATGGGATTAATAGAGAGAAGAAGAATTTTACAAGTCTGATTTTCAAATCCCTTTACGTCATCAATCTTTCTTGTTTCGAGCAATCTTTCTGCAAACGAATCTTTCTTTATAGGACAGTCTGGTCTTGAAAGAATTACAAGATTAACTTCTTCTATAAATTCTTTGTAACGATGCCAAGTATCGATTTTAGAATATGAGTCAGAACCCATGATCCATAGCAATGTATCATTTGGATTTTCCTTTTGGAGTTCCTTGAATGTTAAAAAAGCATAAGAAGGAGTTTCTTTTATTATCTCTCTATCATCTATTTTTACTTTATCTATATGCCCTAAAGCTAATTTAGTCATACGAAGTTTATTCGTTTCTCCAATTCTTTTTTCTTTATGTGGCGGAGTTCCATTGGGAATAACTATTAACTCATCTAATTTGATCAGCTCAAGAAGATTTTCTATAACAAGCTTATGTCCGATATGTACAGGATCAAAGGTTCCTCCAAAGATACCAATTAATTTTTTTTTAACTTTTTTCAACTTCCTCTTAGTTGTGAATTTCCTTTCACAATAAACTTTTGTGAAGTTAATCCCTCTAAGCCCACTGGACCACGAGCATGAATTTTATCAGTTGATATTCCCACTTCGGCACCAAGTCCGTATTCGAATCCGTCAGCCCAGCACGTGGGTAAATTATGCATAACAGAACTTGAATCTACATTTCTAAAAAAGTAATTAACATTATCCATATTTTCAGCAACGATAGAGTCAGTATGTTGTGAACCGTATCTTTCTATATGATCAATTGCAGAAATTAGATTATCCACAACCTTTATAGACAATATGGGGCTAAGGTACTCCGTGGACCAATCATCTTCATTGGCCCCAATAATGTCGATAAATTCAAGTGTCTTCTCACAGCCTCTTAACTCAACTCCCGCTGAAGCAAACCTAGTTTTTAGGTTTGGTAAAATATCTTTTGCAACCGCACTATGTATAAGTAATGTTTCCATAGCCCCACAAATTCCATATCTATAGGTTTTAGCATTGAAAGCAATCTCTTCCGCTTTATTCAAATCGGCGGTATCGTCTATATAAACATGGCAAATTCCGTCTAAATGTTTAATCACGGGAACTCTTGATTCTTCTGTTATCAGGCTAACTAGTCCCTTGCCCCCTCTTGGGATGATGACATCTAAGTAGTCATCTAAATGAAGTAAAGTCTTTACTGCCTCTCTATCTATAGTTTCGACCAATTGAATGCATTCTTTAGGAAGTCCGGCCAGTTCAAGACCCCTCTGTAAACACTCCCATATAATTTTATTAGATAGTATAGCTTCAGACCCTCCTCTCAAAATGCAAGAATTACCTGACTTCAGGCACAGAGCTGCAGCATCAGCAGTTACATTGGGGCGAGACTCGTAAATTATTCCTACAACACCTAAAGGGACTCTCATTTTACTAACGCCTATCCCCGATGGAGTAGGATTCATATCTATTATTTCACCAATTGGATCAGGAAGTTCAGAAACTACTCTTAAGCCTGAGATCATAGAATCAATTCTTGCATCATTCAATTCAAGCCTGTCTATGAGAGCTGACCCTATATCCTTTTTCTTTGCAGCACTTAAATCTTTCTTATTTTCTTCTAGAATTTCATTTCTTTTAGTGTCTATTTCTATGGCGATATTCTGAAGAGCTTGATTTTTTTTTGATCCAGATGACTGAGATAATTCCCTTGAAGCATTCTTTGCTTCAAACCCAAGCTGAGCCATATATTGATTTATTTCTTTACTCTGTGACATTGTTGAATATTCTACCTAACTATCTAAGCATTCAAAGACTAAAGATGATTGAATTTAATGAAATAATTTTTTGGCTCAAAGAAAATCCACAATGGATAGCCATTGGGATTATCGGAGCATCATTCATAGAATCTTTTGCACTTGTAGGGATTATAGTTCCTGGAGTTGTTATGTTAGCTATCATTTCAGGATTAGCTGCTGCCTCATTAAGCATCTATGAAGTGGTATTAATTGCTTATTTTTCAAGTTTACTCTCCGATGTAGCCAGCTTTTTTATAGGATTTAGTTTGAGAAAGTCAATTCATAAGATTTGGCCGTTTACAAAATATCCTAACTTATTAAATCAAGGAAAAAGCTTTTTTGAGAAGTATGGAATTTTAGGACTATTTATCGGAAAATTTATAGGTCCTGTAAGGCCACTGCTTCCAATAACTGCAGGAACCCTAGATATGGAGATAAGAAAATTCTTTTTGATCGAGATATTTTCATGTTTTATTTGGGCATTGATTTATACCATTCCAGGATATTATGCTGCTCAGACAGTAGTTTCCAATAACAATCCCCTTGATTCATTATGGTTTTGGATTGGAATCATTGTCTTATTTGTACTTATAAGATACTTTAGTAAAAAATATAAAATATTATGACTGAATTATACCCAGATCATCCCAACTTAAGGGGTAACTATGCCCCTCTTAGAATGGAATGTAATATCCAAGATTTAATAATCGAAGGAGAAGTTCCTAAAGAATTATTTGGCAGCTACTATCGAAACGGACCTGATCCACAATTTCCACCTATGGGAGGAGATTATCACTGGTTTGCAGGTGATGGAATGGTTCATGCATTTCACTTTGAGAATGGAAAAATATCTTATTTAAACCGCTGGGCTCAGACTTCAAAATGGAAACAAGAGAGAAAGGCAGGAAGAGCTTTAATCAACTCATTAAACCCAATGGAACCTGATCCTGAATTTAACTTCGAAGGAGAAGACGGAACTGCCAATACTAATATAGTTTTTCACTCAGGAAAGTTATTAGCCCTTGAAGAAGGTCATAAGCCTTTTGAGCTTGATCCAATAACACTGCAATCGAAAGGATCTTGGGATTATAAGGGTAAGTTAGACTCTGCTATGACAGCTCATCCAAAAATTGATCCGGTTACCGGAGATATGATAAGTTTTAGCTATGGCTTTGGAGTAAACAAAATGAGTTATTTTGTAGTAAATTCTGATGGTGTCCTTACAACCTATTCAGAGTTTGAGACTCCTTACTCTAGTATGGTTCATGATTTTATTGTAACTACTAAGCATGTTATTTTTCCTATCTTTCCATTAATAATAGACTTCAATCTAGTTGCTCAAGGGAAGTCACCACTGGCCTGGGATGTGAATAGACCGAGTCAAATCGGTATCATGCCTAGAGATGGCACGACTAATGATATTAAGTGGATAGAGAGTGATCCTTGTTTTGTTTTTCATCCCATGAATGCATATGAATCTGAAGGTAAAATAATAGCAGATATGATGCAGTTTGAAGAAGCTCCTATGTTTCCACACCTTGATGGGTCTCGTCCTGATTTAAAGAAAGGAGAGGCTAGATTAAATCGATGGGAGATAGATATTAGTTCAAATTCAGGGTCTATTACAAAGCAATATCTTGATGATAGTATCGGCGAATTCCCTAGACTCGATGAAAGGAAAGCTATGTCTAAATATAAATATGGCTACTATGCATCTAATGATGGAAAATCACCGAAAGGCGTAAGTTTTAATTCCATTTCTAGCTATAATTTTGAATCCGGGTATAAAGATAGTTTCACCCTTACTGAATTTGATGCTGTCGGAGAGCCTATATTTGTCCCCAAAAATCAAAATTCAGAAGAAGGGCAAGGCTTTATAATTGCACTAGCTTACCTCGGAAAAGAAAATAGATCTGATCTTATGGTATTCGATGCTGAAAATATATCGTCTGGTCCGCTTGCCAGGGCTATGCTACCTCATCGCATTCCTTATGGATTTCATGGAAACTGGAGACAGGGTTAATTAACCGCCCAGCTTTTTGATGATGTCTTTAAGATAGTCTAGCTTATCCACAGTCTGATCAAGCTCAAGGATAGTTTGCTTCTCTAATGGTGTTAATGGAAGAATACTAGCAAGAATATAACAAACGCTTTTTGAGCTATTTAGATCTAGATCCAAATTAAGCTTCTTAATCTCGGGATGACTAATCACATCTTTCACCATAGCCCAGAGGTCAGAAAATCTAGGGTCCATAGATAAATCATTATCTTCTTCCTGAACTTTAGAAATTTTCCCTATTAGCAACTCATCTGATTGCTTCCATCTCTCAGATATCTTAATCTTTTCTTTACCTTGTACTGTTATTCCAAGTAATCCATTTTCTAATTGATTAAAATCAACAATTTCCACATATGTCGCAATATCATAATGTTTTGGTAAATCATCAATTTCTTCCCCTTCATTTGATTTAACAAGCACAATACAGAATCCTTCTGAATTACTTAAACAACTCTTGATCATATCTATGTATCTTGGTTCAAAGATTTGTAAAGGAAGATATGCACCAGGTAAAACATTTGTTGTTAAAGGGAATAATGGTGTGTTTGTTAATCTAGTCATTTCCAAACCTATCCAAAAGAGCTGCGGCAAGTCCATCAAAATTTCCATTAGACATAATGATCACAATATCGTTTTTCAAATGCATTGACTCTAATTCACTAATAAATTTTTCATTATTATCTAGTTGTGTTGACTTATCTGGCAGTGAATTAACCAATCTCTTAATTTGAACATGATCTTCACTTTTCCAATGCACTTTATCAGCCATCATTACAGCTTCGGCTAGAGCATTATCATGAAGACCAGATTTCATAGTATTGGAACGCAACTCAATTAGTGCAGTTAATCTATGTTCTGGGTAATTCTTTTTAACACCTTCAATAGTAGTTTTTATTGCCGTAGGATGATGAGCAAAATCTTCTATAATTATCAGTTTACTTGTATCTAATAGAATATCTTGTCTTTTAGACACGCCTTTGAATTTCTGCAAAGACCTTATCGAATCTTCTATGGAAATTCCATATTGATTGGCTGCAAGTGAAGCTGCCATGGCATTTCTTGCATTATGCTCTCCAAACATTCGCCACTCAAGGTCTCTTTCCTTGCCTTTAATTCGCAATAAAGGTTTGTTTGAATTTTCTTGAAGACTCAATGAATTTTCATTGTTTCCATTAAAATCATAACTTATCAAGTTACTCCAATATCCTAAATTTAAAACTTTTAAAATATTTGAATCATCGGCTGGATAAACAATCTTTGCCTCTTCCTTTAAAGTTCTGATTAGATGGTGAAATTCTCTAAAAATGTATGAGATATCAGGAAAAATATCAGCATGATCATATTCGATATTATTTATGATTAAAGTATCAGGTTTGTAATGAATAAATTTAGATCGCTTGTCAAAGAAAGCAGTATCATATTCATCAGCTTCGATAACAAATATTTCACTATTACCTTTACGTGCTGACTTTGGAAAATCTTTTGGCTTTCCCGCTATCAAATATCCAGCATCTATTCCTTGATCTTCAAAAATCCATGCAAGCATAGCGGTTGTAGTTGTTTTGCCATGAGTACCAGATACGGCAATTACTTTTTTATCTTTCAAAATATTCTTGTAGAGCCATTCAGGTCCAGAAATAAGATTAGCTTGATTAGAAAGAAGATGTTCTAAAGCAGGATTGCCTCTAGATATAGAGTTGCCAACAACATAATAATCAGCATCAGGTAACTTATTGGCATCGTATCCTTCAATTATCTCAATACCCATTTCACTAAGATGATCTGACATAGGAGGATAGATATTAGTATCACAACCACTAATTTCAATTCCCTCCTCTCTACCTAGTAGAGCCAATCCTCCCATAAAAGTGCCGCAAATACCTAGTATATGGACTTTATCTTTTGCCATAATTCATTATAACTACCAAGAATGATTACAAGATAGAATTGTTTTCAAGTATTATGCGAATATGAAGGCCAAGAACGCTATATATGCTCAATCTGGAGGAGTTACCTCTGTTATCAATGCAACTGCCGGTGGAGTGATTGAAGCGACCAGAAAGTCCAAACGTATCAATAAATTATTTGCTGGGAAAAATGGTATTCGAGGACTTCTCAGAGAAGAAATAATTGATACAAGTATCGAAGATCTTGTTGAAATAAAAAAACTTCAACATACACCAGGAGGAATTTTTGGTTCATGTCGACATAAGTTGGAAGATCCTTACAGGAATAAAAAAGAATACGAAAGATTAATTGAGGTTTTTAGGGCTCATGATATAGGTTATTTTTTTTACAATGGTGGTGGAGATTCGCAAGATACTACTAATAAAATTTCTCAATTCACTATAGA
>TARA_B110000003_G_scaffold98310_1_pt1 | contig 14013 bp, 13 predicted proteins | sample TARA_B110000003 | Tara Oceans TARA_B110000003 (sample SAMEA4396424) | marine metagenome | biome: Westerlies Biome; feature: [SRF] surface water layer (ENVO:00010504); material: water (ENVO:00002006), including particulate matter (ENVO:01000060) such as... | depth 5 m
CAGAATCGCGGTGGTGCGGATTTTACCTATAAAACCGCGCTGCCCGCCCATAATTCCCAGCGAATTTGCAAAAGTGTCAGTGAGCCGCGATTTAAATTTTTGATCTGTAAAAATATTTGTCTGGATTTTAATGGCGCCGTGAATTTGGGTCGACCAATGGGTTTATTTTCGTATATGTCTCAACCCTACTCTAGTTTTTGAATAGCCCAATGAAACAGTCCTCGACGCCAAACATTATTATCACTCTGACGTTATTAACGGCCGTCCCGTTGATGTCGCTTAATATGTTCATGCCATCCTTGGGCATCATGGCACAGGACTTCAACGTTGGCTATGATACCATGGCCATCGCTGTCTCTGGCTATCTTGTGTTCACCGCAGTGCTTCAACTTCTGGCAGGTCCGGTGGCCGATAGGTTTGGCCGGCGGCCAGTTTTATTGGTAAGTCTTGGGCTTTTCACCGCAGCCTCTGTTGGATGCGCTCTGGCCGAGACTTTTAACAGCTTTCTGTTTTTTAGGGTTTTGCAGGGTGCGGTGATCACCGCATCCGTGCTGTCGCGCGCTATCGTAAGTGATGTGGCCGCCCCAAAGCAGGCAACGGTTATATTGGGATATATCGGCATGGCCATGAGCCTTGCGCCAATCCTTGCGCCCTCGCTTGGCGGCTTTCTGTCAGACGCAGCGGGCTGGCGGGCAAATTTCTGGCTTTATGCGGCAACGGGCATCGGGCTTTTGGCTTTGGTTTGGATCAGATTGCCGGAAACATCGGGGCCGCAGGCCCTTGGAGCCTCGGCGTTCATAAAGTCATATTTTGAACTGGTCAAAAGTCGTCATTTTTGGGCCTATACCCTTATCATGGCTTTCTCAATCGGGGCCTTTTATGTCTTTATCAGCGGGGTGCCCTTGGTGGCGGTTGAACAGTTGGACATGAGCCAAAGCCAGATAGGCTTGGCCATAGGCTCAATGACCATGGGGTTTTTAACCGGCAGTTTTCTATCTTCACAACTTGCAAGCAGGCTTGCGGCAAACACGGTGATTTTACTGGGCCGAAGCATCGCCACATTTGGATTGCTCAGCTGTTTTCTTTTGCTGTGGTCCAATATGGTGCCACCTTGGGCAGTTTTTGGCGGCGCGATCTGCGCCGGTCTCGGCAATGGGCTGACCATTCCAAGTGCCAGTTCGGCCATCTTGTTTGTACGAAAAGATCTAGCCGCTAGCGCGTCCGGGCTTTTCGGGGCCGTCATTGTGGTTTTTGGCGCTCTCTTTAGCACCATGACAGGGATATTCATTCAAGCTCAGCCAACAGCTTTTGCGCTCATCAGCTTGATGCTTTCGGTATCAATCATTGGTCTGGGCATTACGGTTTGGATATGGCTCGGTTCTCACAAGGCGCAGCCGGAACACATAGGCTAATACTGGTCTGGCCTATTGGGCTCTGCACAAGATGGTACAAAGGCGCAAACAGCTTTCGGTAGTTTGCTTCAGCCAGACACAGATTTCAAAACCGCCCCCGGGTTCATAATGCCTTTGGGGTCAAGGGCGGCTTTGATCGACCGCATCGCCGCCAGTTTCACTGGATCGCCATAACGCTCTAAATCATCGGTTTTAAGCCGTCCAATGCCGTGTTCTGCGCTGACCGAACCGTGCATCTGATGCACCAGATCATGCAGCGCGCGCTTGATTTGGTCGCGTTCCTTTAAATGATCATCACGGGTTTTACCGGGCATCGGAAAGACATTGTAGTGCAGATTGCCGTCGCCAAGGTGGCCAAAACAGTTGATCCGAAATTCGCCAATGGCAGCCACCACATCGCAGCCTTTGGTGATAAAATCTGGTACCATCGAGAGCGGTAATGAAATATCATGGCTGGACACGGACCCAACCAGCCGGTTGGCTTCGGGGATTTGTTCGCGAATGGCCCAAAAATCATTGCGCTGGGCCTGCGTTGCGGCCAACAGCCCATCACTGACCAGTCCCGCCTCTAATGCACTGGCAAACATACCTTCAAGAATGCTTTGAGCAGCAATATCGCCATTTAGCCCAAGCTCGATCAGCACACACCACTCAGGCGGTGCCTCAAACGGTTGGCGCACCTGTGGCAGCTTTTCGGACAGAAATGCAAAGCCTTGCCGGTGGATCAGCTCAAAAGCGCTAATCGCCTCGCCTGCATGATCGCGCGCCATATCCAAAAGGTTTAGCGCAGCCTGCGGCGAGGGCACGGTCAAAAGCGCAGTGCCCACGGACGACGGCTGCGGGCTTAGCTTGAGCGCAGCGGCGGTTATTACCCCCAATGTACCTTCTGAACCAATTAGCAGATTTCGCAGATCATATCCGGTGTTGTCCTTGCGCAGCCGGCTAAGCCCGTTCCAAATGGAGCCATCCGGCAGTACTGCTTCGAGCCCAAGGCATAAATCGCGCGCATTGCCATAGCGAAGCACATTCACACCGCCAGCATTGGTGGCCAGATTACCACCAATCCGCGCCGATCCTTCGGCCGCCAGAGACAGCGGAAACAGCCGGCCCTGGTCTTGAGCAGCGGATTGGATATCTGCCAGTATTGCGCCTGCATCGGCAATCAAGACATTCTCAGACGGATAAACAGCGCGAATTTTAGTCATCCGCTCAAGCGATATGATCAAAGGCGCCGGTCCACCCGCGTAAATCTGGCCGCCCACCAAACCTGTGCCGCCCCCGTAAGGCACAACCGCAACTTCGCCTTTCTGTGCATGACGGATGAGGCAGGCCACCTGTTCAGTGGTTTCAGGCAAAGTCAAAATGCCCGCCTGCCCAGCCCAACGTCCGCGCGGCTCTTCTAGATAGCGCGGCTCTGGCGGGCGAAAAATCCGCTCGGGCAGATCGCGTTTTAACTTTGTTAAAAACCTATCATCAGCTGCGTTCAACCGCATGCTTTCTCCTCATGCATTCAACTATCCAGCCGAGGTTCTACCGCGGCGATCATATCTTAATGCTGCATATAGCACGTGGGTGCGCCACCGGCCATTAATCTGCAAATAAGCTTGCGCCACACCTTCATATTTATAGCCACATTTCTCCAACACTCCGCGTGAAGCTTTATTTTCCGGCAAACAGGCGCTTTCGATGCGGCTGATATCCAATGAGTTAAAGGCATAATTAACCATGGCGCTCAGCGCTTCGCGCATATAGCCCTGACGGGTATGCTGCACCCCCACCCAATAGCCCATCGTTCCGGCCTGAACAGGGCCACGGCGAATATTGGACAGGGTGATAGCCCCAATTAAAGCGTTGTCACTGTGGCGGCTTAAAAACAGCGGCATCCCAGTGCCCTCATTGATGAGCCGCTGCGCCCAATGCACACGGGTGGTAAAGGCTTTGCGTGTAAGGTGATCTCTGGCCCATGTTGGCTCCCACGGAGTGAGAAACTCACGACTTGAAGAGCGTAATGCTACCCAAGCGCGATAATCGGAATGCACCGGGGCGCGCAAAACCAGCCGTTCCGTTTCAATCCGGACTTTGCGCTTGAACAAAAACATCACGCAGCGCGTCTTTGTTGCAACTCCGTCCAAGCCGGAGCCTTTTCAACCGGGCCATAGAGCGCCAAGGCCGACGGTGCAGAGATCGCTATATGTTCGCCGTAGCGGCGCAAGTCTTCGACTGTCACCGCATCAATTTTTTGTACGGTTTCTTCCAATGTTGGAACATAGCCCCAAACCTGAACCATCCGTGCCAGCCGCTCGGCGCGGCTTGAGGCGCTTTCCAACCCCATCAAAAGTCCAGCTTTCATTTGTGCCCGCGACCGATCCACTTCGGCAACCGTAATGTCGCCAGCAGCGCGCTTCAGCTCATCGAGCGTGAGCAAGGCCAGCTCGCCAAGCTGTTCACCGCTAGTGCCGGCATAGATGGTGGTCATGCCTGTATCGCTAAACGCGCCGGTTTGGGCAAAAATAGTATAGCAAAGGCCGCGCTTTTCGCGAATTTCCTGAAACAGCCGCGATGACATTCCACCGCCCAGCGCGATGGAAAAAATCTGTGCTGCGTAAATATCTTTATCGCGGTAGCTTGGGCTTTCAAACGCCAAGGCCATATGCGCCTGCTCTAAGGACTTTGCCCTGCGAAAATCACCACCGCAAAAGTTGGCAAGGCCAAAATTTTCGGCTGGGCCACCCGCTTCAAGATCGCCAAAATGCTCTTCGGCCATTTTCACCAGAGCGTGATGATCAACCCCTCCGGCAGCAGCCAAAATCATGCGCTCAGGGCGATAATGTTCGGCAATAAACCCTTGTAGATCGCTGCGCGAAAAGCTTTGCACCCGTTCACTAGGGCCCAAAATCGTTCGTCCAAGCGGTTGGTCTGGATAAGCTGTTTCCTGAAGCCAATCAAAAATGACATCATCGGGGGTGTCTAATGATTGCCCGATTTCCTGCAAAATCACACCACGCTCTGTTTCGATTTCTTTTTCATCCAATACGGAGTTGCGGAGAATATCAGCTAGGATTGTACAGGCCAATGGCACATCATTTTTGAGCACCCGCGCGTAATAGGCGGTTACCTCGCGTGAAGTATAGGCATTTATATACCCGCCAACATCTTCAATCGCTTCTGCGATTTGCAGCGCACTGCGGCTGGTGGTGCCTTTAAAGGCCATATGTTCGAGAAAATGCGCGATCCCGTTTTGTTGCGGCAGCTCATGCCGGCCGCCAGCTTTGATCCACACACCGATTGATGCGGATTCTAAGCCCGGCATATGTTCAGTGACGATTTGAAACCCGTTCGATAGGGTGTGATGCTCTACGCTCAAGATGTAATCCGTTCTTTAATAAAAACCTTCAATGCGCCCAAATCATTGGCCACGCGCGACACCCGTTCGGGTCGATCATAAAGATCAGCCATACGCTCTGGCAGCGGCGGGTGCAAGCCAGAGGCGGCTTCAACCGCTGCCGGGAATTTGGCCGGATGAGCGGTTGCCAATGTGATCATTGGGGTTGCGCTGTCGCGCATAGCTTCGGCCACGTGAACTCCAATGGCAGAATGCGGGCACAAAAGCTCACCAGAGTGCTGATGCCAATGGGCAATCGCCGAAGAGGTTTGCGACTCAGAGGCGCGGCCAGAGACAAAATCACCAGCCAAGCGTTGCTGAACCCCTTGCGACACAGAAAAACCGCCTTTGGATTTTAGATCCTCCATCAGCTGGGCTACTGCCACACCATCCCGGTCATAGGCATCAAACAGTGCACGCTCAAAATTCGAGCTGACCTGAATATCCATTGAGGGGCTAATCGACGGAATAACCTCTTGGGTTTGATAGGCCCCTGTGCTCAAGCAGCGGTGCAAAATATCGTTTTGGTTGGTGGCCACCACCAGTTGATCAATGCCAAGCCCCATCCGCTTTGCAATATAGCCTGCAAAGATATCACCGAAGTTACCAGTGGGGACTGTAAAGCTAACTTTGCGGTGCGGCGCCCCAAGTGCGACAGCCGAAGAAAAATAGTAAACAACTTGGGCCAAAACCCGCGCCCAGTTGATTGAGTTGACCCCAGCCAATCGAACCCCGTCACGGAATTCAAAATCATTAAACATATCTTTAAGCCGCGCCTGGCAGTCGTCAAAATGCCCGTCAATAGCAATGGCATGCACATTGGCCTCGCTCGGGGTGGTCATTTGCCGGCGCTGTACTTCTGAAACGCGGCCATGCGGGTAAAGGATAAACACATCCACCGCATCCAGACCGCGAAACGCTTCTATTGCCGCGCTTCCAGTATCACCGCTGGTGGCCCCTACAATGGTGACCCGCTCGCCGCGCCGCGCCAGCGCAACTTCGAACAGCTGACCTATTAGTTGCATGGCAAAATCTTTAAACGCCAAGGTTGGGCCGTGGAACAATTCAAGCAGGAAGTGGTTGGACGAAAGTTCCACCAAAGGTGCGCGTGCACTGTGGCCAAACCCTGCATAAGCCCGGGCGATGATATCGCCAAATTCTGCATCACTGAATGTATCGCCTACAAATGGCCGCATTACTCGGAACGCAACTTCTTCATAGCTTAGTCCAGCCAGCGCCGCGATATCATCCGTATTCATGTGCGGAATGGTTTGTGGAACATAAAGGCCACCGTCGCGCGCCAGCCCCGTAAGCATTGCCTCTTCGAATGTTAATATGGGCGCTGCGCCGCGGGTCGAGATATACTTCATCCGTTCAAGCCTTTTTTCGGGTGCGCGTGCGGCGCAGGAAAACCGCACTCATAGTGATCCATACCGCAGCCAGAGAAAACCAGGTTATGGCATATTGCAAGTGATCGTTCGGAATTCCACTGCTGTCTATCGGCAAGGGCGACACGGCTTTTTCGGATGGTGACACGTTTGAGGCTACGATCAAAATCGGCAAAGTTCCAAGCTCTTTCGACAAGGCCTCGACATCCCGGGCAAACCAGATATTTTTTTCCATATCTGGCTGCGGTGTATAACTGTCTATTTCATCCGGCCAATGCAGATTTCCAAGAACAGACACATCTTTCTCAATAAAAGGGGGCAAAGGCGCAGCGACCTTTATGAAACCACGATCCAATAGTACCTTTCGCCCATCCGTTTCAAAAGCTGAAATGAGCCGGTAGCCTGCACCAATCCTTTTTCGGCTGACCAAAACCCGGATGGTGGTGGGATACAACTGCCCCTTGGCTTGGACCGGTAAATATCGATCATTCAAAATGGTTGGCTGCTGCGGAATATCGACAGGCTGCGCCACAATTTTACTGTCGATTTCGTGCAAGATCGCCTGTTTCCAAGCGAGCCGGTCCAATTGCCATTTGCCCAAGAACAACAGAACGGCCGTGCCAGCCAATCCAAAAACAATGACAAAAAGCACGCGTTTCAAGCTATTTTCCTATTTGGTTAAAGAAAAAGCGCACAGTGACCCTGTGCGCTTTGGTTATGCGATAAGCTGGATTGGGCTGCAACCGTAATTGCCGGCTTAGCCGCCCCAGATGTAGACTGCCGCAAACAAGAACAGCCAGACAACATCCACAAAGTGCCAATACCAAGCAGCCGCTTCAAATCCCAGATGTGATTGGACCGTAAAGTGACCGCGCAGAACCCGCATCAGACAGATGAACAAAAAGATGGTTCCAATAAGAACATGAAAGCCATGAAACCCAGTGGCCATGAAAAAGTTAGCGCCATAAATATTCCCTGAAAAGCCAAAGGCCGCATGGGTATATTCATAGGCTTGGAAAACGGTGAACACAGCCCCAAGCGCAATCGCGATAATCAGACCCCATTTCATATCTTCACGGTTATCTTCATGTACCAAAGCGTGGTGCGCCCAAGTTGCTGCTGCCCCCGAACAGAGCAGGATTAGCGTGTTGATCAAAGGCAAGTGCCAAGGGTCAAACGTTTCGATCCCAACAGGGGGCCAAACACCATCCTCAATTGGGCTCATTTCGCCCATTGGATACATCGCATGTTTGAAGAAGCTCCAGAACCAAGCCACAAAGAACATCACTTCGGACATGATAAACAGGATAAATCCATACCGCAGACCGATAAGCACCACGGGCGTGTGATCACCCGCAAAGTTTTCCGCCACAGTTTCCGCCCACCAGCCGTACATGACATAAAGCACGCCTAAAAGACCAATAAGCATCATCCAAGGGCCACTGCCGTGGAAAAACAAAACCGATCCAAATAGCATTATAAAGGCCGCAACGGCGGCAATAAATGGATACGCAGACGGGTTTAGAATGTGATAGTCGTGGTTTTTTTCATGCGCCATAATGGTCCCTCGCCGGACGGTTTAGTTGACAGATGTTATCGAGCGCTGCGTGAGCGCTGCTGAACGCTCTGGCAGATCAATTTCGTAAAAAGTATAAGACAGCGTGATGACCTTTGTAAACTTGGCATTGCGGTCATCTACCAGCTCTGGGTCAACAAAAAAGCTTACCGGCATTTGCACGCGCTCGCCTGGCTGCAAAACCTGTTCTTCAAAGCAGAAACAGTCTATTTTGGTGAAAAATGCGCCCGCCTCATAGGGGGTCACGTTATAAGAAGCCGAACCGGCAATGGGTTTATCAGTGGGGTTGTAGGCCTCATAAAACGCCAGACCTGTTTCCCCGATGCGCAGTTCCATTTCGCGCTCAACAGGGGCAAACTGCCATGGCATATTACGCTCAAGCGACGCATCGAAACGTATTTTTATGGTTTTGCTTAATATCTCATCCGATCCGGCATCAGCAACATTGGTGATGCCGCCAAAGCCTGTAACCCGGCAAAACCAGTCATAAAATGGAACCGAAGCCCACGCCAGCGCGCCCATCACAATCACAAGCGTAAGCGCCTGAAGGGCTGTTTTGCGTTTTGCACGTTCTGACAGAATATCAGACATCAGCCCTGAGCCTCCGCAGTGGCGCGTTCAAAATCACCATTGGTGACCTTAACAACCGTTAATCCAAACACGATCGCGACCAAACCCACCAGCACCAAACCGACACCCATATTGCGGCTAAACCGGCGCTTGTGCAATTCGTGATCAGGGCGAAAGCTCATAGCATGCCCCCGAGCCCATAGCGGTCCAAACCCGCTTCAAACAAGATCGCCAAAAAGAGCGCAAAAAGATAAAATAGCGAAAGCTTGAAAAATTTGCGTTCGACAAGAAACTGATCTGCCGCACTGTCCGCTTCACTGCGCCGCCAAATTTTCACCGCGCCGATGACAAACCAGATATTAAGCACTATCGCCGTGCTTAGGTAAACCAAACCGCCAATAGCGCTAAAGCCTGTGCCAACAGCAATAAGCGCGAGCAGAACGGTGTAGACCAAAATATATACCCGAGTTGTGCGGCGACCGTGCGTTACGGTCAACATCGGCACATCGGCATTGTCGTAATCATCGCCCAAAAATAAGGCCAAGGCCCAGAAATGCGGCGGTGTCCACATGAATATCAAGGCAAACATCAACAGACCCTCAACAGATACCCCACCGGTGGCAACGGCCCAGCCAATCATGGGTGGAAACGCCCCGGCCGCCCCACCAATCACAATGTTTTGTGGTGTCGAACGTTTTAGCCAAATGGTATAAATCACCACATAAAAGAAAATCGTAAAGGCCAAAAACCCTGCTGCAAACCAGTTCGCCGCAAGCCCAAGCATCACAACCGAAAACCCGGACAGCGCGAACCCCAGAGCTTTAGCATCTTCTGGCGAAACCAAACCGGCTGGTATAGGTCGTTTGCTGGTACGCTTCATCACTCGGTCTATATCTGCGTCCCACCACATGTTTAAGGCGCCCGAAGCCCCGCCACCAATTGCTATAAAAAGCACCGAAACCAATCCGACAAACGGATGCACACCGACTGGTGCTGCCAGCAAGCCAACAAAGGCGGTAAACACAACAAGCGCCATCACTCGCGGTTTCAGCAAGGCAAAGTAATCACCAAACTGAGCTTCAGTTGTTCCTACATGCACGCTGGTCGTATCGCTCATCGCTAACTCGCTTTGCCAGACCCTTTTAGATTAGCGGGTCGTTTGCCTTAGTCGGCTTGTGCCACATCGTAACTTATGGGAGTACCGGCGTATTCTTCGATCGCACCGTTCAACCAAGCGTCATACGCCTCTTGGCTAACCACTTTGACGGTAATGGGCATATACGCATGATCTTTCCCGCATAGCTCAGAACACTGACCGAAATACACGCCCTCTTTGTCGGCTTCAAACCAAAGCTGCGCAAGCCGGCCTGGAACAGCATCTTGCTTGACGCCAAAGGCTGGAATGGTCCAGCTATGGATTACATCCGCGCCGGTCAACTGCATCACAACAATCTTATTCACCGGCACAACCACGGCTGTGTCTGTGGCCAACAAAAACTCATCACGGCTATATCCGGCTGCAATCAATTCGGCCTCTACTTCATCGTTCAAAACTTTGCCATCGCCAATCATGAAGCTGTCAAAACCGAAATCATGGTCTACATATTCATAGCCCCAATACCACTGATACCCAGTGACTTTAATATTGATGTCCCCTTCTGGAATTTCCTGCTGATTGAACAAGACAGGAAGAGAAAATACACCAATGAAGACCAGTATAAAAATTGGCAGAACTGTCCAGGCCACCTCAATCGGAGAATTATGGGTAAAGCTCGCTGGATTGGGGTTTGCGCGGCGGTTGAAACGGAAAATCACATAAATCAGCAAGCCAACAACAAAAAGCGAGATAAGTGTGATGATGATCAGCAAAAGATCATCAAGTGACTGAATGTCACGGGCCAAATCGGTTGCTGCCGGTTGAAAGTCGATGCCACGCTCTTTCGGTTTGCCGATGATCTCTAATGTGTCTTGAGCATAGGCAGGAAAAGCTGAACAGGCAGCCAAAAATCCAAAGAGCTTTGTTGTCAGTCGCATAGTTCACCCCAATCCTTTGAGTGGTGTATTCTTCTAATTCCACGAGATTTTTGACTTTGGTATAGAATCCCGTTGTACTTTGGTTGCTAAAGAACATATTCTGCTCCAGAGATAAAGAAAGAAGCTTGCGGCAAACGGACGCTTCTGACCAGTTCTTTAAAAATCGTACCTGATCCGGACCCCCCACTATGACAGACCTCGCTTTCGCGCCCTTTGAGACACTTCTTGACCAGAAAACTGCACTATCCATATTGCAAAAAACGGTTCACCAAGCAGAAGATGGCGAGCTTTTTTTAGAGCGTAGGCGGTCTGAAACTTTAGTGTTTGACGACGGCCGTTTGAAATCAGCAAATTTTAATGCCGAAGAAGGCTTTGGTCTGCGGGCAGTTTTGGGTGAGATCACCGGCTATGCGCATTCAACAGAAATATCCGAGGCTGCGCTCAAACGTGCCCAAGGCACGGTGGCACTGGCGGCGCAGTCCGGCGGTGGAACATGGGCCGATGCACCGGTGCGCACAAACCGCTCTCTCTATCGCCCAATTGATCCCACTTCAGAGACCACATTTGCCAGCAAAGTGGATCTTCTGTGTGAAATTGATGCCTTTTTGCGTGGGCTTGATCCGCGAGTCGTTCAAGTCAGTGCTGTAGTGTCTGCCGAATGCCAAGACGTTGTGATACTTCGACCGGACGGAACAATTTACAGCGATACCCGGCCAATGACGCGGGTCAATATATCGGTCATCGTAGAGCATGACGGCCGCCGCGAAACTGGATCAGCAGGCGGCGGCGGGCGCTACGAACTGGATCGGCTGATGCGCGCAGAAGATTGGCAACCCAAGGCGCGCGAAGCGTTACGGATTGCTCTGGTAAATCTAGACGCCATACCTGCCCCAGCCGGTGAAATGGATGTGGTTTTAGGACCGGGATGGCCGGGGATATTACTGCATGAGGCTATTGGACACGGATTAGAGGGCGATTTTAACCGCAAAGGCAGCAGCGCCTTTGCTGGTCTGATGGGCAAACAAATAGCCTCTCGTGACGTGACAGTTCTTGACGATGGAACAATTCCCGACCGCCGTGGATCAATCAGCATTGATGACGAGGGCACGCCTTCAGGCAAAAATACCCTGATCGAAAATGGTGTACTGGTTGGCTATATGCAGGATCGCCAGAACGCGCGGTTGATGGGTGTTGAACCAACGGGAAATGGGCGCCGGCAAAGCTATGCCCATGCGCCGATGCCGCGCATGACCAACACCTACATGCTCGGCGGTTCCAATACTCCTTCTGATATTTTATCCGATCTCAAAGACGGTATTTATGCAGTTGGCTTTGGCGGCGGTCAGGTGGATATCACGAACGGTAAATTTGTATTTTCCTGCACCGAGGCTTACCGCGTTAAGAATGGCAAGGTCGGGCAACCGATCAAAGGCGCCACCTTGATTGGTGATGGGGCCACGGCTTTGAAACAAATCCGAGCTTTAGGCAATGATATGGCACTTGATCCGGGCATGGGCAGCTGCGGCAAAGCCGGCCAATGGGTACCGGTCGGGGTTGGACAGCCAACAGTGATGATTGGCGGTCTGACCGTGGGCGGCTCGGCAGGCTAACTTTGGCGCTTTTACTCTGAATTAACCTGTTCTGCCGTACATATGATTCTGTAAGCGACGGAGTTGTGATGGCCGACGAGATATTCTCTTCCTCTCACCCCCTACTCCCACCCACCACGGAAGATGACCGGGTAGCATGGCTTCGTCTCTTACGCTCTTACCGCGTTGGCTTGAGCACCTTTTACCGATTGATGTCCAACTATGGCTCGGCGCAGGCAGCTCTTGCCGCACTTCCCCAAGTGGCTGCAGATGCGGGCCTGCAAAACTACACCGCATTTTCTGAAAGCGCAGCTCGTACTGAAATGGCAGCGGGCAAAAAACGCGCGGCTCGGATGATTTTTCGCGGGACACCCGATTATCCCTTATCCTTTAATGACCTTACCGACGCGCCCCCGTTTTTGTGGGCGGTCGGCGATCTAGAGCTATTGCAGCGGCCTAAAATTGCCCTCGTGGGTGCGCGCAATGCCTCGTCATTAGGGCTTAGGATGACCAAATTGATGGTCGCAGATTTGGGCGCTAAAGGCTTTGTTGTTGTTTCTGGCCTCGCCCGTGGCATTGATACAGCGGCCCATACCGCATCACTTGCGACAGGCACAGTGGCGGTTCAAGCCGGCGGAGTTGATTTTAAATATCCTGCGGAAAATGCTGCGCTCTGGAAAGATATCTCTGAGACCGGCTTGCTGCTGTCCGAGCAACCTATTGGATTACCGCCAAAAGCGCGGCATTTTCCAATCCGCAATCGGTTGATATCGGGACTAGCGCAGCAGGTTGTGGTGATTGAAGCAGCGGGTAAATCCGGCAGTTTAATCACCGCTAAAACAGCTTTGGATCAGGGCCGCGACGTGCTTGCGGTGCCGGGGCATCCGTTTGATGCGCGCGCCTCGGGCTGTAATCTGCTGATCCGCGACGGCGCAACGCTGGTGCGATCTGCCCAAGATGTTATCGACGCCATTGGGCCGGTTGCGCTGCAAACCATAAAGCCGCCCCAACGCCAAGTACCTGACCAAACCGTGCCCAAACCCCGCACCCTGCAGCAAACCGCCAAACTTCATCAGTTAATCCTAGATCGGCTTGGGCCCTCTCCGCTAGCCGAAGACCAGCTAATCCGCGATCTACGGGCAAATTCCGCAGAGTTTTCTGCAGCGTTGATAGAGCTTGAAATTGCCCGCAAAGTTCAGCGTCAGCCGGGGGGAATGGTGGCGCTTGAGCAACCGTAGAACGGTCCATGACAGAAGCATCAAAACGTCTTTGGGACTATCTAAAGTTCAAACTTTTGTTATTTTTGCACAGTTTTGAAATGGCCTCATTGACAAACACACTCATTCAAACGCATCTTCCGCCGCCAAAGAGGCCCAACCGAGTCGAAAGGAAATTGCATGCCGGTCGTTGTGGTAGAATCCCCAGCCAAAGCAAAAACAATCAATAAATATCTTGGTTCGGATTTTACAGTTTTGGCCTCTTACGGGCACGTTCGGGACCTACCTGCCAAAGACGGGTCGGTCGACACAGACGCCGATTTCGAAATGCAATGGGAGGTTGGCGCCGACAGCCGCAAACATATCAAAGCCATTGCTGATGCGCTTAAGGATGACAATGAGCTAATCCTTGCAACGGACCCGGACCGCGAAGGCGAAGCCATTAGCTGGCACCTCGAAGAAGCGCTGCGCAAACGCAAAGCGATCAAGAAAGACACCCCTGTCAGCCGTGTGGTGTTTAATGCGATCACCAAAGCTGCGGTCACAGAAGCCATGCAAAACCCACGGCAGGTCGACGCACCGTTGGTCGAGGCGTATCTTGCCCGCCGCGCATTGGATTATCTGGTGGGCTTTAACCTTTCGCCTGTTTTATGGCGCAAATTGCCCGGTGCAAAATCCGCTGGTCGGGTGCAATCGGTTTGCCTGCGACTGATTGTCGAGCGTGAAATGGAAATCGAAGCTTTTCAGGCCAAGGAATACTGGTCGGTGAAAGCGTTGCTCGGCTCTCCTCGCGGGCAAGATTTTGAAGCGCGGTTGGTCAGTTTGGCCGGCAAAAAGCTAGATAC
>TARA_B110000003_G_scaffold213233_1_pt1 | contig 13999 bp, 9 predicted proteins | sample TARA_B110000003 | Tara Oceans TARA_B110000003 (sample SAMEA4396424) | marine metagenome | biome: Westerlies Biome; feature: [SRF] surface water layer (ENVO:00010504); material: water (ENVO:00002006), including particulate matter (ENVO:01000060) such as... | depth 5 m
TGGGGGCGTTAGCGCGCGGCGACGCCGTCGTCGACGGGAAAAGCGCTCGTTTCGCGCGCGTCGGCGCGAGGCGCGACGACCCATCTTCGTCGGACTTCGACATTTTCTTGGGCGTCGCCGAACGCCGCGGCGAGCGCACGAGCGCGCGTCGGTCGGCCGAGGACATGCGCGGGGATACGGTCGACGCGTGCGTCGTGCGCGCGGGGTCCATTGCGTTCGGGACGAGGACGGGGCGCGTTGGACTGCGGACGTGGCGGAATCGACGATTCATCTTACCCCTCTTGGGGACGCGCGAAGCGTGTGATTCGTTTGAATGCGAATACAACGCGCTAATGAGCTAATACGCGAGTGAATGCTAAACGTCGAACGCGTCGTCGGAGTCGTCGTCGAGCCACTCGGCGTCGTCGGCGTCGACGGCGCCGAGGAGGTCGGTAAGACCAGTGGCGTCTTCGAGCGTTTTGGGATCGTCGAAGACGGCGGTGAGAAATCCGTCGCGATCGTCGCGGTATTTCGCGACGACAGCGGTGGAGCACGCGGTGCATCGAGGGAAGCACGGGGCGTCAAATAGGGTTTGAGTAAACCCGGCGACGCTGCCACGAATTTGATGCGGGACGACGCCCAAGGGCGAGGAGTCGGCTTCGCGCTCCGCGCTCACGTCTTGTTCGCGAGTCGGAGGCGACGTCGTGACGCCATTTTCGGCGTGAAGTAAGGCCACCATGAGTTCGGCGGCGAGCGCACTTGCGATGGGAGCAAGACCTGGGCGTGTCACCGTGCATTGCTGATCTAGCGTGCGGTCCTTTGTGCTATTCGCCGGAGCCATGACGTCGTTGCAGAAGTAGCATCCAAGCCGCGATGACGACGCATGGTCGACGCCGCATCCGTGCCGCATAACGAGATAAGTGTTGAACCCGAGCGCGGTATTAATGCAAAGCTTCCCCTTATCGGCGCAAATCAACGTTGGAAGCCATCTCGATTCGCGTGTGTCCGTGAGCACGTACACGACGTCGTGCGCGTCGATCAACGCCTCGATATCGTCGACGTCTTTGAACACCGATGCTTTCAGTTTCTCGCTGACGCTGTGTCCGGGCATGGGAATACTCATCAGAACTCCTTTGGCAAACATGCCCGGGAAAATTTCTGTGAGCTTTTTCGCCGCCGCAGCAGCCTTGGGCGCGCCGCCGTCGAGACAGTCTTCGAACTCAAACAGCGACTGTCGAACTGGGTTAGAATACGAAACTCGCCCCGAGTCGACGAACGTGATGTGTTTGACACCCCAGCCCATGAGCGTGCGAGCGACTGCGCACCCTAGCGTTCCCGCGCCGATGAGCAAGCACTTAGTGGCTGCGAGTTTTTCTTGGTCCAGTTCCGGAAGCAAACGCCATCGCATGAGTTTTAGATTCAGATCCACTGCCTGCGACGCGAGTTGATTTGGATCCATGCTCGCCCCGAGATCGACCGTGCGCGGGCCCATCTTTCCGCGTGCGTTACGCTCCCAGCCAACCACTTTCATCGTCTCCACATCGAACTTTGGAAAAGACATCGTAAACTTCACACACGCCTCGGCGGCGACGCGCCCTTTGCGCGCTCGTACGCATACCACGTCCAACGCGCTCGCACCCCAACGTGCTGACGCCAACACTGCCAAGTTGCGCAAAGTCCAGCCCGGATGCGTCATCGCGCAGCACGCATCCGCGAACGCGAGCCGCGGCTTCGCACCAGCTCGCGTCCTCGCCTCGTACTCCGTCAAAGCGTACGCCTCGCGGCCGTCCTCGCTCACCAACCACGCAGACGCCCCCCCGCTCGCGATCCATCGCTCACACGTCGCCGCGATGTCGCCATCCACGCCCTCGTTCGTCATTCCCGTGACGGCTGACGACATAATCTTAAACTCCGCGCTCGCGAGCGCCGGAAACGCGAACCAATACGTAAACGACCAACTCTTCAAACACGCGTACGCCACCACCGCGAACGCCCTCAATCGTTCGGGCTCGCGTTCGGCGTCGCCATTCATCACGCTCTCGAGCATCTCTCGTCCCATCGCGCGCATCGCACCGTCGCGATCGAACGTCGCCAACGCCTCGCGCGTGTTCGCGCACGTCAACCGCCCGCGCGTCGTCCACGTCCCTCGTCCTCCCGCCGCCTCCTCGCCCTCGCTCGTCGCGTCGTCGAACGCGAGCGCATCCAACGACACCGCGCTCGACACCTCGGCGTTCTGCGCGCAGCACACGCGCGCGCGGACGTCGATGGGCGTTTCATCCAGTTTCGCCTCGTGCAGCTTCACGCGCGCCGCCTCGCGCCAGAACCCCCCGTCCGGCGCGCTGCACGGCGGTTCGAACATCAGCGGCGTCGTCGCGTCCGCCATCGCGTCCGTCGCCGCGCGCGGTCGCCCCGCGTCCGCGCGCGCGCGTGTGCCGTCACTTCGCGACGATGTTTCGTCTCGCGCGCGCGCTCTCATCGCGCGCCGCCGCGCCCGCGCGCGCGCATCGCGCCGGGTCCGTCAGGCGCGCCAAGGCGCGCGCGTCGGTCGTCGCGCGCGCCGCGGCGAGCGCGCCGGACGAGGTGTATCGCGTCATGAGCGCGAACCAAGAGGTCGCCGTCATCGCCGTCGTCGGCACGTCGCTCGTGCGCGACGCCGCGACGCGGCATCGCACGGCGCCCACGGCGACGGCGGCGCTTGGACGGTCGCTCATGTGCGCGCTCCTGCTCGGGACGTTCAAGGGAGAGGACGAGACGACGCAGCTGACGTTCAAGGGCGACGGGCCGCTCGGGCAAATCGTCGCCGTCGCGACGCACGACGGACGAGCGAAAGGGTTCTGTTCGAACCCGAACGCGGATCCGCCGCTGCGGAGCGATGGAAAATTGAACGTGGGGGCGGCGGTCGGGAGAGGGGTGCTCACGGTGAGCCGGGCGCATCCTTCGATGAAGACGCCGTTTAGCGGGTCGGTGGCTATTAGAACCGGGGAAATCGCGGAGGACGTGGCGGGGTACCTGAGCGAGAGCGAACAGGTCGGGTCTGCCATCGCCGTGGGCGTCGCGATCGATCGCGAGTGCGAGGTGATCGCGGCGGGGGGGTTCATGGTGCAAATTTTGCCGTTCGCGAGCGACGAGACGATTGAGATTTTGGAGCGAATCATACCGTCGCTGCCGTCGTCGACGGCGCTCGTGCAGGAGGGGTTGACGGCGGAACAGATCGCGCAGCGCGTGCTGGGCGAGCTCGGCGAGCAGAAGGATCTCATCACGAGGATGACGCCCGAGTACGGACCGTGCGAACCGACCGAGTTGCGCGGACGAATGTTGCGCGCGGTGGCTTCTCTGGGTAAGGAAGAGGTGGCTAAAATTTTAGCCGAAGACGGCCAAATCGAAATCACGTGCGAGTTTTGCAAGGTGACTAGCGTGCTGAAGGAAGCAGATTTAGCCAAGGCCCAGGGCGAGGTGGACGCAAGGTGACGGGAAAGCGATCTGGCTTCATTGGATTTTTAATGAACAATAACAATTTATTTTTGCGACATTACTTTACAAAGTGGCAGAGCGCCACACTAAATCACCCTCTAACGAGAGCGAATGGAAAGAATTGCTTTGGAAAGTTGCGGTATCGGCGTTTCCCTCGACTTTTTTGGAGAAGTCGAGGGTTCGTAGATATCCGCTAATGGTACACGCGTGGGCTGGTTCTCGATCGTATCGCGAATGATGGCGACGTAGCGATACATGCGATGACTGTCGAGTCGTTCAACGCGCTCCTCTGGAGAGTACTGACGAAGCGCCCAGAGGCGTTCGAAAATCGTCGGCCCTATTCGCTGCGTCGCGGTTTCGTTTTGATCTTCAAAAACCCCGGGCGATGCCGAGCTGGCATCGAATTCTTCTTGAATCGACAAGAAAGACTCTTTCGATTCGGTTGCGGCGATTAAGTCCTTCACCTCCGCTTCGAGTTCAATTTCGTTCGTTGGCATGCTAAACGCCGCAAGGAAAGACGTCCTCGCCCGCTTCGCAGCCGTGATAGGCTTGGAAAGCCCCTTGGCCACGCCTTTGGCGACGTTCGAGACTTGCCTCGTAACCTGACTCGCCTCCATCGTCGACATCGTCGTGGTGTTCATCACGCTTTCAATCGACACACGCTGGCGCCATAGAATTCCAGCTGCACCCCACTCGCGCGGTAAGTCCGCAAACACCCCGGGTCGATCGTTGTCGAGAACCAAGCCTTCGCCGACGTGGCAATATGGTCTGCGAACCAACGGACGCGACATCGGCAGCAAAGGGATGATGTCATCCTTTTGTACGACGCGCAAGATATCAATTTCCTCGATAGCTTGCGCGGTCTCCTTCGGTCCGAGTTTTGGTGAGCCAAACGTGACGACGCGACGAATCTTCGTCTTCTTCTTTTGATGCAGCAACAAAGCGAGCGCGACCGCTGCGGCGCCTCCGAGCGAGTGGCCCGTGAGTTGAAGCTCGTAGCCATCCAATAGCAAAGGCTCGATCGCCTCCAAGCATCGTTGCGCAATGTTTCGGTACCCTCTGTGCATCGGCACCGGCACATCTTCCGCTCTTCCAGTCGGCGCCGTGCCCAATCGCAAGTTTTGCGCCACATTCTTGATATTCTTTGTTCCGCGAAGCGACACGGTGTGCGTACGGTTTCTATGATCCGTCGTCACGATGGCTCTCTGCTCGCACGAACTCAACTCTAACACGCGCACGTCCTCTTTACCCCTGAAAAACTCTTCAATCTCCTCTAATGGTTGCCCATTCAAGCAAGCGATCTGCGCTATTCTGTACAACTCCTCGAACGACCCCACGACTGGTATCACGCTTCCGGGTGACGTCCCCGGCGGCATCTGTATCTGCTTCAACCAACTCGGTGCGAAGCGCATCGCCTCCACCGCTCGATTTCTCAGCTCCCCCAACCGTCGCTGCGATACCCCGTTCACAGCGTCCACGTCAACGCTCGCCTCCGCGTCACTCTCAGTCGTCGCTCGCGCCGTCGACGACGGCCGGCCGAAACGCGCTCTTCTCGCATCTTGCGCGCGTATCCCGCGTTCAATCGCCTGTTCATCCGTCGACCGCGTCGCGTCGTCAGTCATAATCATCGCCGTCGTCGCGGACGGCGGATGCCGCGGTCCATCGCGCGTCGCCGACACCGCGCGCGCGAGAACACGCGACGATCAGACGTCATCGTGGCTCCAGCACTCGACACGTTTTCGTTCGGTTCGTCGCGCGCACGTCGTGCGAACGCACCGTGAACCGAGAAACGAGCGCGCGCGTCGTCGGCGCGTGCATGGCTCGCGCCGTCGCGAGCCGCCGCCGCGCACCGCGTCTGTGTCTGAAGCTCTCGCGCGGCGGCGGCTGTGTATTCAGGAAACGAATGAAACTCGCGCGGCGTTGCAATTGAAAAGTGCGTAAAACAAGGGCGAAAATGTGCGTAAAGCGCTAACTCGCGCGCTGACTCGTGATCGATTAAGCCGCCGCGGATTGCGCGGCGACGTCTTCGCTCGCGTGGTGCGAGACGTACACTTCGCGTATTCGATCGAGCGAGACGGCGCGGCGAACCTCGGCGATGGCTTCGTGAAGCTCCGAGTCCTTTCCGATGAGCGGAACTTCGCCCTGGGACCACTCGAACTCGCCCATCACCACCTCGATGAGGCGTAACATCATGCGACGCGCCGTCATCGTCGTCGGGTTGTCCAATCGGTTCTCGCCGCGTTCGACGGTCTGGGTCGCCATCGTCCCGAGAAGTCTCCAGAGCTCGTCGTGCTCCGCGCTCGTGGTGCTCCATTTCCGCAACTCGAAGAAGTGCCCCTTCTCCAACGATGGGTGTGGATCGCGTTGATTGCGCTGCAAGAAGTTGAAGAGTCGGTAACTCGCGCAAACGTTCAACGCGTCTTGGTCCAGAGTTTCGTCAAACTTTAACGCGCCTCGTTCCTCGAGCTGAACCGCAAAGGCCTCGACGAAGTCTTCACCGAACGCCAAGTCGAGATCTTTTCTCGACACACTGGGCTGCCGCGATTCGGCGAGGAGTTTTTGTAAGTTTTCGGTGTATTCTTTTGCGTCCGTCATGATCGGGTCGCGAGCTGGGATGTGACGTTCGGTTCTGCGTCGTTGCGCGCGGCGACGTCGTCGAGCGTCGTGGACGGAAACAAAGAGAGTGTCAAATCGCGCGGACAAATGTGAGTCATGCTAATCATGTGTGTATTATTACGTCGCACGACGCTCGAGGAGACGTACGTCACCTCTCGCGCGCGTACGGGCAAGAATGGAGCTACAAATGCAAGTGCGTGCGAATGCGAAACCGCGTCGGCGAGTGCGCGATGGAAGATCGCGCGTCCAGAGGACGCGCGATTATCGGATGCAGTTATTGCGCCGCGCGGCGACGACGCATATCGTTCAACTCGCTAGCCATCAAAAACGCAAGCTCGATGGCTTGGCTCGCGTTCAAGCGCGGATCACAATGGGTGAGGTAGCGCTTTTCCAAATCAGACACCGAAACGTCCATGATGCCGCCCGTGCACTCGGTGACGTTTTGCCCCGTCATCTCTAAGTGAACCCCACCAGGATAAGTACCCATCTTTTCGTGCACTTCAAAGAATGCCATAATTTCGTCGCGCACCGCCTCGAACGGACGCGTCTTGAAACCGTTATCAGTCTTGATGGTGTTCCCGTGCATGGGATCCGTAACCCACAACACGTTGAGCCCGGCGTCTTCAATGGCGGTGATGAGACGCGGAAGATGCTCGCGCAACTTGGCAGCACCCATGCGAGAGATGAGGGTGATGCGACCCGGGACGTTGTCCGGGTTCAACTTCTTCACCAAGCTCACCACACCCTCGCCGTCGCTCTTGTCGGAAATCTTGATGCCGATCGGGTTGGAAATACCGCGGAAGTATTCCATGTGTGCGCCTTCGGGTTGGCGCGTGCGCTCACCACACCACAAGAAATGCGCGGAACAGCCGTAATGCTCCTCGGTCGTGGAGTCCAAACGCGTGAGCGATTCTTCATAACCCAGGTGAAGAGCTTCGTGCGCCGTGAAGAAGGATGTCTCTTGCATCGACGGATGAGTTTCGTCGATGCCGCACGCCGCCATAAAGTCAATCGCGGCGTCGACGCGCTGCGCAAGATCCTCATATTGACTGCCTCGTTCGGTGTTTTCCATAAAATCCAAATTCCAATCGCTCACGCGCGTCATCGCGGCGTACCCTCCGTTACTGAAAGCTCGCAGCAAGTTGAGCGTGGCGCACGACTGATCGTACGCCTTGACCAAACGCGAAGGGTCCGGCCGACGCGCTTCCGGGGTGAACTCACACCTGTTGATGTTATCGCCTCTGTACGACGGCAACGAGACCCCATCGATCGTTTCCAAGTCTTCGGAACGGGGTTTGGCGAACTGGCCAGCCATTCGTCCCAGCTTCACCACGGGCACGCCCGAGCCGTACATCAACACGACGGACATTTGCAGCAAAACCCGGTACGTATCCCGCACGTTATCCGACGTGAAATCTCTAAAACTTTCCGCACAATCACCACCGAACAAGACAAACGCGTTACCAGCCGCCGCGTTCGCGAGCTTTTCCTGCAAGTCGCGCGCTTCTCCCGCGAACACGAGCGGCGGCCGGTTGGCGATCACCTTCAGCGCCTCCTCCAGCTCAGCCTGATTTTCATAGTTCGGTTGTTGCAGCGCCTCGCGCTGTCGCCAAGACTTCGGGTTCCACTCCTTCAAATTCGCCCCCGTCGCGCTGACGTCCGCGCTCCTCGCCTTCGACTTGCTCGCCGTCGCCTGCGCCCTGCTCGCGTCGCGCGCGCCGCGCTCCGGGTTAGTCCTCGCGTTCGTCGTCGTTCGCCCTCGTCCCATCCGCGCGTCCCTCGCGCGCGTCGCCTCGAACGATTCACCATCCCTCCCCACCGATCCGCGCGTCGCGCGCTCGCGCGCGCGCGTCGCGCGCGTCGCGCGCCGTCGTCGCGTAACCCTCGACTCGATCGTCCGCCGTCGTCATCCACCCGATCGCGCGCGCGCGTCGTCGTTCGCGCCGCGCCGCGCACCTCGTCACCGTCGTCACCGATCGTCGCGCGCCCGCGCGCGTCGTTCGCGCGCGCGTCGGCGTCGCCGCGCGTCGGACGCACGCCATGTCGAGCGATCGATTGTGCCGCCGCCGACGGCGCGCGCGGCCCAAGCGCGCGTGGTTCCGAATGTCCGAACTTTCCCATCGCGATCGCGTTCTCTGATGGCGTCGCGAGGCTTAATGTACGGCACTCGCTTGTTCGACGTATTCTGTTTGCGCACTGTTTGCGCACACAGAACGGGTGGTTTTTATGCGTCGCGCCTCGGTGTGGATAGAATACCCGGTGCGAAGGTTTGAATCGCGACGCTTCGCGCGATGGATGAAACGACGCGCGACCGCAGAGCGACGCGCGACGCGCGGCGCGACGCGGCGACGCGCGGAGCCGCGCGAGGGAATTATCGTCGACCGCGGCGCGAGGCGCGAGGCGCGCGCGACGCGGGATGACGACGATGGGACGGGGGATGACGACGACGTCGACGACGACGGCCGTTAACGGCGCGCGCGCGCGCGCGGGACGACGCGCGCGAGCGACGCGCGCGGTGACGTCGAGAGGTGCGCGCGACGCGGGATGACGGGGAGGGGAGGTGGACGCGACGGGCGGGGGGGGCGACGCGCGGCGCGGACGGAGGGGGGGACGCGAGCGACGCGAGCGATGACATCGAAATCGAAACGGCACGATTTTTTTTGAAATGTCGCGGCGCGCGGCGCGACGGGTCGGTCGGACGCGTTCGGCGCGCGCGCGACGATCGGGGGAGGGTGGACTGACGTGTATTCGTTCGACGCGGCGCAGCGGTGGAGATCGATGACGATGGGTACGACGTCGACGATGGGATGATTTCGAGCACGGAGTTTGAAGACGACGACGAGCAAGTCACCGTGCGAGACGACTTGACGCGTTTGTACGGCGTCTTGCCCGCGGACGTTCGGGACGCGGTGAAGAATCATCCGGAACGGAAACATCTGTTGGAGGTGGTGTTGGATCTCGGTCGAGCGCCCGAGGCGAGATTTCTGGGGGAAATTGGGTCGATGTTCCTGCGCGAGGCGCCAGTGGTGGAAGCTGAGCTCGTCGCGGCGGCGAAGGCGGTGGGGGAGTTTGGTGGGGATAACCGAGCGGGCATCGAAGGCACGTTACATCGCATTTCGTGCATTCGAAACAGGCGTGGTCACATCGTCGGCATGACGTGTCGCGTTGGACGAGCTGTGACGGGGCATATCGATATGATTCGAGATATTTTACCGAGCGGCGAGAGCGTGTTGTTTTTGGGACGTCCGGGTGTCGGAAAGACGACGGTCATCCGCGAAATGGCGCGTGTGTTGAGCGATGAGCTCAAAAAACGCGTGGTGATCATCGACACCAGCAACGAGATCGGCGGTGATGGCGACATCCCGCACCCCGCCATCGGGGGCGCGCGGCGAATGCAAGTTCCGGATCCGTCCATGCAACACCGCGTCATGATCGAAGCCGTGGAGAATCACATGCCCGAGGTGATCATCGTCGATGAAATCGGTACCGAAGCCGAAGCGCTGGCGTGTCGAACGATCGCCGAGCGTGGTGTTCAGCTCATTGGTACCGCGCACGGGCAGTTGCTGGAGAACTTGATCAAGAACCCGACGCTGACCGATTTGGTCGGCGGCGTCCAGACTGTCACGCTCGGCGACGACGAAGCGCGCGCGAGAGGGTGCCAAAAGTCCATCCTCGAGCGTCAAGGTCCGCCGACGTTTCCAATTTTGATCGAAATGCACGAACGCAACATGTGGGTCGCGCACAACGTCGCTGAAAGCGTCGATGAAGTGCTCAGCGGGGCGCGACCAGTCGTGCAGCTTCGCACTCGCGATGGCGAAGGCGAAGTGACGGTGCATCGCACCGTTTACGATATGGACGTCAGTCTTGGCACTGCGAACGTGAGCCATACGCTCGGGGCCATGGGTGGCATAATCGCCCCCACGAGTCGTCTGAACAACCGAGCAGATAGCTCGGTCGATGACCCATATGCTTGGGCCCAAACCATCGGCAACGTTCCGGACAAGGACGCTTTGGACAACGTTTACGGAGGCACGGCGTTCAAGGAAAACAAGAAGCGCGGCAAAAAGACGCGTGCGAACGCCTCCAAGCGTTGATTCAGGTCAGCGCACCACTTTCTACACCATCGAGTGGTGTACCATCAGAGTATTACCGCACATTACGCTATCATCGCCCGCGACTTACTCATTACGGGCTTGTATCATATTCAAGATCTCGAGCCGTCGACATCGACGGCTTCCGCTGTTGTACTTGGAGGCTGTACTATCACGCGGCGCGACACATGCAATGTTATAAAATACGAGATATGTCGTTAAGTTATTACACGTACGAGCGGCCGCCGCTCCATTACTAAATTATCCGCGACCAAACGCGCGTAAAGATTCCGTACCACCGCCGCCGCTCGCTCGAGCGGACGCGGTGACGACGTTCTCCTCGGGCGCTGTCACGGGTACTTCTTCTTCAAGCGGAATGTACGTGGGAACTTGCACCGGGATTTTCGACCGACCAACTTTCGTCGGCGTTCGATGTCTCTGTTCCGCCGGTGTGGTGGACAGTTTCGCGCTCACCGCCGCCCAGCGCACGGCGAAGGCCGACCATCCCTTGGCGACGTGTACTCGGACGTTTTCGTAGACGCTCGTAACGATTTGACGCGTCTTTAGCGCACGATCTCCCGGTCCGACGCTCAAGGAGATCACCGCCGTAAAGCATCCGAGCTGAATAAGGCGCGCGAGCGCCCGGATGAGGTGTCTACGCTCCTTACCATCGGGGTCGATCTTGAACTCGTCTTCCTCGTCTTCATCCGAGGCGTACTCGACATTGGAATAAATGGTGTGACGCGTGATCGCGGATCGCACCGAGCCCGCGATACTGTAGCGCTTGTGCGCGCCGTGCGCACGCTGCGTAGTCGCGCCCAGCGGCCACCGGCGATTGGAGTGAAAGGATGAAACATCGGACTTGGCGTCTGGGGAAAACGGCGCCGCGGCGACGGACGCAGGCCCTCGTCGAGGTGGCTTCGTCGGCGAGGTTATCTTGAACTCGCGGTACTCCTCGACCGTTTGCTCTGCAGTGTGCTTCCTCTTTTGTCTGAAAACCGTACGACCGACGCGATTGATGATGAAGAACGGCGAACCTAAAGTAAAGTTCACCGTCTTCCACGCCGCGCCAAACGTATTCGCGAACAATCCCACGATTGGTGCCGCTAGCTTCTTCCCGCCTCGCGGCCCGATCGAAAGCGTCATGTCGATGCCATTTTCGTTCGCCTCCTCGTACTTCTCAACAAAATCTTCCCCGTACTCCGCACACATCATCTCGCGCGCCGTCGACGACACCGTCACCCTCGACACCAACTCTCGATCCGCCGCTTCGATGACTTCCTCAAACGCTCGCGACTGCCTCGTCAACGCGCGTCTCGCCCGCGCTCGAAACTCCTCCTCCGCCTCCGCGCTCAATCCCGCGCTTTCCAACGCATCGTGCAACCTTCGCGCCACGAATTCATCCGAATTCCGCTCAAACGCCATGACTTTCGCCTCCACCCTCTCCACCGTCTTGCGCGCGCTATCCTCCAGCGTCCTCGCGCGCGCCCCCGCGCGTTCGCTCGCGTACGCCACCGCGCTCAGCGCCCGCTCCCCGTCCCGCCGCACCACCGATTCCGCGTGTTCAAACGATTCAAAATTCACGTAATCTTCCATCATCAGCGCTCTGCTCGCCTTACTCGTCGTCTTCGGTCGTCGTCTCGTCGCCCGATCGAGTCGCGGCGACATCACCCCCGCGCGCATCGCCCGCCAATCTCTCGCCTCTTCGTCCTCGCTCTCCCCCGTCCCGTCGCCCTCGCGCGCGATCGCCGCGTCATCGACGTTGTTTTCTTTCCCATCGTCGCTCGCGTCGTCGTCCCGTTCGTCGTCGTCGTCCTCGTCGTCGTCGGATTCCATCCGTCGCGCGTACGCCCTCGCGAACGCGTCGAGTCGTCCGCGCTTCGCCCGCTGCGCCTGCGCCGGCGACGGTGCCTCGCCGCGCGCGTCGTCGTATCCTCGCAGCACCGCCGCCGCGACGGTCGCCATCGCGCGCGCGTCGCGTTCGGACGCGGACGACGGCTCGACCGCGCGGTTTAAATTTAAATTCAAAATCGTTCGCGACGGCGCGTCGGGTCGGCGCACGCGCGCGCGCGCCGCGATGCCGCGCGTCGCGTCCGCGCTGGACAACTGCGGTCTCATCGCCGCGTTCGTCGCCGTCGTCGCGGCGCAGGCGCTGAAGCCGCTGACGGCGCGCGTCGCCGGCGGCGCGTGGAGGCCCGCGCTCGCGCTCGCGAGCGGTGGATTTCCGAGCTCACACAGCGCGTTCGTCACCGCGCTCGCCGCGGGCGTGGGCGCGCAGTGGGGATACGACTCGGGATCGTTCGCGTGCGCGTGCGTGGTGAGCGCGGTGGTGATGTACGACGCGATGGGGGTGCGAAGACAGGCTGGATTCCACGCGACGGCGATCAACACGCTGGTGGCGAACGCGTACGGGACGCGAGGCGAAGGCGCGACGACGACGGGGACGACGCGCGAGGAGATGGACGAGGGCGGAGGAAGGTATCGAGGCGACGCGGAGAGCGGGGCGCCGCAGGCGGGGGAGTCGCTCACGGACACGCTGTTTGACGAAGGATTCGACGCGTTCGTCGGCCGGTTGCAAGAGCGACCGCTGCGAGAGCACATCGGGCACACGCCCGTGCAGGTCGTCGCGGGGGCGGTGACGGGGATCGTGATAGGGATCGCCGTCAGTTTTAGCGTGGTGGGCCTGGAGTGAGGCGTTCGGGGGCGGGAAGTCGCTTCTATGTATTGGAATCTTATTTTACTAGCCGTCGCGGAAACTGGACAGCTGTCGAATCGCGTCTTCGTCGAATCGACGACGATCGCACTAAGCCTTCATGCCGATGACGACGAACGTCATGAAAATCACCATGACGAGCAAAATGTAAATGCACACGATGGCGACGCTGTGCTTTTGCGACTTCTCGGCTTGTACCAACTCTTTTCGTCCTTGCTCGACGGACGCCGCCACCTCTTGACAGTTATAGTCGATGCGGTCTAAAATCGTCCCTTGGTCGATGATCAGGGCGGATAAGTCCTTCATCACCGCCCCGAGGTCTTGCACGGACTCCAAAATTTTCATCACCTCGCGATCGCGCTCGATGCTCACCGTCTCGGCGCGATTCAACATCTCCATACGCAGCATCGACTCGCCGCCGCCGCCCGCGCTCGCGCCCGCGCCGGCGCCGCTGAACTGCGCGTACGAGTCCAGACCCGCCGCTCCCGGTCCTCGATCTTGCTGCGACTTCAATTTGGCTAAATAATCCTTCTGCTGTTTCCTAAAATCCTGCGAAAGCTTGTTCAACTCCATCGCCAACTTTCTCTGCGCGTTGACGCGCACGCGCTCCTCCCCATCTCCTTCCCCCGTCTCGCTCACGCTCCGTATTGCGACATCGCACCGCTTAAACAGTTTCGTCACTTCCTTCGTCAGCGCCTCCGCGACGACGTCCTCGCCCGCGACGTCGTCGAAATTTGGCAGCAACGCCTTGGCGTGCGCCTCGCGCAACCCGCGCAGGCTCGTCCGTATCGCCTCCACGTCCCTCGCCGCGTCATCGCACCGCTCGACCCATCGCGGGACGACGCCCGCGCGTTCCGGCACCCCCACGCGCACGTCATCGCTCGCGTCGTCGCTCCGCGCGCCCAGCGCGGCGTCCAGCAGTCTCGACGTGCCGCGCGCGTCCCCGACCGTCGTCGCGAGCGACGCGTGCGCGTCGCCTCGCTGCGCGCGCGCGACGTCGCGCGCGCGCGCGTACGCGTGCGTGAGGTTTCTGTGCGCGCCGAACGCGCTCGCGGCGCGCGCGCGCGCCACCATCGCGCGTCGTCGAATGCGGTCGCGTCCGTTCGGAGTCGTTGCTTTGGAGTCGTCG
>TARA_B110000003_G_scaffold83038_3_pt1 | contig 13990 bp, 10 predicted proteins | sample TARA_B110000003 | Tara Oceans TARA_B110000003 (sample SAMEA4396424) | marine metagenome | biome: Westerlies Biome; feature: [SRF] surface water layer (ENVO:00010504); material: water (ENVO:00002006), including particulate matter (ENVO:01000060) such as... | depth 5 m
TCCAGCCGCCGCCGTCGCGACTTCGCGCGAGCGCCCGATCACACACGCCACCAGAATCCCGCGTAAACGTCGTCGCGCCGCGGCGCCGCCGCGACGTCACTACCCCGCACGCACTCACGCCACCGCATCCACGCACCATGAGCTCGTCCATGTGCGTCGTCGAAACCTCCACCGCCGGTCGCGAATACAAAGTTCGCGACATGGCCCAAGCCGACTTCGGGTACGCGCGACGACGACGCGACGACGCGATGCGATGCGATGCGAAGCGATGCGCGCGACTTTTGCGCGATGGCGGCTGCGGACGATCGCGCGCGGTGACGGCGCGCGACGCGCGAAGACGGCGGGAGACGCGAGAAAACGATCGAGGAAAATTGTGACGATCGATGCGAGCGGTCGCGGTGCGCGTTGGACGGTCGACGGGGGCGGTGGATGCGCGAATGGATGATTATTCCGATTTCGATCGAGATCTATCCACAGCGGCGTTACTTTATCCACCCGACCGGCGACGAGTCGACGCGCGGAGGCTCGGCGGCGAGGATCGGGAAAGACGCGAAGACGACGGCGATTATGGGGGAAAAGTAGGAGATAACGATCGATGACTGACGATGCATGGGTTTTCGCCGCGATAGTCGCATGGAAATTGAACTCGCGCAAGTCGAAATGCCGGGTCTCATGTCGTGCATCGCCGAATTCGGGCCGGCGCAACCGCTCGCGGGCGCGAACATCTCCGGTTCTTTGCACATGACCATCCAAACCGCGGTGCTCATCGAAACGCTCGTTGCGCTCGGTGCCAACGTGCGTTGGTGCTCGTGCAACATCTTCTCTACGCAAGATCACGCCGCCGCCGCCGTCGCGCGCGACTCGGCCGCCGTCTTCGCGTGGAAGGGCGAGACGCTCGAGGAGTACTGGTGGTGCACGGACCAAATGCTCAACTGGGGCGAAGGCTCCTTGGACATCATCGTTGATGACGGTGGTGATGCCACCTTGTTGATCCACGAAGGTTACAAGGCTGAGCTCGAGTTCGCCAAGTCTGGCGCCATCCCGGACCCGGCGTCCACGGACAACGCCGAGATGAAGTGCGTGTTGAAGATCATCGCCGAAAACTTGAAGACCAACCCGAAGCGCTGGCAAAAGATCGTTTCCACCTGCGTCGGTGTCTCCGAAGAGACCACGACTGGTGTGAAGCGTCTTTACGAAATGCAAAAGGCGGGCGAACTCTTGTTCCCGGCCATCAACGTCAACGACTCCGTCACCAAGTGCAAGTTCGACAACCTCTACGGTTGCCGTCACTCTTTGCCGGATGGTATCATGCGCGCCACTGACGTCATGATCGCGTCCAAGACGTGCTGGGTCGCTGGCTACGGTGATGTCGGTAAGGGTTCCGCCGCCGCGCTCAAGGCTGCCGGCGCTCGCGTCATCGTGTCTGAAATCGACCCGATTTGCGCGCTCCAAGCCGCCATGGAAGGTTACCAAGTCGCCCCGATCGAAGACGTCGTCGACCAAGTCGACATCTTCATCACCACCACGGGTAACAAGGACATCATCATGGTCCAACACATGGAAAAGATGAAGAACAACGCCATCGTCGGTAACATCGGTCACTTCGACAACGAAATCGACATGGCTGGCCTCGAATCGTACCCGGGCATCAAGCGCCAAAACATCAAGCCGCAATGCGACCGCTTTGAATTCCCGGATGGCCACGGTATCATCATGCTCGCCGAAGGTCGTCTCCTCAACCTTGGCTGCGCCACCGGTCACCCGTCCTTCGTCATGTCGTGCTCCTTCACCAACCAAGCCATCGCTCAGCTCGAGCTTTGGAACGAGCGCAAGTCCGGCAAGTACGAAAAGAAGGTGTACGTCCTCCCGAAGCACTTGGACGAAAAGGTTGCCATGCTCCACCTCGCGAAGATTGGTGTCAAGCTCACCAAGCTCTCCACCGATCAAGCGCAGTACATCAACGTCCCGGTCGAGGGTCCGTACAAGCCCGCGGCGTACCGCTACTAGATCCAGTGACCTTGCAGTCACCGTCGCCGAGCCTCGACGCCGCGCTTCGCGTCGTCGTCGCCTCGCGAGACATTTACCGCGCCCTCGCATTTCACCGGGGGAATCACGCGGTGTATCTACGTGAAACCAATGTTTGCTCAAGCGACTAGTAGAGATTCTTCCATAAAACAACAAAACTAGGTTCAGTCGTTGTGATACATACGATACCAAACCTTCAAACGTCGCCGTCGCGGATAAAGTCCATCCGCCTTCGCCTTCCTCGCTGCCGTCGTCGTCACACCTCCGCGCCTTCGACTCGCGATGTCGCTCGATTCGATCGTCGCCGCCATGACGGCCGCGTTCGGCGCCCTCGCGTCCGACGTCGACGCCGCGCGCGTCGACGTCGCCGCCTTCGCGCCCTCGCCCGCGGGACTGCGCGCGCTCGACGACCACCTCGCGTCGCGCGCCGCGCTCGCGGGCCACGCGCTGTCGCGCGCCGACGCCGCGTGCTACGCGAGCGTCGTCGACGCGCTGAACGCGTCGCCCGAGGCGCTGACGCACGCGAGACGGTGGGCGGCGCACGTGAGCGCGCGCGGCGACGCGGCGCGCGCGGGCGCGGCGACGGCGAGGACGCTCGAGGGCGCGGCGGCGCCGACGTTCGAAAGACCGGCGGCGACGGCGAACGCGGAAGACGCGAGCGCGAGCGAAGACGGGAAGAAGAAGAAGGAGAAGAAGACGAAGAAGGCGAGCGAGGGAAAGGCGGCGACGGCGTCGACGAAACGCGTGGACGTGTCGACGCTGGACGTACGCGTCGGCCGAGTGACGAAGGCGTGGGAACACCCGGACGCGGAGAAATTGTGGTGCGAGAACATCGATCTCGGGGAGAAAGGCGTGCGACAGATTTGCAGTGGGTTGCGCGCGTTTAAGACGAAGGAACAGATGGAGGGCGCGCGCGTGTGCGTCATCGTCAACGTGAAGCCGGGGAAGCTTCGCGACGTCAAGTCGGACGGTTTGGTGCTGTGCGCGTCCAACGCCGACCACACCGAGGTTGATTTCGTGATTCCGCCCGAAGGCGCGGCGATCGGCGAGCGCGTCGCGTTCCCGGGCTTCGAGGGCGAGCCGGAGGAAGTGCTCAATCCGAAGAAGAAGCAACTCGACGCGGTGTGTCTGGACTTGAAGACGAACGCGGAGGGCGTGGCGTGCTACAAAGACGTCCCGTTTACGACGTCGGCGGGCGCGTGCACTTCGTCGCTCAAGAACTGCTTCATCAAGTAGACGATGACCGCATCGGTGTGAATGATAATACACCTACTCGTCGTTTTGTTGAAAAAATCTCGCTACTCGCGCGCTACGCTATTCACCGCACATGATTTCGACGTTGTCGAGCAAACGCACGCTACCAAACTTTGCCGCGACGGCTATCACGCACGGTGAATCCAGCACGCCCACGTACGGCGTCAACGATTCCGGTTCCATCGCCTGCACGTAATCTACCTCCCCTCCACCGTCTCTGATGCGTTCGCTCACTCGCGTCACGAGCGCGTCGCTCGTCGTCGGCGCGCGCTCCGCCGTCGCCTTCGCTTCGCTCAAACTTTGATAAATAACCGTCGCCTTCTCTCGATTCTCCGTCGTCAGCAACAAATTCCTCGAGCTCATCGCCAACCCATCGCTCTCTCGCACGATCTCCCCCCCCACGACGTCGATGTCAAAATCTAAATCTCGCGCCATCCTTCGTATCACGCGCCACTGCTGATAATCCTTCTTCCCGAACACCGCCGCGTCCGGCTCGACGACGTTGAACAATTTCGTCACGATCGTCGCCACGCCCTTGAAGAAGTGCGGTCGCGTTTTCGCGCACAGTCCTTTACTCAGCTCGGCGACCTCGACGTACGTCTCGTGCGCCGCGCCTTCGCCTTCGCCTTCGTTCGCGTACATGCGCTTCGGCGCGAAGACGCAATCCACGCCCCGCGCCCGCGCCGCGCGCTCGTCCGCGTCCCCGACCCTCGGATACGCGTCGAAGTCCTCCCCGGGCGCGAACTGGGTCTCGTTGACGTACACCGACAGCACGACCGCGTCGCACGCGCACCGCGCGCGCGCGATGTCGACGAGCGCGAGGTGTCCTTCGTGCAGCGCGCCCATCGTCGGGACGAAGGCGACGCGCTCGCCGCGCGCTCGCCGCGCGCGCGTCCACGCGCGCATCTCGCGCGCGTCGGTGATGATCTCCATCGCACCGGCGCGTCGCGCGACGTCGCGTCGCGCGACGTCGCGTCGCGTCGCGCACTGCCGATGGATCCGCACTCGACGACGGACGCGCGTCGTTCGTCTCGCGCCGCGTCGAGCGCGACGCCGCGGCCGCGCGACGCGCGCGCGACGCGCGGTTCGCGCGAAGGCGCGCGCGAGGGCGCGCGCGACGAAGACGCGACGAAGACGCGGGCGAGATGGATTTCAACGAATTGGAACGACGCGAGGGCGTGCGGTTGTCGTGGAACGCGTGGCCGTGCTCGCGGATCGAAGCCACGCGCGTGGTGCTGCCGATCGGCGCGCTCGTGACGCCGGGACGCGATCTCGGGGACGCCGCGCCGACGCTGCCGTACGAACCGGTGGTGTGCGAGGGGTGCCAGGCGGCGTTGAATCCGTACTGCTCGGTGGATTACTACGGCAAGACGTGGCGATGCTCGCTGTGCGATGGGCTGAATAAATTGCCGAGGAATTACGAACAGATCAGCGAAAATAACCTGCCGGCGGAGCTGTTTCCGACGTACACGAGCGTGGAGTACACGATGACGAATAAGACGCCGACGGCGCCGTGCTTCGTGCTGTGCGTGGATTGCGCGTGCGGGAGCGCGGAGGAGTTGCAGGACGCGAAGGACAGCGTGATGCAGTTGGTGAGCTTGTTGCCGGAGGATGCGTTCGTGGGGTTGGTGACGTTCGGGTCGACGGTGCGCGTGCACGAGTTGGCGGAGACGAACGGGGCGATGCGGCGATCGTACGTGTTTCGCGGGACGAAGGATTGCGAGCAGGAAGATTTGCGCAAGATGTTAGGGCTGGATTTCAATCGTCAGCGCGCGGGGATGAATGGAATGAATGGAATGAACGGCGCTGCGGCGATGATGCCGAATGGCGTGGACGCCAAGCCGGTGAGACGATTCGTCGCGCCCATCAGCGAGTGCGAGTTCACGCTGCAGAGCGTCCTCGACGAGGTGACACTGGACGAGGAGAAGACGGAGCGCGGGAAGCGCGCGCTACGGGCGATGGGTGCGGCTATCAGCATCGCCGCCGGACTTTTAGCCGAATCGCACTCGTCGCAAGGGGGTCGTGTGCTCACGTTCACCTCCGGGCCGTGCACCGTAGGGCCTGGCGCCGTCGTGGGGACGGATATGAGCGAGAATTTGCGCTCGCACCAAGACTTGGAAAAGAACGCGGCTAAGCATTACAAGGAGGCGTGTAAAGTTTATAACGCGATCGGAATTCGACTAGCAACGAATTCTCATACATTGGACGTCTTCGCGTGCTCTCTGGATCAAGTCGGACTGGCGGAGATGAAAATAGCGGTGGATCAAACAGGCGGGAACATGATTCTCGCCGAGCAGTTCCGCGCAGAGACTTTCAGGCAATCATTAGCGAAGATGTTTGCGAGAGATCCGAAAACTGGTGCCTTGGAGATGAAGTTCAACGGAACTTTTAGCGTGTTCTGCACGCCGCAAATCATGGTGTGCGGCGCCATCGGGCCAATTAGCGCTTTGGCGGTCAAGTCGCAGCGAATTAGTGAAAACGAAATCGGTTTGGGACAAACCACATCGTGGCGCATGTGTTCGTTCACGCCCACTTCAACCATAGCGGTCTACTACGAAGTCGTCAACCAGCACAGCAATCCGATCCCCAACGGGCAACCATTCTTTCTGCAGTTTTGCACGAGATACAAGACGAGCGACGGGCAGATTCGCCTGCGAGTCACCACCGTGGCGAGACGCTGGGTCGAAAGTAGTTTGGCGCCCGAAATCGTGGGCGGGTTCGACCAAGAGGCGTGCGCTGTACTCATGGCGAGAATTGCAACGTTTAGAACTGAGAATGAAGAGTCCTTCGACTTGTTGAGGTGGCTCGATCGCACACTCATTCGCGTTGGCGCAAAGTTTGGGGAATATCAGCGAGACGCGCCGGATAGCTTCCGCATGCCACCGAGCATGTCCATCTATCCACAGTTCATTTTCCACTTGCGCCGCTCACAGTTCTTACAGACCGCGAATAACTCACCGGATGAAACAGCGTTTTATCGCATCATGCTCTCTCGCGAGACGGTGACAAACTCGTTGGTGATGATTCAACCGACGCTGTTGAGTTATTCCTTCAACGGCCCACCCCAACCGGTGCTTTTGGACGTCAGCGCAATCACGCCCGATACGATCTTGCTGTTAGACTCATACTTCTTGATAGTCGCACATAGAGGCAGCACGATCGCGGCGTGGCACAAAGCCGGATACCAGGATCAACCAGAACACGAGGCGTTCCGCGCCCTGCTCGCGGCGCCGGTACGCGACGCGAAAGCTTTGGCGGCAGATAGATGTCCGACGCCGCGTCTCGTGGAGTGCAATCAAGGGGGGTCGCAGGCGAGGTTCTTGCTCGCCAAGTTGAACCCTTCGGCAACGCACAACACCGACCTCGGGTACGGTCAAAGTGGTGGAGAGATCATCTTCACCGATGATATAAGCATGAACGTATTCGTCGACCATTTAGCCAAGCTCGCAGTTAGTTCGTAGATCATATCATCAATGAATGCGCAAGTACATTAATCACTACATTTCGCTTCTATTCTGGCCACGCCACCGCCGGGGCCAATTCTTCATCGAGCGTTGGCGTGGCGAAATCTGGCACGCTTACCGATCGCTTGTGCATCGATCGCTGCGGTGTTTCGAACGCTGCAACGGTGGTCGTCTTTTCAACGTGCAACTCCGCGATACCCTTTTGTCGCCACTCCAAACCGGGCACGATTTCTGAGGCCCTGGTCGGTTGACGACGCGGCGACAAAATGCCAGCTTCTTTCTTCACGGGTATGTTGCCCCCTTCATCAGCCTTCTTCACGGAGAGCGCGCGACCAGTGGATCTCGCCACTGAACGAACCCTCTTCCCGACGTTGTTGATCACTCCAGGTTTTTTGCCCGGCACCACCGTCACCTGTGGTGTCGCCTGTGGTGCCGCGTGTGGTTGTTCCTGCAGAATGTCTGTTGGCGTACCGCCCAACTTTGAACGCGTTCGTGCATGCTTCTTCGTCGGAGACCGAGGAGAGACGACGAGTGGTGAGTCAGCTGTTTCGACGTGTCTCGGTACTGGCGTCGAACGAACTTGCTTGACTATCGGACTCCCGTAAGTGGTGACGTCCTCACGAGAAGGCTTCTTTTCGATCAATCCCTTCTTCTTTCTCGAAAACATTCTGCTAGTCATTCTGCTCAACGTGCTTGGCTTCCTTTCAGTCTTCTTCTCGCGCGCTTTTTCCTCGGCAACCCGCTCAGCGACATCTTCCTTGACTTCAGGGTGCAGTAACACGGAAAGAAACTCGAACTCAAACGTCAACGAGCCAGACGGCGTGTTCGTGAGCTCGAAGACCTCCTCCACGGGCGTGCCGATGAGCGTGCAACGAGACAGGACGGCTCGTGTGTCAAGTTCGAGATGGCCGAGCGATGTCTTCACACCGAATGCGTCGCGATCCCATACTTCGAGCAGGATATTATTCGAGTTTTCGAGCTCTTGCTCGCCGATGATGAACTCAAACTCTTCTTCCCAGACCGGTTGACGCGTGTTAAACTTGGTACTGCTCTTCCGCTTTTGTCGATTCATGCGCATCTTCACGAAGGGGTCGGGTGCCTCGCCAACGCCGGCTAAATTCTCGCCGCGCAACAGTCGCACGTACAACACACCAGAAAACTGTTCCATCATCATTTTGTTGTCAGTTTCCGCAGAAACCATTGTAGTCGCGGGCACGGTCTTCGGTGGATGCGCCGCGGCTTCCCCGTGAGGTTGTTCCCTTTTCTTGAATGGATGATACGAAACTGAGATGTTAATTGTCGGGCCGTCAGGAGCGTTGAACCCGTGCGGCCCGGATGCCCTGGGCGATGACCCACCACCGGTCGGAATAGAGAGCGCGCGTTTCGCCAAGCCAGCGCCGTACAACAACGGTGCCACTGCGAGACTGAGCGCCGTCATATCCTTAGCCCTTACCAACGGTACTTGCAGTGCAACTGTCTGTAATGGCGTGTCGTGGCACAAAGAAACATCACACATGGCCGAACCGATGCTCGGTTTATTCGCTCGCAGCTGCTCGCCGTCGTACTTAGAACTCATGCCTCGTGTGTTACTCCGATTCAACAGCGCGCTCGGCGCTCGAATAGTGGATCCCACCGTCACGCGAGTATCGATGACGTTGAGACGAAGTTTTGCACTGTGAATATCCGTAACGGTAAACTCGAACGTCTCCTCCCAAATCGGGTCTGAGCCTCGCTTAATCGTCGTAGACCGCTTTACGTCCGCGCGTTGGGTCAAGCTAACCTCGACCGCCGCTTTCGGCGGCATCCCCAACCTCCCCGGCAACTGGCTCGCGCTATGGACGGTGACGCGGAGCAAGCCACTGTTGTGCGCAACTTCATCAGGCTGCCAATCCGACACCGCGCACCACAGACGCGCGGGCCAGACCATCAAATCTACGAGCTGGTTCTTGATCAAATCGCGCAACATCGAAGCGACCAACGGAACGGCTGTGATATCGCCACCTACGAGCTTTAGCGAAAAATCGATCGCCGGCTTGTCCACGAATGCAAGTTTCAACGCGCTAAACGACGGCCACCAAGGCACGAGTGGACCAAAAACCAATCGAAACGTCCCGTACGCCTCCACGTTGTTCATCTCTATCGGCAACTTGATGCCCAGCGTCGACACGTCCAACACTATGCTCGCATCCTTCGCCGCCCACTTGAACTCGATATCGAGAATCACCTCACCCTCGCTCTCCGTGCTCACCTTGACGCTCGCCAATATCGGCGGCTCCACTCCACACGTAAACTTTTTAAAATTCATCGACATGCCCGTCGATTTCGCCAAATCGTTCAACGTCGGTTCCAGCGCCTCCACGACGGACACCGCGATCGCCTTATCCAGCGACGGCCACATCTGTCTCGCCGCCTTATTCAACCACGGCACCCTGTCGACGTCCGCGTACTTGATCCACTTCGGCAGGTGTCCGATCAATCGTCGCAGCGTGCGTCCGTTCGCGACGACGCTCCCGCTCGCCGTCTCGTCGCTCAACTGTCGCACGACGCTCGCGAGCTCGCTCCGTTCGCGCCGGCTCGAGCGCGCGCCGATCGCGACGCCGAGCGCCAACGCGCCGGCGAGCGCCGCGCACGCGAGGCACAGCGCGACGAGCGCGACGAGCGCGACGAGCGGCGTCGGCGTCGGCGACATCGCGAATCGCACCAACCGAATCTATCCTCCGCGCGGCGTTCGTCCACCGTCCTCGCGACGCGCGCGCGCGCGCGCGGCGAGCGCGCGCAGACGCGCGTCGCGCGCGTCGCCCGCGTCGCGGTCGCGTCGCGGTGTGCGACGCGCGACGCGTCACTCCGCGCCTCGATGCCGACGACGCCGACGACGCAAACATCGCGCGTCGCGCCGCGCGCGCGCGCGCCGCGAACCGCGAGCGCGCGCGCGAACGCGCGAACGACGCGCGCGCGCGCGGGGAAGCTCGTCGGCGAGAGCTGGGTCGAACTGAGCGACGCGTCGTACGCCATCGAAAACGGACGCGAACTGTACGCCGCGGGTGACGTCGCGTCGGCGCTCAAAGAGTTCGAACGCGCGCTGACGCTGCCGGGAAGCGGCACGAAACGCGATCGCGCGAAACCGGCGGAGCTGTCGAACGGCGAGCGACAGGCGGCGCTGTATAACATCGCGAGCGCGCGGTGCGCGTTGGACGACCGGAGCGGCGCGCTCGAGGCGCTGGACGGATGTTTCAGAGCGGGGTACGCGAACCCGCGCGCGTACGGCGCGGCGAGAGGGATGCGAGATTTGGACGCGATGTGGGCGGACGAGGACTTGACGCTCGCGACGCGCACGGATGAGTTTCGGGCGATGGTGAAAAAGTACAAGGTGACGCCGAACGCGATGGCGTTGCAGTTCGATTTCAACAACTCCATCATCGGCGGCGTCGTGGGCGCGGTGAGCGACAAGATGACGCCGAAAAAGTAACCCGCGAGAAAGTAACCCGCGAGCGCGACGCGATTCAGCGCTCGCGTAGACGCGCGTAGACGCTCGTGACGGACGCTAAAACTAAAACTAAAAGCGTCCTCTCTCTCGCGCGCGCGCCGCACTTGTCGATGCTCCCTCGCGCCGTCCTCCGCCGCGCGCCGCCGCTCGCGCGCGCGTCCGCGCACGCCTACGCCTCCACCTCGCGCGTCGCCGACGCCATCGTGCTCCGCGACATGGAATTCTTCGCCAAACACGGCGCGCTCGCGCCCGAGCGCGAGCTCGGTCAAAAGTTCACCGTCAACGTCGAGCTCGCACTGTGCCTGCGCCGCGCCGGCGCGTCGGACGCCTTAGAAGACACCGTAGATTACGCCCGCGCCTGGGCGCTCGTGCGCGACGTCGTGCAGCGCGGACCGACGCGCGTGACGATCGAAGCCGTCGCCGAGGACGTGAGTCGAACGTTACTAGAAACCTTCGCGGACGTCCGCGCGTGCGTCGTGAGCGTCGACAAGCGCGAGGTGGCGATCGAGGGGCATCTCGGGTCGCTCGGCGTGCGCGTCGCCCGCGCGCGCGACGCGTGACGGGGCGAAAACGTTGTAACGCGATGCGTTGAGCGCTCGACGAGAGCACGAATCGCCGCACTCGCGCGCGCGCGCGACGCGGATCGCGCGCGCGACACCGCGCGAAGCGACGAAACGCGCGCGCGATGGCGAGCGCGCGCGGCGCGAGCGGCATGCCGCGCGAGGTGGACTGGGAGCGGTTGGATAAGCGGAAGTTTTTCATCACCGGTGTCGGCGTCTTCAGCGGTGTCACCATGGCGCTGTACCCGCTGAGCGTGATCAAGACGCGGCAGATGGTTTCTGCGCACGCCACGCAGGCGCGAATGACGGACATCGCGCGAGAGGTGATGCGAGAGCGAGGGGTTCGTGGGTTTTATAGAGGATTCGGCACCATCGTCGTCGGGGCGATTCCCATACGGGTGGTGTATCTGAGCACGCTGGAGGCGGTCAAGGCGTACACGAACGCGGCGTTCGACGCGTGGGATGTGCCGGTGATGTATAGGGGAGCGGCGGACGCCGCGGGGGGGGCGACGGCGAGTTTGGTTTCGCAGGCGTTGGCGGTACCCGTGGACGTTATTTCGACGCGGCAAATGGTGCAGGGGATGCGGAGCGGCGGCGCGGTCGGCGCCGAGGACGCGGTGTTCGTGGGATATAGGAACGGGTTCGACGCCGTGCGGACGATCGTGGCGAAGGAAGGCGTGCGAGGGCTGTATCGAGGATTCGGCGTGAGCGTGGCGACGCTCGTGCCGGGGAGCGCGCTGTGGTGGGGATTTTACGGAACGTACAAGCGCGCGCTGTGGCAAGTCGCCCCAGAGGATTGGCGCGATGAGGCGACGACGAGCGATGCGAAGGTGATCGCGGTGCAAGCCGCAAGCGGGGTGTGCGCGGGGATGTCGAGCGGGTTTCTCACCACGCCTCTGGACGTCGTCAAGACGCGCCTCCAAGTTCTTAGCGGGCAGCCGGGAGGGGAGAAGAATAACTTGTCGAGCACGGTAAGCACTATTTATCGCGAGCACGGCGCGCTCGGGTTCTTTCGAGGCGTCCGGCCTCGCATGGTGAGTGTATCCATATGGGGCACGGTGATGGTGAACGTTTACGAGATAACGAAGAGAATGGCCGTTAAAGAATAAAGCAACGTTTCGGCAAACGAAAACAAATCGCTAGCATTATTATCATCCATCATTTTTCGCCGTCTTTAGTCTCGACGGCTCCTTGTAGCGAGCGTATGCTCCGTGTAGAAAACTAAAATCGGATCAAGTCGTGGCGTGCACGTCGTGCAGCTGCGCTATGTATGCTTTCGCCTCCGCTACGCGATTACTCATCGCCTCAACGCGATCGGCACGTTCAAGACTGTCCAAAACGATTTTCCACGCGGTGCGCTCTATATCAGCCTCCATTTCGTCGAAGATCTCTTCCGCTCGCTCGTGCAAATCTCTCATCGTTTGTCTCGCCGCGTGGAGGCTCGACATCGCGTTATCAATCGCTTGCGCCGCCTCGACGGCGCTCTCGCGACACTCATCATCATCATCGCCCTCAAACCGCGATGTGAACTGAGAGAGTGCCTTCTCGAGTTCGGCGAGCCGCGAATCATCCGGCGTCGTGGACCCCTCGAGCACTCGCGTCGCCGGTTCATCTTCCCTCGCGCGTGCGTCCATGGCGTCGTCCATGGCCTCGTCGTCCACTGCGCTCACCGTTCGATCGCTTCGCGCGCTCCCTTCGACGTGATCGTCGTTCTCGCGCGGGTGCTTCGGTCGAGGAGTCGTGTCGTTCTCACGCGGGCGCTTCGATCGAGGAGGCATCGCGCGTCGAAGTGTGCTTGCTTATTCTTTACATTGGTGGTTGACATCGTCGTCTGTGATCGTGGAGCTATTCAGAGCGGCGCCACTCCGCGTTGTCGATCGCACGGCTTCGATCGGTATCGAAAATCCTGAATAGTAAATCAAATACTTCCGTCTCGCTCGGCGCCCCGACGTTCCCGGCTTCGGTGCGCATGACGTCGCGAAGCGCCTCGCGAGTCACCGAAGATCCGTCGACGCCGGAAAAGGCGTTGTCGAGCGAATCGAGATTCCCGAGAATATACTGCATCGACGCTAGCTCGCCCGCGCGAGCGCTCGTAAGCTCACCAGCCTTGCGGAATCTGCGCATGAACGCGTACCAAACCGCAGTGGAACCGATGAGGATACCGCCAGCGACGCTCCAGAATACTCCAATCGGCGCGGTTTCCAAGCCGTGCGGCATATTCATGCCTCCGAGACCCGCCGGCACCGCGGCTACGGCGGCGGAGAGGGCGAAGACAGTTGCCCTAAAGTTCATCTGTACGGTACGATTCCTATCACCGTCGAGCTGAAGTTCCCAGAGTTCGCGCGCGCTGTCTAGATCCGCACTAAGCTCTCGCACTAAGCCTCCGACGGCTGCCAAGCGTCTGGCGTGGCTCGCCAGCACGTCCGTCACCGCGTCGTTTCGCTCCTCCGCCGCCTTTTCGTCGAACACAACATCCATGGGTGTCGGTACCAAGTTTGTCGTCGTCATCGCCGCGTTTAACGCTTCCGAGGCTTCGCGAGCGTCTTGCTCAAACTCCTTAATCGCGCGACGAATCGGCGGCAACTTTTGCCACTGCGCCGCGTTGTAATTCAAGCTCCCTCCCGTCACGATCCCGCTCTTCCCATCGCCTCGCAAATCGCTCGAGATCTCATCCACGCAGTGCCTCGCCAACCGCCGCAACCTAAATATTTTTTCTTCAAAATATCGCGAGCTCGCCTCGAGCGCGCACTCGAGCGCCGCCAGCGGAAAATCCTTCACCGTCCGCGCCTCCGCCCCCGCGCTTCCCTCCGCCGCGTCTCGTTCGCCGACCCACGTCCGCAGCGTATCCACGATGTTCTTCGCCACGCGCGTCGCCGGTTCGAACACGTACGCGCACTTCGGTCCGACGAGCGTCGTCGTCGGCCCCATTCGCACAACCATCGCCCCGTTCGCCCTTCGCACGAGCGCGCTCGGCGCGCTCGCGAACGACGCTCGGCTCGACGCGTGTTCCAGCAGCGCCCAATCCCGCGGTCGCAGCGTCGCCAGCAGTCCCGCGGCGCTCGGTCGCGCGTCCGGTCGCGCGCGGAGCGTCAGCGTCGCGACGTCCTCGTCGCGCGCGACGAGCGCGTCGTTCGCGCGCGCGCTCGACTCGACGCGCGCCGCGCGCAGCGCGAGCGCGTGCGCGCCGCGCGTCGCGCGCGTCG
>TARA_B110000003_G_C16654392_1_pt1 | contig 13976 bp, 13 predicted proteins | sample TARA_B110000003 | Tara Oceans TARA_B110000003 (sample SAMEA4396424) | marine metagenome | biome: Westerlies Biome; feature: [SRF] surface water layer (ENVO:00010504); material: water (ENVO:00002006), including particulate matter (ENVO:01000060) such as... | depth 5 m
TAGATCTATTTAAAGGAGAACCCATACCTAAATTTTCATTAGAATTATGTAACCCGAATCCATCGAAATCCTGTGGCAATCCAGACAAATTAGTAGCAGAAGGAGTATCAAACACAGGTATAGACATACCTGTATCAAATTTTCTTCGAGAAGATTTAGTTGAACGAGAAGGAGAAGAATTATTTGAATGAGAAGATAATGATGGTGTAACTTGGGGTGGGGCAGGGCGAGCAGGGTTGGAAGGAGAGTCTTCTACATTAGAATCAGTTTGTTGAATGGGTGTTCGTTTAGGGGCAGGGCGAGCAGGGTTGGAAGGAGAGTCTTCGACATTAGAATAAGTTTGTTGAATGGGTGTTCGTTTACGAGTTTTATTTATTATAGGTATGTCTTTACCAGTATATGATGGATGAGTGATAATATATGATAATTTAATAGATGGATCAAATTTATTTAAATTATCAACTTCCGTTTTATTAAGTGTTCTTAATATTGAATAAAAATCTTTATTCATAGGTGGATATCCATATTTTTTAATATATTCAAAAAAACTTTTTATAATTATTTCATAATAATTTTTAGGAAAATAAATATTATCCGTTTTTTCTAAATTTCTAGTAGATGTATATGTATATAAAATAATAATAATAAAATTAATATTAAATAAATATAAACTATTTCTATCTTTAATAAAATTTATAACTTTTTCAAAAAAATCTTTATTATTTTTTAATAACTCATTATATTTTTCATGAATTTTGAAATATTTATCTCCAACATATCTAGTAACAATTTCATGATATATATTTAGAAAATGATTTTTACATTTTTCTGATCCAATATTTGAATCAAAAAAATCAAAAATATCATTTAAATTAATATTTAAAAAATCAGTATTTATAAAATCACGAGTATCAATTGTTTTTTGTGTAAATACTCTTAAATTTTCAGTAGATATTTCATTAATATATATATTAATATTACTTGAATCCTTCATTGATTCTGTTTTATAATATAGTTTTAGTAATTTAATTAATTTTTCATTAATTTTTTTAGAAATTTTTATTTTTTTAAGTATAGATGAAGTTGAAAAATATAATGAAATCACCCCTTTTTCTTCTTGAGAAATATATTTATCAATAAATTTTTCATTATTATTAAATCCAAAAACCCCACCTTTTAAATTAGGATTTTTTAAACTATTTTTTTTAATTATAACATTTTTAAAATTATCTTTTTTTAATTGAATACCTTTTAAATTATGGGTTTTTATATTTTTAACCATTTTACTTTATATAGAGTTTTTTTTTATCTACAATAGATACAATTACAATTGGGATAATGTTCTGTAAGAAAACTTTGACAATTTATACAAAATTTTGAATAAATATAATTATTATTAGTATTTTTACATAAATTACATTTATTTAATTTCATATTTGCAAATTCAAATTCGATATTATTCATTTTATTATATAAATACATAATATATTTATATGATAATGATACATATTTTAAATATAGATACACAAATATATCTGTTTAATATAATAGAAAATATATTAGAAAAAGACATTATTAAAATAGAAAATATTGTAAATAATGTTAAAAATAAATTAGAATTATTATCAATAAGTAAAAATGAAATAAAATATGATGAAGCGTATTATTGTTTTGATAAATATTTATTTGAAAATATATATGAGAATATTATATTAGTGAATGATCCATATATATTTGGTAATGAAGAAATATATGAAGGTAAAATTTTAAAAAATCCAACATATTTTGATATATTAGTTGAAACATCAAAATCAATAATTGAAACAGATAATTATTGTCATATTTATATGAGAGGTTTAAAAAAAATAAAAAGAGAATCCAATATAAATTATTACGAAATTATTTTACATAGTTGTTAAAATAAAAATAAATGATTAATAATTTAATAATAAAGATTATCAAATGGATACATTAACAATTACAATTAAAAAAGATTATATATGTATCAAAAGAAAAAAAGAATTAAAACCATTACCCAAAAAATATATATCATGTTTACAAGCATTACATGATAAACTTGGAAAAAATGTATATAATAAATAAAAAATCTATGAAATTCTATGACCAAAATTAATATTTGAAGATTTTGTTTTTTTATTATATTTAATTTCAATTTTATCATCAATATTATCTTGAATAATATCAATATGTGAAACTATTGTAATTGTATTAAAAATTAATAACAAATTTTTAAGAAAATTGGGAACAATAGATAAATTATCTTTATCACATGCAGTAAAACCTTCATCTATAAATAATTGATTACATATATTATTACCAAATAAACTTAATCTAAGACACATAGAAATAACAAAATTTTGAAATCCGGATGCTTGATTAATAGAAATAATTTGTTTATAATTAGTTTCATTCAATATATTTTTAATTAACCAATTAATATGAATAATATCTTTATTTTCTGTTAATATATAATCTAATTCAAACATTTTACAATTATCGTGACATAATAATTTAATATAATTATTAGTTTTATTAACTAAATTTTTTAAAATATAATTATTATATAACCATTTTTTATAATCCTTAAATTTATCAATAATAATTTGAATAATAGAGATTATATTAAAGGTTTTTTTTTCAATTTCATATAATTTATTATAAATAACTGAATTATTATTAATAAATTTTTGTTCTGTTTCTAATTTAGAAATATTATTAGTTATATTTAATATTTCATCATCAATTTTTGAAATATTAAGTTGTAAATTATAATTAATTTTATAATTTTTTTTATTAATTAAATCATTTAATTTAATATAATTATCAATATTAGTTTTATATTCTAAATATTTAAATGATTTATATATTAATAAATTTTCATAATCATCTTTAATTTTTAAATAATTATCTAATCTTGGTTTAATATTTGTATAATAATTTATATGTTCTTCAAATATAATATTTTCTTTATTTAAACTATCTATTTTATCATTAATTAAATTTTGTTTAATACACCAATCATTATATTTAAGATAATCGTTATATTTTTCATAACTTTTATACAAATTATAAGTAAAATTTAAGAATTCTTTGTTATCATTTATTAAATTATTATAATAATTAGTATCATTTTCAATTAATTTGATATAAGTTTCTTTTGTTTTTAAATATATAGATAAATTATTTTTAATTTCGTTAAAATAATAAAATGTATACCATGAATTTGCTAGTTCATATTTTTCAATAAAAGTTATATTTTTAATGTATGTTTTAATAATATTAAAATTAATAGATTTATTTAAATCTCTTATTTTTATTTTAATTTTGTTTATTTCAATAACCCAAGGTCTTTTTTGGCAACAAATACAATCTTTATTATATTCATATATTTCATTATCATAAATAGATAATTCATCTTTTAATTTATTTAATTCTAAATAGTTATTATAATGTGTAATATTATTTTCATTAAATAATATAATAGAATTAATATTTTTAAAATATGTTTCAATATATTTTGTAATTGATTTACTAGTTTTAAATCTAATATTTTTAATTGGTTTATCAATTTTATTATAATTATTTAATAACAAAATACAATCATTAATATTTTTTTCAATTATATCTAGTTTATTTTTATTTAATATAATTCTATCATTTAAAGAATTATATTTTTTTTTATTAAGTATAAAAGTATTATACGAAAAATCTTTATCATAATTTGTTAAATTATTAAAAGAATATTTTTCATTATTATCATAAAAATATATAAAATTATCAATATTTTCAAAAAATTTTATTATTAAATTATAATCAAAATATACTTTATCTTGAATATATGGTTTTATTGAATTATGATATGATATATCTTTATTTAATTCTTTCAATATATCATTATTATTCTTTAATTTATTTTTTAAATTTAAATAAGGTTCATTCAATGTATATGTAAAATTTAAATAATCTTTTAAATAATTATATTCATAATTAATAATACTATAATCTTGATTTTCATTATATATAATATTTTCATTATATTGTTTTGCATAATTATTTATATTATCATAATCAAAATTATTTTTTTTTAAAAAATATTTAATTTCATTAAAACTATTTACAGTATTTTCATATGATATTTGGGAAGTTATATTATTTTTATCTAATCTATTAATTTCTAAATCATAATCAATATTAATATCAATATCAATAATATTATTATTTGTTAATATTAAATCTTTTGTTAATTTTGTTTTTTCATTAATAAGTCTATTAAGTTTTAACTTTAAATTATTTATATTTGAAAGTATATCATGATTAATATTATCATCATTTATTAAATTATAAAAAACATTTTTTTTAGCAATAACAATTTTGTTAAAATCTTTATATTTATTTAAAGAATTTTTAAACAAATTATATAAATTATGTATATAATCAATATTTGTAGCATTATCAATTAATTCAATAGAATCCTTATAATTCATTTTTAAAATATTATTATCAATATTTTGTGTAATCATAGAAGATGATAAAAAATTATTAATTGTACCAAATATATTATTAATATATTCTTTTGCAGCAGAATCTTTTTTAATTAAAATATCATTTTCATATAATTTAGTTAAAATTTTAATAGTATAATTATTATCTTTTTTTCTAATATATTCTCTAATAATCTTATATGTAATATTATTTTTAGTTAATACAATACTTGTATAAGCAATATCGTTATTAAAATTAATTATACCAGAAGTAATATCATTTTGTTTATCTATTGTAATATTACCCCAAATTGCTAATACCAAAATATCATATATAGCAGATTTACCAGTACCATTTTTTCCAGAAATAATAAATGTTGAACTTGATAAATTAGAAAAATTAATCCAATTAATATTATCATAACAATATAAATTGTTCCATTCTAAATAATCAATATTAAAATTAGAATATACATTATTTTCTTCTTTAGATTTTATACATATATTTATAATGTTATTTAATTCTTTATTTTTTTTATTACATTCTTCTTTCAATTCTTTAGGATAATTATCAATATCAAATAATAATTTGTGATTATCTTTAATAATTTCATAAAGTAATAGATATTGTTGAGAATCTAAATGTTCTTTAAAATATAATAATAAATTATCAGAATCAATAAATAAATTAGTATTATTAATATTATTATGAATACTATTTTCATTAATATGATTATAATTTGAAATAACTTTATAAGTAATATTACAATCTTGAAATAATTTATTTAAATTATTATTATCATAATTCGATTGAAATTTAATTTCTAATTTTTTTGGAAAATAATCAATATTATTTTTAATATAATTATACAATTCATAAAATTTATTTGTTTTTCTAAAATAAATTTTATTATCAATTTCTTTTAATACAATTTTTCCAAATTCATTATAAACATTAACATTATCTATTTTTTTATTATCTAAATCCCAAATAACATAACCGTGTTCTAAAATATCTTCACCAAAATTTTGTTGTACTAACGAACCACTATAACACCATAATAAATTTTTTTTATAAACATTTTTCTGTCTTAAATGTATATCTCCCAATAAAGCAAAATCGAAATGTTCTATCCATTCAAATGGATAAGGATTGTGTTCATTATTTACATTTGTTCCATTATATAATTTAATATTGGCAAATGTACCATGAAATAATGCTATTTTATATTTAACATCCTCATTAATAATTGGAAATGGTTCAAGTGTTGTTTTTCTACCAGAACTAGATAAATTATCAAGTGTGTCTCTTATATTAACATATGAAAAACCAATATTATCTATGACAAAACTTTTAGTTTCTCTTAAAACAATTAAATTCTCAATTTCAAAAGTAGATGTAACAAGTGATGGTTGATTTAATTCGTGTTGAATACTATCATGATTACCTTCTAAAATAATAGTTTTACCAATTTTAGTTAAATTTTCAATTAATATTTTATATAACATTAAACCATAATTACCAATGTTATTTTTATTATGAAATATATCACCAGTAATTATAATTAAAAATTCATTTTTATTATAATTAAATTTTTTCATTGATTCAAATAAATTTTCAAAAACTTTTTTATATTCATTAAATCTACTATAATTTAAATCACCATTTCTAATATGAATATCAGATAAATGAAATAAATATCTTATCATATGACATATTATAATATAATATTATATTTATATATAATTTGATATACATAGAACTTCCATAAATCTTGTGTTATTATAATATGAAATAAGATGTATAAATATTGCCAATAACCATAATATTATAAATATTTGTTTTTTATTTATAATATTGTAAATTACTAAAACTGTATATATAAATATTGTTGATAATTTTTTGTTTTGATTTTGATATCTATAACAATTTAATATTTGTAATATATGTTGAATAAATGCCACTATAAACATAAATCCATTAACATATTCATAATTTAATATAGAATATATTATTAGAAATACGATAATACATAATTCAATTAATTCAAATATTTCACTTTGTTTTAAATTAAGAATAGGTTTTGTATTATAATTCTTAGAGTCATATATGCTAATATTAAATTTATGATTTATAATAAGTATAATTATTATTATTAAAAATACTATATCTGTTTTTTTCATTAATGTATTAATAAAAAAGTACATATTTATTTATTTTCTTAATTTTTTAAATTAAATTATTTATTTTTTAAATTTTAAAATATGTACTTTTTTATTAGATAATGAATGTTAAAATACCATACGAAGCATTTTTTGCTTTTTATTTAATAATATCATCAAACTTCTTAGGTGAATTATTCAGTTGTAAATTTAGAGAATTTTTATCATCAAATATGATAATTAAACATATATTAGGAATATTTACATTTGGATTTTTAGTAATATTATCATCAATAGATTTAGAAGAAGAAAATGTTGTTTATAACGGAATATTATTAACGGCTATATTATATATATGGTTTTTACTATCAACTAAAACACATGTTTATATAACATTGATAATAGTAATATTGTTTTTTGTAATGTATGTGATAAGTAATAGAATAAAATATTTAAAAAATAAGAAAAAATCAACAGAAAAATTAGAAGTAATTAATAGATATATTTTAATAATAACAGGAGTAATAACAATATTCGGTGTAATTAATTATGGATATTTAAAAAAATTAGAATTAAATAAAAGAAATGAAAAGTTTAATTTATTAAGTTTTCTTATAGGTAATAATAAATGTAGAAATGATAAAATTGATACATTACTAAAAATAAATAATAAAAAATTACTTTAAAATAATATATAAATATACTATTTTTTTGTTTTTTTATTTTCTTTCTTTCTTTTTATTTTTTTACCACCACTTTTATGTATATATTTACTTGTTATTTCAATAATAAAATCACAAATATCCAGAAGTAATAATTTGTTAGGACTATTATTTTTTATTTTTTTTTCAATTTCCAGGTACAATTTGTCAATTACACGATTGCCATTCGAAATAGCCTTAATAGCAATACCACAAAATGTTGGTCCTGTCCACCCGCCACAATTTTGGTCGTATATGGTTCTTACTTCGTTTGGAAATGAATCAATATTATTTATATGCTTTAAGTCTGATAATTGTAATAATGTAGCATTTAAATAAGTTATTAACCTTAAATTGTCAGCGCTTTGAAACTCTTTTTTAATTAGTGGATATAGTTTAGGATGATTACTATTTTGTTTGAATAATACTAATTGCATATACATGAATTTAATTAAATTATTAATATGTTTAATTAAATTCATGTATATAATATCGTTTCCTTTTGGATTTTTTTTCAACTCGTCCCGTATTTGATTTAAACTTTTTATATGTCTTTCTAACACTGAAGAATTTTCAGGAGATTGTGCTTTAGTGGATATTTGTTTATCGCCAGTAGAAGCGGATATCTTAGGTGATACCTTTCTTTGTACAACATGTTTAGATACCTTAGGTGATACCTTTCTTTGTACAACATGTTTAGATACCTTTGGTGATACCTTTGGTGATACCTTTCTTTGTACAACATGTGTAGATACCTTAGGTGGTGCCTTAAATGGTGATTTTCTTTTTGTAAATAACGAAAATATTTTATCATAAAATGTATTAGACTTTACTATGTTCGTTTTACGTCTTGATTTTACCATACTTATAGATCCAGCTTTAATATCAATCTCGTGATTCATCTATTAATAATATATATAAAAACATATATTATGAAAAAAAGAAATTAATATGATAAGATAGATCAAAGAGAATATATTAGAAATATTTTTTTAAATATAATCCAAAAATAATACCAAATATATTCATTATTATATCTTGATATCTCCCATACCACCATTTAGTGTATTTATTTCGTCCATAATTTAACAAATAACAATTTAAAATACTATAATATGATAATAATACTTCAATAAATTCCCATATAATACCAATCATAAGAATAAATAACCAATTTTTTGGAAAAATATATACCATAACAGCATATAATATAAAATGTGAAATCCCCCAACCATCTAAATATTCATTTAAAAATGAGTAATTAGTATAATTATAACTTTTTGTCAATATATCATACTTGATATCCAGTATTTTCTTACATTTTACGAATGAAAATAATAATATAAAAATAGCAATATTGATAAATAATAATAATATATAAACTTTTTCGTACATATAACTATAATAATTAAATAAATTTTTTAAAATAATTTATAGATTCCAAAAATATACCTTGATGATGCATAATTGAACCAGGTCTCATAATTCTCAAATATGTAATTGCATTTTTTGGTTTAAAATTTAATTTAAGTATTAAATATATACATATTAATATTGCTGTACGTCCAATACCTGCCCTACAATGAATAGCAAATAATTCTGTAGAATCATAATTATTAATAATATTCATAAATTTTTTAATAATATCTAAGGATGGTGTAGTCATATCTTCGAAATATAAATCATGTATAATTATACTATTATTTTCAAACAATTTTTTATCATATGAATATTCGCCATTTAATCTAATTATATTTTTAATTTTTAGTTTATTTAATTCAGTAATTGTATTATTTAAATCGTAATTACTAGGACAAGACATTGCTAAAAATTTATCTAAAATTAAAGTCATATCTCTAAATTCATAATCAGTAAAATATGAATATTGTTCAATATCAAATTTATTAATATTTAAATAATTATTATCATTAATAAATTTAATCGTTTTAAAACAATCTTTAATAGTTATTATATAACCATTATATTTAGAAATACAATCAGTATAATATTGTGGACAATATTCAAAAATATATGAAATATTAAATAATAATTCCTCAATACTATAATTTTCTTGAATAATAAAATAACATCCAAAAAGAAATAAAGCATTTAATAAATCATAATTATTTTTAGAATTATAAACATAATATATAATATGTTTATCTACTTTTGTTTTTAATTCACAAATAAATTGAATAAAAGATATAATATCGGACATATTTATAGGACCATATTCATTACTCAATTGATTTGTATATTCATGATAGTTTGTAGATGTTATAAAAAAATTTTTATTATTTTTAATTTTTTTTTTTGTTTCTTCAATATTTTTATGTATTTCAATTGAAAAAATATTATTTAATTTATATTTCATTATAAGATGAATAATAAAATATTTATATCATTTTTTTTCGATTATTTATAATAGAATGAAATATAATTTTATAGATGCTATTAATATTTTTTTATTTATAGTACTCATAATTTTAATAATAACTAAGATAAACAAAATAGAAAATTTCAGTACTGTATGTCGAGAACATTGTGATGGACAGCATGATTGTAGTTCAGACTTTTATTGTGATATTATAAAAAACAGTTGTTGTAAAGTTATTGCGTAAATTATATTAAATAAATACATTTTTTTTGCTTAGTTCAATTAAATAAAAACTAACAATAATACAAATTATAAATAAAATAAATAAAATAGAATAGAGACTATTTTCATTATTTCTAAAAGGTATATTTTTAATTGGCAAAGAAAAAATACCAACCATAAATGAAAGAGGTAAGAAAATTGTAGCAACATATGTCAATACTTTTGAAACATTTGTTTCATGGTGTGTAATTTTTTGTATACTAGTTGTTTTTAATGTATCATAAAAAAATTTAATTGAAATAATTTTTTGTTTAATTATATTTATTTTTTCAATAATTCTAATATTTTTTTCATTTTTTTCATTTTGTAAAAAATTTATTGTCAAAATAATTTTATCTATAAAATTATCAAAATATAATATATGTGATGATATTTTTGAAAGTGTACTAATATTTGTATATAAGGAAACTGCTGTTGAATTTGATTTACTTATAATAATTAATAAATTATTTATTATTTCAATATCATTAACAGTTTCATTAAGAATAGAAGTTAAAAAATCATATATATTATTATATTGAAAAATACAATTACTGATTAATGAAATATTATTATCAAGTTTAGTAATAATTATTTTATGTATATTCAATTTCGGTATTATTAAATTTTCAAAATGAAATTTATCTATAGATAAATCATATAACTCACTAAATTCTTTATTATATATTTCAAGTTTTTTATATGTTGATAAATTTATTAAAACATAAAAATTATCTTTCATAACAATATTGTTTATACTAGTATATACTAATTTATCAATTATATTAGTATTAAATGTATGATTATCATATGAATAAATTTTCATTTAAAAGATGTCTATTAATTATACATATAATAATTATATAAAAATTATTATTATAAAATAATATAAATGAAATTCAAATTATATGAAACATTAGGGTTGAATAGAAATGATGATCCAAGTCAACAAGAAATTAAAAAAGCATATCATAAAAAAGCATTAAAACATCATCCTGATAAAAATCCAAACAATAAAGATAATGAAATTTTATTTAAGGAAATATCAAATGCATACACAATATTATCAGATGAAAATAAAAAAAGGTCGTATGATAATTTAGGAGATGACAATTATCAAGAAGGAAATCAAAATGATATGAATCCAGAAGATATATTTCAACATTTTTTTGGAAATAATAATAATCCATTCGGTGGACCATTTTCATCAAGTTTTAATTTTGATTTTAATAGAAAACAAAATAAAAAATGTTCAAACATTACAAAAATGATAAATGCAACATTAGAAGATGTTTATAATGGTATTGATAGTACAATGAAAATAAATGTTAAAAACAATTGTTTAAATTGTATAAAAATTTGCAATGAATGCGATGGAAGAGGCGTTACACAAATATTGAGAAATTTAGGATTAATGCAACAAATTATACAAAAAACTTGTGATAAATGTAGAGGTAAAGGAGAAATAATAGAATTAAATAAATCATGTAAAAAGTGTAATGGAGAAGGAACATATATAAATGAACATAATGCAAATTTAAAAATATCAGCAGGATTTCCAAATAATTATAAAACATCTTTTAAAGGTTTGGGTGAACAACCAAAATCAAAAAATGAAATACCAGGAGATTTAATAATTCAAGTAAATGTATCTGAAAATAAATATTTCAAAAGAGATATTAATAATTTATATTATACTTATAATATAAATTATTTAGATTCAATATTAGGAAAAAATATAGAAATACCATATTTTAATGAAAATATAAAATTAAATACAAAGAGTTATGGAATAATATTACATAAAAATGAATATACAATAAAAAATAAAGGTTTGCCAATATTTAATAAAGAAAATAATTATGGAAATTTAATAATAAAATTTGAAATAAATCCAGTAAAATTAAAAGAAAATATAAATGAAAATGATATAAATTCATTTAAAGAACATTTTAACAAATTAATAATAAATTAAATATATCATAATATACAACAATAATATTATATTAATAATTATTATTTTATTAAATGATAATTCACCAAATTCATTATTTATATTAGCAAATTTTTTAAAATTATTTATAGTTCTAACATTACCAACATTATAATGACCTAAATATTTATTTGCTTGATTATTTGTTTTTGAATTAAATACATTAACAATTTTAGTATGAGCATTGATTCTTTTTGTATGTATATTTTGAATATCATTCCATATTTTAGGTTCTTTATGTAAATAATAATGATATATAATATTTTGATTTGGTATAAATATATCATAACCATATGTATAAAATCTCAATGAATGTAAAATTTCTTCACCATGATGCAAATAATGTAAAGTATTATCATATGGTATTTCTTTTAAAAAACTAGCTTCTAAAAATAAAAAATTACCAGTTACAAAAGGAGTTTTAATAAATGAATTTTTAGTGTCAATAAATCTAGCACCTTCGTATTGAATTATTTTAAAATCTTTATTTTTTATAAATTTTAAATATTTAACATATGTTACATAAAATTTATCTTTATTTGTAATATCTTTATCGGGATAATCTCGTGGATAATGACTTAATACGGGTTTATCACTTATTTTTTTTAAATTTTTAATTGAATTTATACAAATTATATCCCAATTTTTAATAAAAATAGTATGTGAATCTATTTGTAAATAATATTCCTCATTATCATATAATGTTGATGCTAAATATCTAGCATAGACAGGTCCTTTTGCTTCAGTATAATCAATTCTAATAATTTTAATATTATTATTACTAATATCATATAAAGAATCAATATCAGTATTTTTATTTTGTTGACAAATACCAATATATATATTTTCAGGAAATTTAGCATTATTATAAATAGATTTAATTGTAGAATTACAATTTTTATCTCTGTAACTCGCTATAGATATAAATATTGTATTTTTTTTCATTTTAATAAATTATAAGTTTAAATTTCCCAATTTTTATATGTAGCTTCAAAATTAATATTTTTGATTTTTAATGTATTTTTATTCACTTCAATATTTTCAAATAATATTAAAATTGTATTATAATAATTACCTAGTGGAATATTAATTATATAATTGTTATTTACTAATGCATATGTATAATTAATATTATCAAAAAATGTATTAATAATTTCACTAGTTACAATAAGATTTTCATCATTTTTACTAATATTTTTACCAAAAATTTTAAAATTAGTAAAAATAGTTCCGTCAGCACCAATATCAATTATTATTTTATTTAATAGTATTTTTCTATCTAACATAACCATTACCCATTCGCCATAATATAGTTCAGTTTCTGCAACTTTTATCACCCTACCATTATCTAAATATTGCGTATCTAATAAACCATTATTTAAGTATGTATTATTTTCCCATTCTCCATAAATATTAGTATTATTAAAAACATTAAGAGGTAATCTCATATATGGTAATTTTTCTCTACCATATATTTCAAAATGTCCCATTGCAAGAATGTTTGTATGACTCGAATCACCCCAATTACCTATTTTTTCAACAACAAGTCCAAATGTATTAAATTTTTTAAATCCAGTTAATCTATCAGTATCCGATAATATTTTTACACGACTGTCATTATTATTAATATATGTATTTGTAAATATTTCATCAATATTATCCACATTATAATGTGAATAATCTTCGCTAAATATTTCTTCCCAGTTTCCATCATTATCATTACAACCAAATATTTTATATTTATGAGGCATTCTTGATCTATAAGTTAAAATTGTGGCATAATGAATAGAAACAAATATAAATTTACTTAATAAAATTTTATTGGGCATTTGTATTGTTACCCAATCTCCATCTATACCTGCTAAACTATTACTACCTACATAATTACCATTAGAATACTGATTTGAAGCAAATGTTGCATCAGTTGTTGCATCTGTCGTAGCATTAAGATGAGGATTATGGAATAAATAATGAGGACT
>TARA_B110000003_G_scaffold276577_1_pt1 | contig 13938 bp, 11 predicted proteins | sample TARA_B110000003 | Tara Oceans TARA_B110000003 (sample SAMEA4396424) | marine metagenome | biome: Westerlies Biome; feature: [SRF] surface water layer (ENVO:00010504); material: water (ENVO:00002006), including particulate matter (ENVO:01000060) such as... | depth 5 m
AATACTTTTATTATAATTTTTTACTTCTTTAATAAGTCGAAATGATCCCATTAAGTTTGCATGATCAGTCAATGCAATTGCAGGCATTTTATAATCTATAGCTTTAGATATTAAATTTGAAATTTTAGATGTTGACTGAAGTATCGAGAATTGAGAATGAACATGGAGATGAGAAAAAACTTTATTATCTAAATCTGAAGGCTCTATATCAGCTTTTAAAGTAATTGATTTTAGATTATCTTCTTTTTTCTTTAATTGTTCTGAAGCTAACTTAAAACTTTCATGATCTAAACCTAAAACAGGAACAACATCTTTAAATTTTTCTTCAATTTTACCATGTATCTGATCTATCTCCTTTATTGAATCATTATTTAAAAGTTTTCTTCTAAACAATTCAATTAAACACCTACTTGTAGCTTCAACATCTGCTGTTGCATTGTGAGCCTCTTCAAAATTCTCATTAAATAAGTTAAGATATAATTCAGATAAAGTTGGAAATTTAAACTTTCCCCCTCTTCCTCCAGGAAGTTTGCAAATTTCAGCAGTAACCTCTGAACATGAATCTATAATTGGAAATTTCTCAATTTTATTATCATTTCCAAGTCTAATTAATTCAGCTCCTATTATATTAATGTCAAACTTAACATTATGACCACATACGTATTTACAATTATTAATTGAATTCAAAAACGTTTTTAAAACATTTTCTATTTTTTCTCCTCTTAAATTTGCTAATGAAGTTGAAATTCCATGAATTTTTTCTGATTCATATGGGATTGTATATCCTTCTGGTTTAATTATAAAACTTTTATTTTCAATACATAAACCACTAAAATCATGAATTTGCCATGCAATTTGAACACATCTAGGCCAATTATCACTATCTGAAAGAGGTGCATTCCATTTTTTTGGTAACCCAGTAGTTTCTGTATCAAAAATTAAAAACATAAAAACATATATTAAAGCTAATGTAGCTTTAATAATATTTTCTTTTAAATTTTTTTTTTAGTAGTTATTAACTATCAAATTAAACTTTTTGAAGTTTATATTTGCATCAAAAAAATTAAACCAAACATCAACTTATATAAAAATTTAATTTCTCAAAATGAAATAAACAATTCCATTTTGTCAAATGAATTAATTTATATAAAAGGTCTTGTTGGATCAGGGAAAAGTTATAGAATAGCTTCTTTATTTAAAAAGTCAAGTAATGATTTTTTTGTAATACTAAATAATCAAGAAGAAGCTACTTATTATTTAAATGACTTTGAAAATATTCTTTCAAAAGATGAGGTCTTGTTTTTTCCATCAAGTTTTAAAAAAGAAGCTACTCAAGAAATTTATGAAAATTCAAATATTTTATTAAGATCTGAAGTTCTAAAAAAAATAAAAAATAAAAATAAATCTAGATTAATTGTCAGTTATTCAGAGGCCATATTTGAAAAAATTATTTCACAAAATACTTTAAACAAAAAATCTCTTAAAATAAATAAAGAAAAATCTTTTTCATTGGATTCAATAAATGAGCTTTTATTTAAATTAGGTTTTAATCGTGTCCCTTTTGTTTCAACTCCAGGAGAATTTTCTATAAGAGGAGGAATTCTAGATATTTTTTCTTTTTCATATAATCATCCCTATCGATTAGAGTTTTTTGATAATAAAATTGAAAGAATCTGTAGTTTTAACGTTGAAACTCAACTTTCAATTAATGCTTTTGATAGTATAACAATTATACCAAACACTTCTAATATAGATTTTTCAAATAAAAGAGATTCGATAATAGATTTTTTTGATGAAAGCACTTTATATGTTTTTAATGATTTTGACCAAACAATGAAAATTTTAAATCAATTATATAGTGGTGCAGAAAAAATTTACAACTCAAAAATAAATAATGATCATGCCCCTGAAACTTTATTTATAAATGACTCTGAAATAATAGAAAAGATTAAAAACAAAAATACAATAATATTTGAGCCTTCATTTCACATTAAGAAAATAAAAAAAATTCAAATTAATCAAAACCCTCAACCAAGTTTCAATAAAAAATTTAATTTATTAATTGATCATCTTAATAATAATAGTGATAAAGGATTTGAAAATGTTATTTTTTGTTCAAACGAAAATCAGGCAAAAAGATTTCATGACATTTTTCAAGAAATGGAAATTCCTGTAAAATATAAGACAATTATAAAACCTCTATATAAGGGATTTGAAGATGAAGAAGCACAAATTTCATTTTTTACAGATCACCAAATTTTTGAAAGATATCATAAATATAAATTAAGAAATAATTATTCTAATTATCAAAATCTCAGTCTTAAAGAAATTAATAAATTGAATAAGGGTGATTATGTAACTCATATTGATCATGGAATAGGAAAATTTGCAGGTTTATTAAAAATTGAAGTTAATAATAGCTTTCAAGAGGCTGTAAAAATTTTATATGGAGATAGTGATATTCTTTATTTAAGTATTCACTCACTTTACAAAATTTCTAAATATAATGGGAAAGATGGAGCAATTCCTAAAATATATAAATTAGGGTCAAAAGTGTGGAAAAATCTTAAAATTAATACAAAGAAAAAAGTTAAAAAAATAGCTTTTGATTTAATCAAACTTTATGCAAAAAGAAAAGAAAAAATTGGATTTTCTTTTAAATCTGATAGTTCTTTGCAATGGGAATTAGAAGCCTCTTTTTTATTTGAAGATACCCCAGATCAAACTAAAACTACTAATGATGTTAAATCAGATATGGAATCTCCAAATCCAATGGACAGATTAATTTGTGGAGATGTAGGTTTCGGTAAAACAGAAATTGCGATAAGAGCTGCCTTTAAAGCTGTAGATAATAATAAACAAGTTGCTGTACTTGTGCCCACAACAATTTTAGCATTTCAACATTATAATTCATTTTCCGAAAGATTAAAAGATTTTCCAATAACTGTAGATTATCTAAATAGATTTAGATCCTCAAAAGAAAAAAAAGATATATCTGAAAAATTGACCTCTGGTAAAATAGATATTCTAATTGGAACTCACCAAATAGTTAATAATATCTTTTTTAAAGACTTAGGTTTATTGATCGTAGACGAAGAACAAAAATTTGGGGTATCAGTTAAAGAAAAACTTCGAAACCTAAAAATAAATGTTGATGTTTTAACTTTAACCGCTACACCTATACCAAGAACATTACAATTTAGCTTAATTTCAGCAAGAGATCTTTCAATTATTACAACTCCACCCCCTAATAGATATCCAATCCAAACTGAGATAATTAGATTTGATGAAAATATTATTAAAGAGGCTATTATCTACGAAATGCAAAGAGGAGGTCAAGTTTTTTTTATTCACAATTTAGTAAATAATATTTCTGAAGTATTTGAATTAATCCAAAGGCTTGTTCCTGATGCAAAAATTGTAATTGGACATGGTCAAATGCAAGGAAAAAAATTAGAAAAAACCATGTTAGAATTTATTATAGGTAAACATGACGTACTTATTGCTACAACAATAATAGAAAACGGTTTAGATGTTCCAAATGCAAATACAATTTTTATAAATAATGCAAATAATTTTGGATTGAGTGATTTACATCAAATGAGAGGTCGAGTAGGTAGAAGTAATAAAAAAGCTTTTTGTTATTTAATTACACCTGAAAATTCAAATATGACAAAAGAAGCAAGTAAAAGAATAAAAGCAATTGAAGAAAATTCTAATCTAGGAGCAGGAATTAATATAGCAATGAAAGATTTAGAAATTAGAGGAGCTGGAAACCTTTTAGGAGCAGATCAATCAGGTTTTATTAATGAAATGGGGTTTGAAACTTATCAAAAAATTCTCAAAGAAGCTATTGATGAATTAAAAGAAAAAGAATTCAAAGAATTATATAAATCCGAAAAATTAGATCATCCCTATTTCATTAAAGATATTCAAATAGATACTGATTTAGAAATACTTATTCCCGATAACTATATAAATGACACAACTGAAAGGCTTTCTTTATATCAGGAACTATCTGTGATAAATGATAAAGAAAACCTGGAAAATTTTAAACTAAAATTAAAAGATCGTTTTGGTATAATACCAAATGAAACTAATGAATTAATCGAAACGATCAAGTTAAAATGGATTTTGAGAAAAATTGCTATTGAAAAGATAGTTATTAAGAAAAATCAGTTTATCGGTTATTTTATAAATAATCAAAATAATCCATTTTTTAGCAGTAATATTTTTTCAAATTTGATTTCAAAAATTCAAAATCAAAATAAAGTTATAAGAATTAAAGAAAAGGAAACAAAGAAAGGTTTAAGATTATTATTAATTATAGACAATATAGAAAATATTAAAAATTTAAATAAAGTTATAAATAATCTTTTGAGCTCATAATGACTTTAAATCTTTTATTACTTCAAAAGCAATATTAACCTGAGTTTCATCCATAAGAATCGTAAATTCGTTTGAGGTAGATATTACTTCATTTATATTAACTCCTTCCCAAGATAACCTTTGAAAAATAAAATAGTATATTCCTGGTATGGTTACATTTTCATCAGGAAGTTTAATAGTTATTGATGACAAATTCTCTGTTTTACTATTACAAATTTCTTTTTGAAATAATTCATCCACAAAATGAGATATGTTTTTACTTACAATAATATTTGATTCTGCAACTCCTCTAGATGAAGTATAAAAAACATCTTTTAAGTTTTCAATTTTAGATAATAATTTCCCTTGAGATAATAAAAGTGATTCTGATATTGAAAAACTATAATCTACTAAGGATGATCTTACAGTAATATCTCCTAAGTTCTTTAAAACTCCTATTATTTTATGAGTAGAAATAAATTCTAAACTATCAGAAATTCTTTTTAAAGCCATTACTATAGCTCCACTTTTAGCGGGTTTTCGCAGACCTTTTTCAATATTAGGCTGAATTTCTCGCGCTAAAGATGTCAAATTAATTATTCCTTGAGAAAGAGCCGTTGACAAAAAAGGTTTTGTTTTTATATAATTAGTTACTTCAGAAGCAATAGTTCTCATTTATTTTTTTTTCAAAATTACTAAATTTAACATTATGTTGTATTTAAAACATTTTGTTTAAAAATGCCGAGTTAATAAAAAAACAAATGAGATAATAAAATAAACTAATTAACTTATTTTTGAAAAATATTATAAATGACTTATTCTAAAGAAAAATATACAATAACAGCTGCTCTACCCTATACAAATGGCCCCATTCATATTGGTCATTTAGCTGGTGTTTATATTCCTGCTGATATATACTCTAGATACCTAAGAGCTATCGGAAAAGATATAGTTTTTATTTGCGGAAGTGATGAACATGGTGTCGCAATTTCAATTAAAGCTAAAAAAGAAAACAAAACTCCGAAAGAGATAATTGACAAATATGATTCCATGATAAAAGATGCTTTTAAGAAATTTGACATTTCCTTTGATAATTATTCCAGAACATCGAAAAAAATTCATCATGAAACCGCATCAGAATTTTTTAAAAATCTTAATAAAAAAAATGTTTTTGTTGAAAAAGAATCTAAACAACTTTATGATAATGAAGCTAAACAATTTCTTGCTGACAGATTTGTTAAAGGGACTTGTCCATTATGTGATAATGATGAAGCTTATGGTGATCAATGTGAATCCTGTGGGTCATCATTAAGCGCAAATGAATTAATTAATCCTAAATCAACTATTAGTAATTCCAAACCTGTATTAAAAAAAACTAAACATTGGTATCTTCCTTTAAATAAATATGAAAAATTTATATCTGAATGGATTTTAAAAGGACATAAAAAAGATTGGAAAACAAACGTCTATGGTCAAGTAAAATCATGGATTGATAATGGTCTTAATGAAAGAGCTGTTACTAGAGACCTTGATTGGGGAATTCCTGTTCCAATAAAAGGTTTAAAAGAAAAGGTGCTTTATGTATGGTTTGATGCTCCAATTGGATATATTTCTTCAACAAAAGAATGGGCTGAAAATAATGGTAAAGACTGGAAACCATATTGGAAATCTGATAAAACAAAAATAATTCATTTCATAGGAAAAGATAATATTGTATTTCATTGTATTATTTTTCCTGTTATTTTAAAAGAATCTTCTGGATATATACTTCCGCATAATGTTCCTGCTAATGAATTTTTAAATTTAGAAGGCAAAAAAATTTCAACTTCTAAAAACTGGGCCGTTTGGCTTCACGAATATTTAAAAGAATTACCAGGAAGAGAAGATCTTCTTCGCTATGTTTTAACTTCTAATGCTCCAGAAACAAAAGACAATGATTTTACTTGGAAAGAATTTCAAGCAAGAAATAATAATGAACTAGTTTCAATATATGGAAATTTTGTTAATAGAGTTTTTGTTTTAATTAATAAATATTTTAAGGGGGAAGTTCCTTCCCCAAATAATTTGAATAATAAAGATTATGAAATATTAAAATCAATAAAAAAGTTTCCTGAAAAAATTGGAAAAAAAATTGAAGAATTCAAATTTAGAGAAGCCAGTCAAAACTTAATTAATCTTTCTCGTATTGGAAACAAATATCTAGCTGAACAAGAACCTTGGAAATTAGTAAAAACTGAAATAGATAAAGTTCAAAATATTATGTATATAGCTGTTCAAATTACTGCAACATTATCAGTACTCAGCGAACCCTTTCTTCCTTTTAGTAGTAAAAAACTAAAATCCCTTCTAAATATTTCTAAGTCTAAATTGAAGTGGAATGATTTAATTCACTCAAATGAAATCATAAAGCCAGGGCATATTATTAGTAAACCCGAACTTTTATTTAAAAAAGTTGAAGATGAAGAAATTGATTATCAAATAGCTAAATTAAATGACCGATCAGGAGAAAATTTTAATAAAAAAAAAAGAACCTCTTACGATAACTTTTCTAAGTTAAATATATCTGTTGGTTCAATTATTAATGTAGATCAGATTAAATCTTTTAAAAATTATAAAAAATTTAAAATAAATACAGGCTCAAAAAACATAAATATAATTTCGGAAGTCTCAATAAAGTTTAATGAAAAAAAATGTATTGGGCAAAAGGTCTCAATTATTACAAACCTAAAACCAATAAAAATAAAAGGAGAGATTAGCGAAGGGCTTATACTCTCAACAAAAAATGAAAAAGGAGAAATAATCTTTATAATTCCTGATAATAATAAAATAAAAAATGGATTATCGATAAGTTAGATGACCAATTTTATTCCTATAGCATACCATAAAAAATATAAATTAAAACTTCCTAAAGGGCATCGCTTCCCAATGGAAAAGTATGAACTTCTCCCGTTGCAACTAATCCATGAAGGTGTTTCAAGTCAAAATGATTTTTTTTTACCTGAATATGCAAAATTAGAAGATGTACTTGAAATACATGATAAAGAATATGTTTTAAAGCTAATTAATAGTAATTTAAACAAATCTGAAATTAGAAAAATTGGATTTCCGTTAACAAAAGAACTTGTAGATAGAGAGTTTTTAATCGCGGGAGGAACAATTATGGGAGCTGAAAAAGCGATGAAACATGGAATTTCAATGAATATTGCAGGGGGAACTCATCATGCTTTCTCAAATAAAGGTGAAGCCTTTTGCCTATTAAATGACCAGGCAATAGCTGCAAAATATTTAATAAATAAAAAAAAAATTAATAAAATATTAATAGTTGACCTAGATGTTCATCAAGGAAATGGAACTGCTTCTATTTTCAAATCAAATAAAAAAGTTTTTACATTTTCAATGCACGGAGAAAAAAATTTTCCTTTTAAAAAAGAAAAAAGTGACCTTGATATTGAATTAGAAGATAATACTTCAGATAAAAAATATATAAATAAGCTAGAAGACACTTTAATTCAATTGATGAAAGAAGTTAATCCTCAATTTGTTTTTTATCTTTCTGGAGTTGATGTCTTAGATACTGATAAATTAGGGAGAATTTCCTTAAGTTTAGAAGGATGTAAAAAAAGAGACCAAATTGTCTTTTCAATCTGCAAAAACGAAAAAATTCCAATCCAATGTAGCATGGGAGGAGGTTATTCTAAAGACATTAGAACTATAGTAAATGCACACTCAAATACTTTTAAAATGGCAAATGAAATTTTTACTTAGCGCCAAGTTTGACTTTTCATGTTTAAAGCTGCAATTACAATATCTTTTCTACTCAGTTGACCAACTAATCTATCTTTATTGATTACGGGAAAACGTCTTTTTTTTGTTTTAAAAAATAAAGAAGCAGCATCAAAAACTGTAGTAGAAGCATCTATTGTTTGAACATTATTTGTCATGAAATGTTTAACAGTTTTATCGAGAATTGGCATATTAAAATATCTACTATCAGATATTTCCTTCATACAATCTGCCTCTGAAATTATACCAACTAATTTTCCAGAAGTATTAACAACTGGTCCACCAGAGACTCTAAACTTTATAAACTTTCTCATAACATCGTGAATTGATTCATCCGGTCTAAATAAAATCAACTTATGACTCATAACATCAGAGACTAAAAGTCTAGTTGGAGAGGCCTTTTTTTTTGAAACCCTCTGCCCTTGAAAACTCTTAATAGGCATAAAATTATACTATAGTTACTGTTAATTTAATAAAAAAAAACAATTTTTATTGAAGAAATAATATTTATTTTAAATTTTGTTATATTGATAATTATCAAAAAATTGAATAAAATTGAATAAAATTGGGATAATTGGATGTGGATGGTTGGGACTAAATTTAGCAAAGGTCCTTATTAAAAAAAAATTCGAAGTTATTGCTACAAAAACTTCCGAAAAGGGAATTCTTAAGCTTAATAAGTTTAAAATTAAAGGAATTATTTTTAAAATAGATAATGGAAAAATTATTGGTGAAATTGATTTTTTTAAAAAGATAGATCAATTAATAATTTCGATTCCACCAAGTATAAAAAACTATGATAAATCAATTGAGACTTTATTCCAGTTAGTTAATGAAAACATAAACATTAAAAAAACTCATTTTTTAAGTAGTATTTCAGTTTATGGAAAAAATGGAAATGAAATTTTTGAAAATAGCCAAATATCTCCAGAAACAAAAAATGCAAAATTACTATCTTATGCTGAAAAAAAATTTTTAAATCTTAATTCTTCATTATCTATAATTAGATTGGGAGGGTTAATTGGTTGTGATAGACATCCTATTTTTTCTCTAATAAATAAAAAAATTAATAACCCAAAAGGATATATAAATTTCATTCACAAAACAGATGCAATAAAACTTATTATATATTTAATTAAAACTCCCAAAATAAATGGAATTATAAATTGCGTAAGTCCTTTTCATACAAATAGAAAAAAATATTATATAGAAATTGCAAAAAAACTCAATTTAAAAAAACCTGTTTTTAATAATAAAGAAAAAAATCTAAGAAAAATAAACTCTAATAAAATTAATCTAAAAAAACTTTTTAATTACCCAGTGGATAATCTGTTAATAGATTTTAATAAATAAAAAATATAATATAAAGACTTGTATATATATTTATAATTAAATCTATGATAGATAAAAACAGTTTTATTGCTCAATTAGAAAAATTACTATTGCATTTGAAAAATTCTAAATTAGAATATCTTAAAGCATCTGATAGAATCAATTCACCTAAACTTAAAAGACATTTTAATTTAATTGCTACTGAAAGAAATAAGTTTTTTCAAGAAATTTTATCTCTAATTCAATCTTTTAATATCTCTCATGATGATTTAATAATAGGAAGATTCAATTATGATCAGTTATTAATATCATCCATACATGAAATCAAATCAAGTTCTATTAAAAAATGCATTAAATCTGACAAAATTTTATTAGAAATCTATTCCAAGATTGAAAAAATTAAAGGAAGCTCAAAAACATTTTCCGCTCAAAAAAATAAAATAAAAAATTCTTTAATTAAGAATCTCAATTTTGTTAATGTTTTATCAGATTTAAAAAAATATAATTAAATAAAATATAATGCATAATCTTAATTTATAAATCTTCTTTAGTTATAGTTATCATTCTTTCAATAAGTGCATTATAAAACAAATAAAGTTCATTAAGAGCTGGCTTTATAGAATCTTTTGAATAAAATTCTGTAAAATACTTTGCTTTTAAAGCCTGCATCCTAACTAATTTTAACCTACTTAAAATTTGAGGTTTATCAAATATTTCTGGGAAGTCACTTTTTTCTAATTTTCGAATATTAATTGATAAACCATTAAGAAAAACATCTAAACTTTTAGGATTCATTTTTGCCATTCCTTCAACTGAATTTTGAAATCTTACAAAATTATCCCAATCTTCAATACCATTCAATTCAAAAAAATTTTCTGGAAAACTTTTAAGTGTAATTTTTTCTTTTAAAGCTTTAGAAAAAATACTATCATTATTATTTTTTGGTTTATTTAACTTGACTGGTCCTGTACAAGAAAAAAAAGAAAAACATATGACAAAAAAATATAATTGTAATCTCATTAAAACAATTTTATATATATCCAAGTGTGTTATTTTTTATAATTAGAATTATAAAAAATAAAACTTGTAGTAAATATAAATTAAATGAATATGAATTATTCACATTTGGCTTAAGTTTGTGAAATAAAATTAGAATTGGAAAAGAAACAAAAAACCAACCCAAATAATTTTGAAATGCAGCTATTCCACCCTCAAAATTCCAAAAGCCCAAAATTGGAGCAATAGGTTCTATTAAGATATCCATAAATAACATTAAGAATGTTCCACAAAAGACTTTACTCCAATAATTATTAAAAAGAAGATTAGACATTGTTCCTGTTATTAAAATCAAAATACACCAATTTATCCCTATTATAACTGGAACATTAAAAACCTTATATCCCAAAACATCACCATACTCATAATTTCCAAAAATTAATCCATAACTAACACCTAAAATTTCCGCTAGCATACCAAGACTAAAGCATAATAAAATAAATAAAACAACCTTTAATTTAAGATCAGTGTTTAGCATAAGAAGAGTAAAGCTTATTGATAGATTTATTGGTGTTACTGAAACAAACCAATCTGAATTACCATAAATAATTCCTAAAATTCCAGATAAATGAAAGAGCCAAATAATGAAAATTGAAATATTTTCTTTAGTTAAATTAATCATGCATTTAATTTTAAAACTATTTTGTAATAATAAAAAAAGACTTTAAAAAATTTAAAATATAGTGATTAAAGCTAGTATTATTTAGAAAAATTTAAATAAAATATAATTTATATTTTCATAATTTAACACAATAATTTTCAATTTATATCGTATAATAGTTGTGAAAAAAATCGGACTTAAAAAAACTTCTAGTTTTGATGCCTTTATATACTTATTGATTATTAGTAATATAATTGCAATGATATTGGAATCTCACGTTAACATAAAAAACAAATTCGGATATTATTTTTTTGTATTTGAGTTAGTATCAATCATAATTTTCACCTTTGAATACTTTTATAGAATATATCTTGGTTATATGGATAAAAAATGGAAAGGTGTATCTGGATATATTTTTAGTTTTTTTGGTGTTATTGACCTAATCTCTATTTTACCTTTTTATCTAAATAGGTTTATCCCTCTTGACGGAAGATTTTTCAGAATACTTAGACTGTTTAGACTAACTAGAATTTTTAAGCTAGGTAGAGAAAGTAAGGCTCTCAAATTATTTGTTAAGGCTATTTCATCAGTTAGAAGTGAATTATATTTTACTTTGTTTCTTTCTATTCTTACTATTTTATTTTCAGCTTCAGCAATTTATTTTTTAGAAAATGAAGCTCAACCTGAGGCATTTCCTAGTATTACTTCATCTTTATGGTGGGCTACTGTATCACTTGCAACAGTTGGTTATGGAGATGTCGTCCCAATTACAGATATGGGCAAAATTTTTGCCGGAATAATTTCCTTAGTTGGGATTGGCGTAGTGGCTATACCAACTGGTATTATAAGTGCTTCTTTTGTTGAAGTTATTTTAAAAGATAAAGAGAGAAAATAGTTTTTTTTAAATTTAAACTTTATTGTGTTAAAAAATGATCAGTTATTTAAATAAAAAAATAATTAATATAATTTTCTGTTTGCTTTCAATTACTATTCAATTTTCCTTTAGTCAAGATGGAAAATTTGATTTTAATAAAAAAAATGTATTAATTGTTTATGGTGGTTACCCTCCTCATCAACCAAAAAAATTTGCTAAAAAAATTGAAAAATGGTTATTAGAAAATAATGCCAAAGTGACTTTATCAGAATCAACAGAAGTTTATGCTAATAATAAGATTATGGATAAAACTGATCTTATTGTTCAAAGTGTGACCATGTTAGATATAAAAAAAAATGAGGTTAAAGGACTAGTTAATGCTATATTTAAAGGAACTGGATTAGCTGGATTTCACGGAGGTTTAGGAGATTCTTTTAGAAAGTCTACTGAATATCAATATGTTGTAGGAGGTCAATTTGTCGCTCATCCAGGAGGTCAAGTTTTATATGATGTTAATATTATAGATAAAAAAGATTATATCACAAAAAATATAAATGACTTTAGTTTAAAAACAGAACAATATTATATGCATGTGGACCCTAATAATAAAGTATTAGCTACTACAATATTTTCAGGAAATAATAATTACTGGATTAAAGATGCAATAATCCCTGTAATATGGAAAAAACACTATGGTAAAGGAAGAGTTTTTTATTGTTCATTAGGGCATTCAATGGATGTTTTTGATATAATTGAAGTAAAAGAAATTTTAAAAAGAGGTTTGTTTTGGGCCTCTGAAAGTAAATTCATGAATAAAGAAAGTTTATTATCCCCTTTATATAAAAATTAATTATTCTAACCCAATCACTTAAATTATATTTGCAAAATATTTGATTTTAACTTTGAAAAAAAAGATTGTAATAATTGGTTCGGGTTTTTCATCTCTTTCAGCAGCATGCTATTTATCTAGGTCTGGACACGAAGTACATGTATATGAAAAAAATAAAACTTTTGGTGGAAGAGCAAGAAGATTAATTAAAGATGAATTTCTTTTTGATATGGGACCTTCATGGTATTGGATGCCAGACATTATCGATTCATTTTTTAATGACTTTAATAAATCAACATCTGATTTTTTCAAATTAAAAAAACTAAACCCTGCTTATCAGGTATATTTCGGAAAAAAAGATAGTCTTTTAATAGAAGATTCTTTAGAAAAGATTTGTAAAGTTTTTGAAAATTTAGAACCAGGCAGTTCAAAAAAACTTAAAGATTTTATTAAAACTGCTGAGGAAAATTATAACATTGCTATTAAAGATTATGTTTATAAACCAGGAATTTCACCTTTAGAACTTGTTAGTTTAAAAACTCTAAAAAAAATCAATTTTTTTATTAGCAATATAAAGAGAGATGTTGAAAAAAAATTTAAAAATCAAAAACTTAGACAAATCCTGCAATTTCCGGTTTTGTTTCTGGGGGCTAAACCATCAAAAACACCAGCATTTTATAATTTTATGAATTATGCTGATTTTGGTTTAGGAACTTGGCATCCAGAAAAAGGTTTTTATACTTTAGTAGAGGCTATGATAAACTTAGCCAAATCCAAAGGAGTTAAATTTCATAATAACTCCAATATTAATAAAATCATTGTTGAAAATGGAAAGGTGAATGGTGTAAATGTAAATTCTAAAAAAATTAATTGTGATATTGTTTTATCAGGTGCTGATTACCATCATTCTGAAACCCTTATAGATCCTGAATATAGAAGATATTCTGAATCCTATTGGAAATCTAGAACTTTTGCTCCATCTGCACTTCAATTTTATATTGGAATAAATAAAAAACTAAAAAATGTTTCTCATCATACATTATTTTTTGATGAAAGTTTTGATTCTCATGCTAATGATATATATGATGACCCAAA
>TARA_B110000003_G_scaffold167251_1_pt1 | contig 13915 bp, 14 predicted proteins | sample TARA_B110000003 | Tara Oceans TARA_B110000003 (sample SAMEA4396424) | marine metagenome | biome: Westerlies Biome; feature: [SRF] surface water layer (ENVO:00010504); material: water (ENVO:00002006), including particulate matter (ENVO:01000060) such as... | depth 5 m
AGATATCTGCGCGTTATCTCGGAGATGCCGCTCACGGCATCTATCTTGTTCGCCCGGATCAGGTGATCGCAGCGCGGTGGCAGGATATAGAGGTGCAAGCAATCCAAGAGCAGGCAAATGCCATTTGGGAGGGCCGGTTATGACACTTAAGTTAAGCAAAAATATCGATGACCAAGACGCTGCATATGCAGCGCTCATTGATGCACACCAAGGTTTAAGCGAAGCGCATAGCATTGCGCTAAATGCCCGGCTCGTGCTCATCCTATGTAATCAGATTGGCGATCTGGATATCATCAAACAGGCTATCCAGCTTGCCTGTAAAGAGAATTGACTGCTGAGATTTATGAATGTTTAGCTTGCTCTTTAAGACACTTCACAGATGCCCCACTCTTGTTTAAATCCTTAAAACTCAAACTGTTTTTGACCCTATTGACTTCCTTTTGACCCAATTTGACTTTACTTTTTTCAAGGCTAACCATCGTAAGCTTTAGTTTAAAGGCAAAATTAGACAAAACCTGATACCCACAGCCGGAACAACGTAAATCGTACCGCATTGTTTTTTTGTGGTTTTCTTAACTTCAAGTCACTTACGTGAGTTCCTTTTATATGGTTAATGGATTTTACCCCTCTACGCCTCGTTCGTTGAGTATGTCTTCTACGTTCCTGAGGGAAAGTAGCAATTTCACATACAGCATCACTGCAAGCTGGATTATCTCTGGACTTGTTTTGAAGTAGCGGAATGAAACTTGATTGGGCATAGCTGGGTAGCTAATTTCCTAGGCTCGCTTCAGCACGGTATTTTGTTCTGACAGGACCGAATCATAAGTTTAAAGTTTAATGTAAGTAAACTATGGTAAAAAAGCTCTCGCTATTAAATAAAGCGACAACAACATACATATGCGCTTCCATAGGCCTTTTTATTTTTCAACTATGCAACGTAGCCCTCGCACCTGGCAAATTTCCAGAGGCGAGGCTTTCGAGTTTGAGGTCTTTCACCGTGCGGACCACAGTCTTCTGTGCGGTTGTTTTTGGCCCTGCCCCCATAATTGAGATCACAAAAGGATATTTTGGGCCAAAAGGCGTGCTTTCTCATGACCTGCGGGCGCGCACAGAACTCCCGCGAAGCCAAGAGATATGGGTTGCCAGAGGCGGCACACTACCACGTCCTTGGCCGTCGCCACTGGTAAATGAAATCAAACCTGGAGAAAAAATAAAGGGGAACGGTTGGGCAATCCAATCTTGTAAAGCCCCACACGCTCAGCCACTCTTAGAATGCATGGCCTTCGCCCTGAGCAGCGGAGGGAAAAAGTTTGTTTATTCCGGCGACGCTGGACTTTGCCCTGAAGTAGCTGAATTATCTAAAAACGCTGATGTTCTGTTACATTGGCGCTATCGCCTCGATACAGCAAATGCAACGCCCGAAATGAATGCATTAACCCCAACATCATCCGAAATTGGAGCGATGGCAAATCGAGTTGACGCCAAAGCTTTGATATTGAACCACTTTCGCAAATATATGGATAAGCAATCAAATTATAATGCAGCGGAGCGACTGGCCTCTGATGCCTTTGGTCGTAAAATTAAGATCGCAGAAGACCTTCAGGAAATCAAAATTTAGAACCAAACTAAAATTGAGCACCTTAGTTGAGCTTGGTCGCAATGGCAGACCGGGTACTGTCAGAAAAAATGGCTCAAGCATCAGAAGCCTGGATACGAGAATTCTATGAGGCGATGAGAGAGCGCCACTCTGCAAGAGCAGCGTCGCGGTTTAGCTTGAAGTTGGTGTACCTTCCACAACGCCTCTTTGCAAAAAAAATAGAAAAGCATGCCCTGTCCTTCTCCCCCCTAAATTCGTGGCACTAATTTAGGGGGGAAGGACATCAATCGCTTGGTCTTTCGAGCCCAAGGATGGCCCGTGCCTGCGATGGCGTTGCAACAGGCCGATCATGCTTTGCGCAAATCCCTGAGAGCTTTGCAACCAAAGCAGCGTTTGACGGCGCTAAAGTGTTTTTATCAAGGCGGATATTATCTTCTAGGCCGGTTCGCGCGTGCCCACCTTCTGAGACCGACCATTCGTTCAAGACTTCTTGTTTCGCCCCAATCCCCGCCGCGCACCAAGGGACATCTTCACCAAACAGTCGTTTGACCGTTTGAACATAGAAGTCGAACACGTGTCGGTCCGCTGGCATCGCATTTTTGACGCCCATGACGAACTGCACATAAGGCGTGTCTTTGATCTGACCTTTTGCATGCATCGCAGACGCCTTATGGATGTGAGACAGATCAAAGACTTCGACCTCAGGCTTCACATCGTATGTAAGCATCTCTGCCGCTAGCCAATCGACCAGATCGGGCGGGTTTTCATAGACGCGTGTTGGAAAGTTGTTAGATCCAACCGAGAGCGACGCCATATCTGGGCGCAAGGGCAACATCCCACCCCGGGTTTTGCCTACCCCCGAACGGCCTCCGGTCGAAAACTGCATAATCATGCCTGGGCAGTGCTTTTCGATACCGACCTTGAGGGCGGAAAACTTATCGGGGTCGCTGGACGGAGTCTCATCATCATTGCGCACATGGGCATGGACAATTGATGCGCCTGCCTCAAACGCTGCTTGGGTACTCTCGATTTGCTCGCTCACAGTGATCGGAACTGCCCGGTTATTCGCTTTTAGTGGCAAGCTTCCCGTGATGGCCACGCATATGATGCAAGGATTGGTCATTTCGCGGGTGCCAGAACAAAATCGTGGACCACTTCGAAATAGGGGCGATCAAAACCAGCTTTTGCGATCTGCTTTGGATCTTCGATCAGCTCAAACTTGGCCAGCAGGCTTTCTCTGACCACGAATACTGCGTCCGAATGGATGTAGGGATCGGCGGGGTCAAAAATATGTGTGATCAATGTCTCGAACCCGTCTGCTTCGAGGACTAAATGTAGGTGTGCGGGACGAAACTGTCTAGCCTTATTTCTCAGTACCAATAATTTTTGTTTTCTCCAATAAGGTTTCAGGGACGGGTGGTCTCATGCCCAATGCATGATGAAGTCATCGTCGAGTTGACGGTCAATCATCCCATTTGTAAACATCTAACATGACCAAACGCAAGAACTCCCACGGCTTTTAAGGCCACTGCTTCCCGCCAGAAATCATTGAATATGCGGTCTGGCTAGACTTTTGTTTCAGCTTCGGCTTACGAGATATTGAAGATTTGTTGTCAGAACGCGGGATCATTGTAAGCCATGAAACTATCCGGTTCTGAGTGATAAAGTTCGGACGTCAGTATGCCAAATCCATTCGCCGAGACTGGTCTAAAGTTGGTGACAAATGGCATTTGGACGAGGTCGTAATTTCAATTCGTGGTAAAAAGCATTGGCTTTGGCGTGCGGTGGATCAGCACGGAAATTTGCTGGATATTCTAGTGCAAAGTCGTCGAAATACGAAAGCTGCAATGCGTTTCATGCGTAAACTGATAAAGCAATACGGCGTGCCGAGAGTGATGATCACGGATAAACTGCGCTCATATGGTGCTGCAAAACGCGACCTAGCGCCGGGTCTGGAACATCGCAGTCACAAGGGTTTGAATAATGCGGCCGAAGTTTCGCGTAAACCTATGCGAAGGCGAGAACGGGTCATGGGACGGTTTAAATCAGCACGCCATGCACAACAATTTCTATCTTCCTACGACCAAGTCAACGTCCTTTTTCGACCCAGCCGCCATAAGATTTCCGCCATTTCCTATCGCGGTGCCAGAGCAGATGCTTTTGCTGTCTTGCATGATATCACGTATGAAATTGCATTCGGATAAATTGTGCCGTTTACCCTATTCTAGTTGATGCCTCGATTGGATAGCCTGTATCAACTCCACCCATGGATGTGGCTGAATATCCTGCCCCATATGCCTGATAAAGAGGAACGAACTTCCAATTTTGCGATCGTCTATCTCATTACTTGCTTCAAAAAAATATCAGCCCCTTCGCAATGAATACTTTTTCTGGTCTGATCACCGGCATTGGTTTCATCAGGGGGCCTCGATGGTGTCCCTTTATTCCAGAGCGCTAGCACGACCTCGAAGTGGGAAACCTGGCATGGGTCCAAACATTCGGGCCCTTAGCTCAAACCGTTTAACATGTCCTGGACCTTGGTGATTTCCCTGAATACTGCGATCAATGCTGTGGGCATGGCATTGGCGCACACCAGCTTGTTCGAGGCCGCGTCTGCGGCCAGGCATCTTGTTCGGCCCTATGACGGTCAAATCTAGATGCGGGATCGGTATTTCGTCAGCCAGCCATCGGAAAAAGAGCAGACTGCAGCCACTCGCGCTTTTCTGGAATGGCTGGATGATCAGCTTACCTCCTAAGCCTAATCTTACAGTGTCTGACATCAGTTTCCATGGGACAGAATGGGCTAATTGAGTAGATCGGGGCTTCAATCTCAGTATGCACTTTTGGAAGGTTCCGCATAGCCTCTGGGTAGGTATTGCCCAGCTGGCGATAGACTGTTGCCTTTGCAATCACTTCACGAAGGTTTTTTGGAAAATTCCATTTATACCGCTATCCGCCCTTAGCGTGCTTGAAGACATACAGTGGGAGTTTGGGCATTGCTAGCTCGCTCACTGAAAACACTCCACACAATCATCAAATCAATACCCCAACTATGCGCAGCTAAAACTGACGCTTTCAAATTAGATTTTGACGCAAATTGGTTCACAAAGTGGTACCGAAAATGGTAGCACCACAACGCAAACCCCTTTTTTCTGGAGTTTTCTCAACTTATTGGCAAGAAAGTGGTCCCTGAGGGCGGAATCAAACCATCGATAAGAGGATTTTCAATCAGCAGAGAAGATGTTCATTAGTTTTTGATTAGCCGAACCAATTTCTAACCTTGTTCGTTAAGCGCCGAACGCTGCGAGCCGCACGTTTCAAAACACCATATTTAAAGGTTGGTGCGATCCTTTTGGGTGGCACCACTCGCTAGTGCATAGAGTTTGGCAGGAACAGCACAAGTGATGGAATAAGTACCAACACGGCCAAGCGGATGATGTCGACGACCCAGAATGGTGTGACGCCTCTAAAGATCGTTGCTGTCGTCACGTTACCCACAACACCTTTGAGAACAAAGACATTCAATCCAATCGGTGGTGTAATCAGGCTGATTTCGGTGACGACGACAACAATGATGCCGAACCAGACCGGATCAAAGCCTAGGCTTGTGACCAGTGGAAAAAAGATTGGCACAGTCAGCAAAAGCATCGAAAGACTCTCGAAAACACATCCGAGGATGACATAGACGCCAATGATCATAAGCATTACTGTCATTGGCCCCAGACCCGCAGAAGAAACCGTGGCGCGCAGCGCTTCCGGCAGGCCAGCAAGGTTCATAAAGTTTGAAAATACCCAGGCGCCGATCAGAACTGTAAACAGAGCGGCGGTCGTTTGGACAGTTTCGATCAAGACCTGCATCGTTGCAGCAAAGTTGAGTCTGCGCCGCGACAAAGCGATCAGAAAGGCACCTGCCGCGCCCATACCCGCCGCCTCGGTCGGGGAAAATGTCAAATTCAGTGGCCAGAAGTCCAAAACTCCGTATAACCCGCCAATTACAATGAAGAACAATAGAAGTACCGCCCACACGCCTTTCACAGCCTTGGCACGATCAACCCAGCTCGCGCGCTCCCCGGCGGGGCCAGCATCGGGGTTGCGCAGGATCGTGTAGCGTACTGCTACAATGTAAAGAACGACCCCTAGCAATCCCGGGATAATACCGGCGATAAACAGTTTTCCGATGCTGGTTTCGGTTAGCAAACCATAGATAACAAGAATGACAGAGGGTGGTATAAGAATTCCCAACGTGCCCCCGGCTGCGATAGATGCCGTCGACAGGCTATCTGCGTAATTATATTTACGCATTTGAGGCATAGCGACTTTTGACATCGTTGCAGCAGTCGCTAGGGACGAGCCACAGATGGCCGAAAACCCGGCACAGGCAACAATTGTAGCCATTGCTAGCCCACCTCGAAAGTGGCCCATAAAGGCATAAGATACCTGATATAATTCGCGTGACAGTCCGCCTTTATTCACGAAAAGCCCCATTAGTATGAACAGTGGTACAACCGATAGCCCGTAGTTCTGCGCTGTGTCGATAATAAGCCGACCGACCATAGAGATCGAGGCACGAAAACCGCGCAGTTCAGCATAGCCAACAAAACCCACAAACCCCATTGCTATCGCAATCGGCATCCGAAGAAACACAAAGAAAAGGACTGCAGCCAGGCCAACAATGGAAAACAGCATCAGAAGTTTGCCTTTGTAGAGGCAATTACTCGCGCGACGGCACGGGCAATGAAGGTGATTGCAGTGACAAAGGTGAAAATGGAGATGAACCAACCGACATAGTGTTGTGGCAGGTTGAGGTATTCGGTGACATCGCCGTATTCGCGCGCACGCTCGGCAAGTTCCCAGACCCGCTTTGCTGGCCACAACAAAGAGATTCCACACGCAAGATCAATTACAAAGTCGCGCAGAGCCGCAAGGCGGCGGGAGAACAGCGGGTCCATAAGATCAACGGCAATGTTTGTGCCTTTCCAACTAACGATAGGCAGAGATGAAAACACGATTATAGCCATGAAGAGCCGCGTTAATTCGGTTGCGGATTCAATAGGGTTTCCAAACACGCTGCGCAAAACGACGTCTGCAAATGTCATCAACATCAATAGAAATAAGGTTCCAGCCGCAATCCAGGTTGGGGCAACGGCGATATATCGCCAGATACTTGTTTGCCGCAACGACATATGCCAGTTTTGTACTGGAATTGAGGTTTGGCTGTCTTCTTCAGTCATTATTGCGGGTCCACTGTAAAAAACAAGGCCCGATGAAGGGCCCTGTTATTGGGTCTTGAAACGCTGAACGTGCGGTCAGGTTACTCAGCGGACATCTGCTCAACAATAAATGCATGTGCGGCAGCGGCATCGACACCTTTTGCACTGACCTCGGAGATGACCTTTTCAATCAGTGGCCCTGTAAGTGCCTGCCACTTGGCCGCATCGTCAGCCGAGGCCTGTGTCAGTGCATTGTCGGCATTTGCGCGCAGAGATTCCATGCCTGCTGCATCAATCTGATCCCAGACTTTGCCCGCTTCGCGTGACAAATTTTCACCAAACGCCTTATCCAGTGCATCGCGATCGTCATCAGACAGCCTGTCGAATGTTTCCTGGTTCATAATGATGGCGAAAGATCCACGATAAAACCCGCCTGGAACTTCGTAAGAGTTTTTGGCAACTTCGAACAGTTTGAAGCTCTTTTTGGCCTCCATCGGCATCATCACACCGTCCGCAGCATTCGATTCCAACGTTTCATAGACTTTTGGAGCGGGAACACGAATGCCCGTTGCCCCCAGTGCGGCCCCAACATCGCCAGACACTCCGCCACCTAGGCGCAACTTCATTCCCGAAATGTCTTCAAGCGCAGTGATCTGCGCGTTCGAGTGCAGTATACCCGGGCCATGGGTCATCATCGCCAGAACCTTGACGCCTTTGTGCTCGTTCAGGTCTGCAAAGAATGTGTTATACGCCCGCCAGCTTGCGACTGACGCGGCCTCGGCGTTACCCTCGTAACCTGGAAGTTCAATCATTTTTGTTGCCACGAATCGGCCAGGCGAATAGCCGTGGAAGATCCAAGTAATATCGGCGGCACCGTCCAGTACTAAGTCGAACTGCGCCGGAGGGCTACCCAGGCCATATTTGACTTCGGCACTGACCCGCCCTTCGGTGGCCTCTTCGATCATTTCCGTAAGTTTAGGCCATATCATGGCGTTGACGCCGTGCGTTGGCGGGGCCCAGGACGAAATCGTCAGTGTGGTGTCAGCGGCCTGTGCTGCCATTGATGAAACCGACATCATGGCGGCGGCAAGACCTGTGATTAAAGTATTTTTCATGATTCATATTTCCTCCCATCGGTTAGCAAAATCCTAGCACTTCAGCCCGCAATAAATAGGCTCTTGCTCCCAGCTGTCCGCTTGACGGACACTTAGTTTTTTGTAGCGCCAAATGCCAGTAGACGGCGTTAGGGCCGCCCCGAGGTTTCGAGGGTTTCGTATTTGGTGGCGATTTTCGCCGCAGCAAACTGCAAAGCGTCGGCATAACGCTTGATCGCCTGATCCATTTTCATGGCCTTGGTGACCCAGATAATCGACAAGCAGCCCACAGCACGATCATCAGTTAGGATAGGCACGGCCAAGCTGGATGTTTTGGGTCTGAATGTGCTTGGGCCACGGGTGGCGTACCCCTGTTCAGCATAGATAGTCAGTTTTTCCTCCAGCCATGTTTTTCTAAGGAATGGTATGTCGTCAGGAAGGTTTTCGGCACGCAATAAATCTATAATCATCTCCAGCTCTTGCGCAGCGCATACCGAAAGATAGGCCCGCCCGGCTGACGAGCGCAGAATGGGCAGGGAAGAGCCAACCATCCCTGGGTCCACCGACAACGGGCTGCGGCCATGGGTCGATTCTTGTATCACCATATGAGCGTCTTGATAGGTGGAAAGATCGGCTGGCCAGACATATGTTTCGGTGAATTCCGCCAACACCGGGGCTGCCACCTGACAAAGAAGTGAGCGCACCGACACATTGTCTCCCAATGCCGCGGCCAAGGGCGAGACACGCACCCTGGCATCGCTAGCAGACCATATGACATAGCCCTCTTCTTCCAGCGTGTGCAGCAGGCGATAAACCGTTGGGCGGGGCAAACCCAGCTCTGACGCAATTTCACCCGGAAGAGTTGCGCCAACCTTGTTGAGGTATCTCAGTATATTAAGTCCGCGCGCGAGCGCGCGAACAATTTCAGAGTTTGCCGCCATTCATCCATCACGATCAGTTGGGGGCGTTATGTCCGCCCATAACGCAGTTTCACACGGCCACAACTGACTGGTCAATAGCGCCGAACACGCTGGTGCCATCATGGTCCAGCATCTCGAACCGGATCGTATCGCCGGGTTGCATGAACCGGGTTTTCGGCTCGCCAAAGCGAATAGTTTCGATCATGCGCTTTTCAGCTAGACAGGACGAACCCACCTCTTGGTAGTTTTCATTGCTGACAGTGCCCGACCCGATGATAGTGCCGGCCGATAGGTCGCGGGTACGCGCAGCGTGAGCGATCAGCTCGTTAAACTCAAAGTTCAGATCCGCGCCCGCATCAACGCATCCAAATTCGTCACCGTTGTAAGTCGTAACTAGTGACAGGTTGATGCGCCCCCCAGCCCAGGCTTCTCCCAGCTCATCGAGAGTTACGCACACAGGCGAAAAGGAACTTGCGGGTTTCGACTGAAAGAAGCCAAATCCTTTAACAAGCTCTGGACGCATGACATGGCGCAGACTTACATCGTTGCACAGCATAACTAGTTTGATATGGGATCTGGCCTGCTTGGACGTGCACCCCATAGGCACATCATCTGTGACCACAGCAATTTCGCCCTCGAAATCCAGACCCCAATCGGTATCGGCACATGGGATCGGATCGACTGGACCAAGAAACCTGTCGCCACCACCCTGATAGAGCAACGGGTCAGACTCGGAATTTGCAGGCATGTCAGCGCCGCGCGCTTTGCGCACAAGCCGCATATGGCTGAGATAGGCGCTACCGTCCGCCCACTGGAACGTTCGCGGTAACGGTGAGGCCAGCGCCGCCGGTTCATAAGGCATGGATTCGACGGTGCCGTCTTCAAGTTGTTTTGCAAGCGCGCGCAGGGCAGGCTCAGCGGTTTGCCACTCTTCGATCGCATCGCGCAGTGTAGGTGCCACGGATGTGGCCAAAGTCACACGGGAAAGATCACGGGCTACAACAACAAGCGTACCGTCGCGCCCACCAGTTTTCTGGGAAGCAAGTTTCATTTTATGGGCTCTCTTTCTGTGATAGTTTTAAACGGGGTTGGCAGGGTCAAAGCGGCAATTGCTTTGATGTCTGCTTGGGTCATGGCGCTAGAGGCGATGTATCGGTCAGGGCGCAGCAGAACGGCATTTGCCCCAATGTCATCTAACGCATCTGCAAGCGCAGGATGCGCTTCTCCATCAAGAACTCGCATGGACGGCGCGACACCACCCGGCAATTTGTGACGCACAACCAGCACTGGTGCATACCCGACGGCATCATCTAGCCGCTGACCGTTACTGAGTGCCGGCTGGCTGAACAGGCGCCCGGTGTGCAGGGTGTTGCCAACAACGAAGCTGACCAAATCACTGGGACCAAGTGGGGGCGGGGTGAAGTCCATGCTAGCCTTGCCGTCGCCATCAACTTCTGTTAGTGACAGCGCAGCATCACGATCCATCGCATTGATCAAACCACCTAAACGCACCGCCGTTTCGATAAACGTGTGCACGTGGGGAGCGCGCTCCGCCTGATAGCTGTCCAGCAAGTCAATTGTGGCGTTGCTATTGATACATAACGCCAGTTTCCATGCTAGATTTGCGGCGTCACGGATCCCTGCGCACATGCCTTGGCCCATAAAAGGAGGTGTCAGATGTGCAGCATCTCCGGCGATCATCAAACGACCTTTGCGCCAGTTCTGCGCAATTGCAGATCGAAACGTGTAAACCGCACTCCGTTCCAGACTCGCGTCCTCGGGGCCAATCCAAGGCGCAAGAAAATCCCATATACGCTCGGTTTGCAAAACCTCGTCGTCGGTTTCATCTTCCAGAACCGCGATTTCCCAACGCCGCCGGTTTTCTGGGCTTCGGCAATAGGTCATTGGACGATCAGGGTCGCTGAACTGAACCGTGTGATCACCCAGGTCTGGGCGGTCCCTCTTAAGCAATAGGTCCACGACTAACCAACGTTCGTCAAATCCCAGATCGTCCATGCCAGAACCGATCGCTTCGCGGAGCAAAGATCCGGCACCGTCACAGCCTACAACGAAATTGGCCTTAACCATTGTGCGGTGCCCGTCGCCAGGGTTGCGACAGTGTAAAGTAACCTCTTCAACCTGGTCTTCGACGCTAATAACCTCAGTCTCCGTCAGAATCATGGCAGTGTCGCGGCTGGTCAATTTGTCACGTAACAGCTTTTCAAGGTCGGGTTGGTGAAGTCGATAGCTTGAATACCACCCCTGCGGTCCGATCTCTTGCGGACGGGGCCAGTCCATCAGCAGATTTCTTTGTTGATCGACAAAGCGCATACCCGGATTGACTCTCACTTTTTCACTCAGCTGTTCGGCTATGCCTGCAGCCTGAAAAACCCTCATGGTCTCTCCGTCAAAGTGTACTGCGCGAGGAAGATGATAAATTGCCGCCTCGCGCTCTAGGACCGCTACTCGAACACCGCATTCAGCGAGCAGATTGGCCAGCGTTGCACCGGTTGGCCCACAGCCAACAATGGCAACATCAAAATGTTTGGTAATCTGTTCCAGCAGCTTGCCCTCTCTCAGCAACCCTTACGGATTTTATACAGCCATGGGCAGTCGACTACGGGCGGAGCGCGCAACCCATCTTCAGCAGCCTTGAGTCGCATTTCGACAAAATGTTCCCGCTCTGTTTCAGGCAAATAAAGACGGTCATGACCCCAGAAACTGGGGCCGCACTTTGTTTCATGCGGCTCCCAAGTCGCAGGGTCGATTATTCGCCCACCCCATCCGTTTTCAACAAAGAAACCCGAGGGGCTGTTGGCGTAGAAGCTGGTCATGTAGTCATTAGTATGACGCCCTAGCGTGTAGGCAATGCCATCTTCTTTCTGGCAGGCCAGATCATAGCCCTGACCAACGTCGTCAAGGTTGTGATATTCGACCATGAAGTGGTGAAACCCCGAATTCCCCGAGCCAACAATGGCAAAACTGTGATGCCGCCCGTTGACGTGGAAAAAGTAGAGCGGCACTGGTTTCAGGCCATAGTCACTGACGGAAAATCCTAGCACATCGCGATAGAACGGCAATAGAGCCGTTGCATCGGGCACGTGCAAAACTGCATGCCCCATTCCAAGCGGGCCAGTTTTAAAGCCGTCTATCGGCCGTCCAGGCCTGAAGGGGGCTTCGGATTTTTGTGGGTTCCACACCAGCTCGATCCGGTTTCCCGCAGGATCGTGAAACACAATCAGGTCTTCGACAAACCTCCGGTCTGCCAATTCACGGCTTCCCTGCACAACCTTATGTCCAGTATTGTCCAATCGGGCGGCGTAATCTTGCAGGTCTAATTTTTGCGAAAGTTCCCAGCCGATGAAGGCAAGCGTTTCGCCGGGTTCATCCGATACCACCAGGCGCTGCACTAAATCATCCATCCGGAAAGAAAGTTGGCGCCCCCCGTGATCAGCGAGCTCCATGGCAAGTACTTTACTTGCGAATTGCTTCCAATCATCCGTTCGATCGGATCGCACACCAAGATAACCCAAAGATTGAATTGGCATTTCATTTCCTTTCACAGCAGCGTAGACAAACTAGAAAGAGACGATACCGGAGCAAACTTCTTCCCAACCCAGTGTCCGCTAGCCGGACAAGACACGCCCAGCATAACTTACCGGCACAGCGTCGCGCGCGTTGGTGCGAAGAAGCTAATCCAAAAGTTAATCCTGGCCTGTAGAGGTATTCTAAACCCAAGTCCGTAATAGCACCTGATCTCCAACCTGAGCTTAGATGGGTCTTGTCAGATTAAATTGCCTTGCCTGAAGGAGGCCTGACAATTGGCTACCCAGCCATGCCGAAACATATTTCCTGCCGCTACTTCAAAACCAGTCCAGAGATCATCCAACTTGCGGTGATGCTGTATGTGAGATTTTCAGGCGTTGTAGGCGTTTCTGTTTGCCAGTCAGTAATCGTTGCATACATCAATATCTCCCATTTTTTCAAGCGAGGTAAGCAGATAAATGGCGCGTGCGGTAATATTTTTGCTTTGGTGGAAATACTCTGCTTCGTCCTTCCCTGACTTTAGCAAACAATACTAACCGGGATGGTATCTGTATGGATATAGTCTCATGCTGTAATTTCAAGCTAAATAGTATTCAAGGAACGATGATGAAAGTTGACTATATAGAAAAAGGCTCAGGTCATACAGTAATACTAATTCATTCCACGGCTGCTGGTAACAGACAATGGAGAAAACTGATTGAGCTTCTGAGTGAAGATTACCATTTAATTGCCCCTAACTTGTTTGGGTATGGTGGAACCGATAGCTGGTCGGGTCAAAAGCCACAGATGCTTGAGGACCAAGCTGAAATTATTCGCCAATTTATTCCTTCAGATGGGAAAAAGTTCTCTCTAGTAGGACATTCTTTTGGCGGTAGCGTAGCTATGATGGCGGCAAAATTATTTAGGCGTCAGCTTGATAAGCTCGTTTTAATAGAACCTAACCCCAATTACCTGTTGAGAGTTATGGGGCGTAGCGACGATTTTAATGAAATTTTGGCGATGCGGGATTTTATTAAACTTAATGGTGCCGCTGAAAAATGGGAAGTTGCGGCTGAATTTTTTGCAGATTATTTTAATGGCAGAGGTGCTTGGGATGCCATGGATGTGGATCGGCGAGAAAAATTTGTTAACGCATTAAAGCCGAACTATTATGAATGGGACCCTGTGATGAACGAAAATACTTCAATGGAAGAATGGAAAAGCTTTTTGCCTGAAAATACGACGGTTTTAAGCTGTAAAAAAACAATCAACTCCATAAGTGGTATTATTAAAATACTGCGCTCTAACATGGCAACTTGGAACTTTATCGAATATCAGGAAGGCGGACATATGGCGCCCCTGACTAAGCCAAATATAATCAATCCGCTGATAGCCAAAGCATTGAGAGGTTAACTGTTACCTCATGCGCACTTTACTGATATCTTTCCTGATGACACTCGCTACACAGGCCGGGGCGGAAAGTTAGTTTGTAATTCACAATTTGAAGGCTGTGTGACCATTGGCAAAATCTAACTTTTTTAATGTCCTAATCTGAGCAGCCTCATCTGA
>TARA_B110000003_G_scaffold108311_1_pt1 | contig 13884 bp, 12 predicted proteins | sample TARA_B110000003 | Tara Oceans TARA_B110000003 (sample SAMEA4396424) | marine metagenome | biome: Westerlies Biome; feature: [SRF] surface water layer (ENVO:00010504); material: water (ENVO:00002006), including particulate matter (ENVO:01000060) such as... | depth 5 m
TTGCAGCACAAGATAATCCTAATAAGATGAGAGCAAATAATCTAAACCTATTCATCAAATTATTTATTTTGATCAAGATAAATAGGAATCTCTTTATTGTATTTAATACCATTTTCAGAAATACTTAATGTTATACACCACATTTTCACTCCAAACTTATGTGCTTCGTGCAAAGCATAACAGAATTTATCATCCCTTTGCCACATTGGCTGAAAGGAGGTTGCATCTGGCCTTTGGCAAACAAACAGGACGCCTGTTTTCTTATTTTTTTTTACTAATTCCTTAAGTGCTTGCACGTGATTTTTACCTCTTAGAGTAACGGAATCAGGAAACATAGCAATTTCATTTTTTACAAGTGTAACAGATTTGACTTCCAAAACAAAGTCTTCGCCTTCTTCATCTTTTAATAGAAAATCAAATCGATGCTTGCCAATGGTTACTTCAGGTCTTACTAAATTAAATTTTTGAAAAAAAGGTAATCTTTGTTTAATCAATTCATCTTTAACAAATTGGTTTGGTAACGTAGAGACTAGGGATATTAGTTGCCCTTTAAACCTTACCATTATTGTAGAGAATTTTGTCTTTCTTTTTTTTATATTTTTAATTTCTCTAACTAATAATTCAACTCCTGGAAATAAAAGCTCTTTTAATCGCCCTGGATCAGCTAAATGACTCCTATGTTTTTCCCCATTTATATCTATTATAGTAATGAATCGGTTTGGTCTGCTTATAAACTTAGCTTTGATCAACGGTTCTTTAAATTTCATATTTAAGCTTAAAACATTTTGACTTAATCAGTAAGGACATTTTATGTGTAAATTCTGATGAATTATGCCATTAGTACCATCATATATAAAAAAACTAAATAGCTACAAACCGGGGAAACCAATAAGTGAAGTCGAAAGAGAACTTGGCTTGAAAGAAGTAATTAAATTAGCTTCAAATGAAAATCCTTTAGGCCCATCTCCAAAAGCAAAAAAGGCAATAAAAGATTGTTTAATCGATATTCATAGATACCCTGATGCCTCGGGACATGCCCTTAGAGAAAAATTAGCAAAAATGTTTAATATCAAAATTTCTAATGTCGTTCTCGGTTCCGGTTCAGAAGGAATCATGTCAACAATAATGAGAACTTTTTTATTAAATGATGATGAAATAATTAGCTCAAGTAATTCATTTATAGGTTTCAAAGTTTTAGCTAATGCTTCAGGTCGGAAGATTCATTGGGTTCCAATGAAAGATCATAGGTACGATCTTCTCAGATTAGTTGATCATATAAATGATTATACAAAAATTATATACATTGCAAACCCAGACAACCCCATGGGAACGTATGTAACCAGGGAAGAATTTGATGCTTTTTATAAACATGTACCTGAAAGAGTCCTTATAATATTGGATGAGGCTTATTTTGAATATGCAAATCACTCTGAGGACTACCCCGATTCAATGACCTATAGGTATGATAACGTAATTACATTACGGAGCTTTTCTAAAGCATACGGTTTAGGTGGCGTAAGAATAGGTTATGGTTTTGCACACTCAGATTTAATTTCAAACCTAATGAAGGTTAAAGTTCCATTCGAACCTAGTTCATTAGCTCAAGCTGCAGCATTTTCTGCACTTGACGATGAAGATTTTTTATCAAAAAGCTTACTCTTAAATAGAGATGGCTTCGAATTTCTCACGAAACAATTCCATAAATTAAAAGTTAAATATATTGATTCTGTAACAAATTTTATAACTACAAGATGGGATTCAGCGGAACAAGCAATTCTAGTTACACAAAAATTATTGGAGCATGGTATTATAGTAAGGCATTTAGCATCCTTTGGATGGCCTAAATATGTTCGTATTTCAATTGGTCTGAAAGAAGAAAATCAAAAATTAATTAATTGTATGAATAAAATTTTATGAAAAAAATACCTTATTCCATAATGGGATTTGATCATTGTGAGATGTATGTCGGTAATGCAAAACAGGCTTCTCATTATTACCAGTCCACGATGGGGTTTAACCTTATCGCTTATCAAGGTCTTGAGACAGGCAATCGTGAAACTGTAAGCTATGTTTTAAACCAGGGTTTAATAAACCTAGTCCTTACTTCACCACTGATTAAAAATACGGAAATCGGAAAACATATAGATAGGCATGGTGATGGTATGAAAACTATTTCTTTTTCAGTTGATGATGCTACTATTGCATGGGATGAATCAATAAGAAGAGGCGCTCAAAGTGAATTTGGACCAAAAACCTTGGAAGATGAGAATGGAACTGTTGTTATGTCCGCAATTCGTACCTTTGGAGATACCGTACATTCTTTTATCGAAAGAAAAAAATATAATGGGGTCTTTCTTCCAGGCTTTAAAGATATAGGTAGAGATGAAAAAATAAAAACCGCAGAACTAGTTCATATAGACCACGTAGTAGGAAACCAACCAGGTGGCGAAATGAAAACTGTATGCAAGTTTTATGAAGATGTTTTTGGTTGGCACCGTTTTTGGAGTGTCGATGATAAAGATATAAATACTAAATATTCTTCATTAAGATCTATTGTTATGGCCAACAACAATGAGAAAATTAAAATCCCAATTAACGAGCCTGCAGAGGGGTTGAAAATATCTCAAATTCAAGAATTTATCGATTATTACGATGATAGTGGTGTTCAACATTTAGCTCTTTCAACTAAAAATATTATCAAAACGGTTGAGCAAATGAGAAAAAATGGTGTCGATTTCTTACCAACTCCAGAATCATATTACGAAGAACTAGAAGAACGTATTGGTGTTATTGACGAAGATATATCTGAGCTTTCAAGACTTGGTATTTTAGTAGATAAAGATGAGAATGGATACATGTTACAAATTTTCACAAAACCTCTGCAAGATCGCCCAACTTTATTTTTTGAAATTATCCAACGTAAAGGGTCAAATAGTTTTGGGAAAGGTAATTTCAAGGCACTGTTTGAGTCAATCGAAAGAGAACAACAAAAGAGAGGAAACCTTTAAATGAAATTTGTAACCTATAAAAATAGCTTTGATTCTTTGACTCATTTTGGTTTTAAACATGGTGAGAATATTATTGATATCCATGCAAGTGCTAACTGGGTCAAAAAAGAGATGGGTGATGATAGCTTTTTATCGATTCCTATATCTTTAAAAAAAACGCTGGAGAATTGGGACACAAACTTAAAAAAGTTAAGAGATCTGGAAAAAATTATAATCAAATCTGATGTAAATAATTTAAAAAAGAATAATTATTCAATGGTAATTGAAGAATCAAAAATAATATTTCTTCCACCGGTACCCGACCCTCAATCTTTCAGAGATTTTTATGCTTTTGAACAACATGTAAGAGCTGCAAGGAAACTCAGAGGGCTAGAAATGCACCCTGACTGGTTTAAGATCCCAATCTTTTATTTCTCAAATCCTTCTGCTTTATACGGTCATGGTGCTGATATTTCTTATCCTAAAGGAACAAATGAATTAGACTTTGAATTAGAGTTTTCTATAATCATTGCAAACGGAGGATCCAATATTTCTCAGAATGAAGCATCTAATTACATTGGTGGATATACTATTTGTAATGATTGGTCAGCTCGAGATCTCCAAAGAGAAGAAATGGCCATGAGTCTTGGACCTGCTAAAGGCAAAGATTTCGCCTCTAGTTTTGGGCCTTATATGGTTACCCCAGATGAATTAGATCAATTTATAAAAGAGGATAAACTTCACCTGGAGATGACTTGCCATGTCAATGATGAATTAATTTCAAAAGGGAACACAAATGATTTATACCATCCTTTCACTAAAATGATTGAGAGAGCTTCAATGAATACTAATTTACTTGCAGGAGATTATTTAGGTTCTGGGACAGTTGGTACAGGTTGTATTTTAGAATTAAGACCTGAAAATACAAATGGTTGGATTAAGAAAGGGGATCATGTCCGAATGCAAGTTGAACAATTAGGAATATTAGAAAATAAAATAGTTTAAGATGCCTTTCTATCAAAAAAGAGGAATAGTGCCAGGTAAACGCCATACTCAATTAAGACATGATTCTGGTAAACTTTACTCTGAAGAGCTTGTTAGTAGAAATGGTTTTAGCGGGATGTACTCCAATATTTATCATTTGAACCCACCTTCTGCAGTGAAAGAAATTGGTGAGCATAGAACAATTCATTTAAGTAATAATTTCACTAATCATCGGCCACATCATTTAGATACAACTAGAATCCAAGCTTCAGAAAAATATTTTAATGGTCGTATCCCTTTATTCTACAATGAAGATATTACTCTTTCAAAAGTTCACCTTAAAAAATCAAACACTCCCTTATTTAGAAATGGGAGTGCTGATGAACTATTTTTTATCCATAACGGTACTGGAAGGTTTAAATCAAACTTTGGAGATTTAGATCTCAATCCTGGAGACTACTTAGTAATTCCTAGAGGTGTAACTTATCAGATAAATGTAATTGAACAATTAGAAGCTTTAGTTTTAGAATCATATTCTGCAATTGAAACACCCGAAAGATATCGGAATAAGTTTGGACAATTACTTGAGCATTCTCCTTTTTCTGAAAGAGATATAAGGACACCTGAATTTAGTGAGCCAACCGAAACTGGTCCAACTGAAGTAGATGTAAAATTAAAAAACTCTGTCCAAAAATATCAATACGAACATCATCCTTTTGATCTTGTTGGCTGGGATGGGTATTTCTTCCCTTTTGCTTTTAATATTCATGATTTTATGCCTATTACAGGAAAGATTCACCAGCCTCCGTCTGTTCATCAAACGTTTAAAGGAAACGGATTTGTAGTTTGTTCTTTTGTTCCTCGATTATTTGATTATCATCCTAATTCGATCCCCGCTCCTTACTCTCATAGCAATGTGGACTCTGATGAGATTATCTATTATTCATCTGGAGATTTCATGAGTAGGAGAGGGATTCAAGAAGGATCTATAACTCATCATCCTATGGGATTACCTCATGGCCCTCAACCTGGAAAAACAGAAGAATCAATTGGAAAAACTGAAACAAATGAGTTTGCCGTCATGATTGATACTTTTAAATCTTTAAACATGACAAATGAAGCTGAAAAGATAGAAAACAAAACGTATCCATTTTCCTGGACGAAAAATGATCATTGATCCAAATGATATACCTTTCCAAGAAGTTCATAAACTGATGATTGGATCTATTGTACCAAGACCAATTGCATTGGTTTCCACTATCTCTAAAAGTAATAATTATAATTTAGCTCCATTTTCATATTTTAATGGAGTTTGCTCAAAGCCTCCCACCATCGTATTCTGTCCTGCTAGGCGCGGTTGGGACGGAGCAGAAAAAGATACACTTATCAATATTAGAGAAACTAAAGAGTTTGTTATAAATATTGTTTCTGAATCATTTGTTGAAAAAATGGTTGCTTGCTCAACTGACTTTGATCCAAAAATTGATGAATTTGAGATAGCTGACCTTACAAAAAAAAGTTCAAAAAAAATAAAACCTCCTAGAGTTGAAGAAGCAAAAATAAGTTTTGAGTGTATTTTAAATCAGATTGTTGAAATTGGGGAAGGAAAAGCTGGAAGCGGTTTTATTGTAATTGGAACAATAGTTCTCTTCCATATTGAAGATTCAGTTTATGAAAATGGGAGAATTAATCTTGCAGAATTAAGTCCATTAGGACGACTAGCAGGAAATTCATATTCTAGAAATAATGATACTTTTGAAATTGTACGGAAAGTAAAACCTAAAGATAATTGAAAAGAAAATTATTTAATAATAAAGTCAATCAACAACTCCTCCTCTACTAAATGACTTTTTTTATCGTATGAAGTCTCAAAAGAAAAAGTTTTACCTTTTTCAAGCATGACTGTTAAATGATCATTAAGATCATTCTCTTCGTTTTTGCTTAACCCTTGAAATATTATTTTATCCTGATCTTTTACTAATATATCTATTGAATATCTTTTACCACCTTGCCCTCTCGCTCGAATTCTCACAGGGATTAAATCTGTTACTATTTTTTCTGTTTTATAATTTCCAGTAACATCAATCGAATTGTATGTTTTTACTTCTGGCAACCAATTCATTGGAAAGTGAGTTTCAGTTTTAGGCCAAACAGCTGCAAAGATACCGTATTTAATATCACCTGAAATTGCTTGTGATGCATGTTCTAAAAACCAAACATCGTTAAGTTTATCTTCTACTTGCTCAGCAGCACCTACACAATGCCAACCATTATCCCATATTTCGACCCACGAATGATTACCCGAATTATTATACCACATCGAAGTGCCTACAAAGCGTGCAGGTATTCCAACACTTCTACATGCGTCTATCAATAGAATACTTAACCCTGTGCAAGTAGCCATTCCAGCTTTTATAGACTCGGAGGGAGATTGATCGGCTTTCGGTCTTTCAGTGGAATAGATCACATTAAACTTTTTAAAAATATTTTTGTTTAAAAGAACTACTGCCTCTGAAATAGAATTTGCATTTTTTACAATCAAGGTTGATTCATTATTAAGAATTTCAAACCAATCCTCTCTTTTTTCATTTAAGTTGGCGTAAGGAAGGATATAATTAATGTAAAGTTCTTCAGAAATTTTATCATGCCAGCGAGAATTTTTCCAAGAATGATAAGCATTATGACTATTTTTAAGTAAAAAATCTGAGCTTAAACTTTTCAAATCTTCGTTTGGCATATTTTCAATGATAAAAAGCATACCTTTATATTGTGCTTTTGGAACTCTTTTTAACGCTTTTTTTATCTCACTTTTATTTTTTCCAGCAATATCAAATTGAGTTTCAAGGTTTGATTTGAAAAATAATGAGATGATAAAAGAGATTAATACCATGTACTTCATAATTCAATATAAATTAAAATTTTAATAAAACAAATAAAGAGAGTATCGCAAGCGGTTGATTCGGAAACAGCCTTACAAAATAAGGAAAAGAGAAATAATATGGTTAATTTTAATCATGGATTTAAATATGAAAAAACAAATATATCAAGCTCAATGTATTGGAAATGTTGAACCAATAGAATACATGATTCCGTATCCTTCCATGAGATCACTTATTGAAGGGCAAAACATAAAATTTTCAAAGCAGCTTATTTTTTCAAGTTTATCAATTACTAATTATGACTTTTATAACTTAGTACAAAAGACTGCTAAATGGCTGATAAGAATGAATGTAAAACCAAAAAGTCGAGTGATTATCAATGGTGATGATCCATTTTTAAAAACTGTTTTACTTTTTGGTGTATGGCATCTAGGTGCTACCGCAATTTTACCGGGAGAGACAAATTTAGATCATGTTAAAGAAAAGACAAAATGTAAACAGCAAATTTTATTGAATAAACACGATTTTGATGCTATTTCTAAATTATCTGACAGTTTTATTCCAACTTACAAGCCGTTACTTAATGAGGAAGCCATTATAGTATTTAAAGGTGAACTTGGAATTAAATTATCACATTATAATCTTCTGGTAAATGTAAATAGTATTTCTAAATTGTTAAACTTAACTAGCCAATCTCGTATTTCCATCCAACTCCCTTGTGATTCAATCAGCTGGATAATACTAGGATCTATTTTCCCTATATATTCAGGTCTTATTATCGACAACTTAAATCCCGAAACCACAATAGGATATGAAGGGTGTGACTACAACGTAAGATATGATTTAGAATCAATTTTAAGCTTTTCGAAAACAGATATAGGAACATGTCCAGAAAATTCAGGGTGTTTATCACTAGGGTCAAAACCTATACACCTTTCCAGTTTTTCAATAGATAATAATAAGTTAAGAATTAATGGACATTCTGTAATGATGGGATATCTATCCGAAAGCGAAAATCAAAAATCTTTTTATAACAAATCTCTAAATATTGAAATTTAGTTTATATCACCTAAGACTTCTTGTGCATGTTCTTTTACTTTTACTTTTGCATATGCTTTTTCAATAAAACCTTTTTCATTAATCAGGTATGAAATTCTTAATATACCTTCATATTCACGTCCATACATCTTTTTGATTCCTAAAGCTTTATATTGGTTTATTACACTTTTTTCTGGGTCTGAAAGTAATAGAAAAGGGAAGCTTTGTTTTTCACAAAAGTTTTTCTGCTTCTTTACAGAATCACCACTCATCCCAATAATTACTGTATTCTTTTCTTTATATTTTTCGAACTCATCCCGGAGTCCTTGACCTTGAACTGTTCAACCAGGAGTACTTGCTTTGGGATAAAACCAGACCAATACTTTTTTACCTAAAAAATTAGTTAAACTGACAGAGTTTCCGTCTTGATCTTCTAACATGAACTCTGGAGCTTTTTCACCTATTTCTAACATCGTACCTCTTAATTATAATAAAATTTTTGACCAAATCATTCTGCCATCGTCTGAACTTAACATATTATTAACTGAAAAAAGACCGTCTTTTTGTCCTCTCCAAACAAGCTTTTTAAATGCTAAATCAAAATCAGCCCACATGAATTTCGAATGTTCATCTGATAATTTAACTTTATCTAATCCTACTTCAATGCCAAACACAGGAATTAGATTCATCCTATCTTTACTTGCCTCATAAAATTTGCTTACATGATCTGCCACGAACATATTTAGTGGTTTGAGTCCTGTTTCTTCTTTTAACTCTCTGACCGCTGTCTTCCATGCAGGCTCATCCGCTTCTATCTTTCCAGTCACACATTGCCAAAGCCCTCCATATATCTTTTCTTCAGCGCGTTTTAATAATAAGTATTTTAGACCACTTTTTGTTTTATTAAATACGTAAGCATCAATAACCCTTACTTCCGTTCTAGGCATTACATTCCCTTCATATTTTTCATTTTACTTAGTAAAGAATTGGACCAAGTATTAAAACTTCCTTCAGAGATTTTTTCTCTCGCCTTTTCCATTAAATTTAAATAGTAGGCAAGGTTAAGGGTTGATGCTATTCTTAATCCCAAAATTTCATTAATATTAAAAAGATGTCGTACATATGACCTGGAAAAATTTGCACCCCATGGATGAGAACTAGAATCATCAACTGGAGAAAAATCATGTTTGTATTTTTCATTTTTAATATTAATTACGCCGTTTGATGTGAAAATATGTCCATTTCTTCCATTCCTTGTTGGCATAACACAATCAAACATATCTACTCCATTTCTTATTGCATGTAAAAGGTCTGATGGCTTTCCAACTCCCATCAAATACCTTGGCTGATCTTTAGGAAGTAAGTTAGTACAATATTCAATCGTATCGAGCATTGCATTTTTTTCTTCTCCTACAGCAAGACCACCCAATGCTATTCCACAGGTTGAAAATGGAATTAATTCCTCAATACTTTTTTTTCTTAGTCTATGATTAATAGAACCTTGAACAATTGGAAATAAAACTTGTTTATAATTGTATAGTTCTTTGTTTTCTTTTAGCCATCTATCACACTTTTTTATCCACTTAGTTGTTCTTTCTACAGCTTTTTCGACAATTTTTTTTTCTGAATCACCAGGTGGGCATTCATCAAAAGCCATTATTATGTCTGCTCCAATGTTCCTTTGTATTTCCATAGAAAACTCTGGAGTAAACATATGCCGACTTCCATCTAAATGTGATTGAAACTCAACTCCATCATCGGATATTTTATTTAATCTAGCAAGTGAGAAAACTTGAAAGCCACCACTGTCCGTAAGTATTGGTTTATCCCAACCATTAAATTTATGTAAGCCTCCAGCTTCATTTAAAACTTTAGTTCCTGGTCTTAAATATAGATGGTAAGTATTCCCAAGTATTATTTGAGATTGTACGGAATGTAAATCTTCTGGAGCCATTGTTTTTACGGCTCCGATAGTTCCGACCGGCATAAATATTGGAGTTTTAATATTACCATGGTCTGTCTTTAATATTCCCCTTCTAGCAGATGTACCCACATCATTTGTTTCAACAATGAAGTTCATATCAAAATAATGCCTTAAAAGCATCTTTAACAGATTGAGCTGCATGGATTTGCATATCAATTTTTTTTATTCTATCATTTAAATTAGACTTTGGTATAATCGCTTTTTTAAAGCCTAACGTAGCAGCCTCATTTAACCGCTGTTCTAGTCTATTAATGGATCTTATTTCACCAGCTAATCCAACTTCTCCACATAAAATGATATTGTCTCCTATTGGCTTATCCATTGTACTTGATGCAATTGAGCAAATTATCGATAAATCTGCAGCTGGGTCATCCACTTTTAATCCGCCCACAAGGTTAGCATAAACATCTTTAGTACCCATAGCCAGACCCATTCTTTTCTCTAAAACAGCAATTAGCATCCCAAGTCTTTTAAAATCAAAACCATTGACGTTGCGTTGAGGGTTTCCATAATTAGCATTTGTTACTAAAGCTTGGACTTCAACAAGGATTGGCCTTGTTCCTTCCAAAGAGGGATAAATGGTCGCACCTGCAATATTAACACTTCTTTCAGCTAGGAACATTTTGCTTGGATTGGTGACTTCTTTCAAACCAGCTTCATCCATTTGAAAAATTCCTACTTCGTGAGTTGCTCCAAATCGATTTTTTGCCGCTCTTAAAATACGATGATCATAACGGTCATCTCCTTCCATATACAGAACTGTATCAACCATGTGTTCTAGCATTTTAGGTCCTGCAATCGTTCCCTCTTTTGTAACATGGCCAACTATTAATATGGTTACATTCTTATATTTAGAAATCTCTAATAACCGTTGTCCGCAGTCTCTAATTTGACTTGGTGATCCCGGCAATGAGTCCAAACCTGTATTCATAATAGTTTGAATAGAATCAATAACAACTATATCTGGCTCTACTCGATCAATATGGTTAATGATTCCATCTAATTCATTTTCACTTGAAAGAAACAATTTATCATGATCTACTTTTATTCTTCGGGCTCTTAAAGCGACTTGCTCTTCACTTTCTTCAGCTGAAACATATAAAACTTTCTTTTGGCTACCTGAACAAACATGCAATGCTAAAGTAGACTTTCCAACGCCAGGGTTACCACCCAAAAGAATCAAACTCCCAGGTAATAATCCTCCCCCAAGGACTCTATCTGCTTCTTTTAATCCAGAAGGTATCCTATCCTCGGGCTCCTTGCGTAAAATATCTTTTAATGATTTTGTATCACGTGGTTGGAAGGTTCGACTATTTTTACTTTTGGATACTTTAAATTCAGCAAGAGTTCCCCACTCTTTACACGAAAAACACTGCCCATTCCATTTAGGAAAATCGTTTCCACATGCGCTACATAAATACGCTGTTTTTGATTTTTTACTAGGCATTATTAATAATTATGGAATTAAAAAATCTTCTACCAGTCTGGACCAAGTGAAAAATACCATTGAGGCTTTGAATAACCATTTTTGTTTTTATCCCATGCAGTCTCAATTTTTAATAAAAAATAGCCGAGATTAATTTTTGTTCCCAGTCCAGCAGTCGAAATCCACGGGGAGTATGTATTATTTTGAATTCCATATCTGTCAGGCCAATTATTCGATTTAAATTCGCTTATATTGTCCCATGCGGCACCAACATCTACAAAAGCATGTCCTCTTATGTTGCCAAAAATCATTTTTAAGGGGAACCCTAATGCTAAATAGTTAATAAATGGAAACCTTATTTCTAAATTAAATAATGCCGTATTATTTCCAAATCGCTCCGCAAAACGAGCACCACGAAGAGGCCAAGCATATTCTGTAAAATAAAGGTCATGGATTAAAGTTTCATTGGAGCTGTCCAAAAGTACTTCTCTGAAGTTACTTACGTCTTCCACACCATTTGTTTCGCCACCTCCTGATAATAAATAAGGAACTCCTCCTAAAAAGAATTTTTGTTTATTCTTCCCCATGCTGGATCCAAAGAAACCTCTAACAGCAAATGTATAATCTCTACCTAATCTCCAATATTTTCTAACGTCGGACTTCATTGTTTGAAATTTTAAATTATCAGAACCATAACCTGGGCTAACTGTTAATGTCGTATTTTGCCTCAAACCATCGATTGGTCCTGTAAAGCCAAATACAGAATTATCATAAATCCAACTTATACTTGGAAGTATAGTAGAATATTTATTTTCATTATTATTATCTGTAGTGTATTCTATCTGTCCAAAATCATTGAGTGTTTGCTCTAAAATTGAATAGTTTATATTGTGAAACGATAGGCCATAATCAATTCTTTGAAATCGACTAAAAGGTTGAGAAGCATACGCTTGCACACCGTAATGTCTAAGTCTACCTAAAGTCCAATAATCTATTTGGAAAAAATTTGCATTTTGAAACGCAGCAAAATAGAAATCTGTTTTATTTTTTAAATAGCCGTATTGAAAAAAGTAATCACTATTCTCAAGTGTTAAAACCATCTCTGTACCAAATGAAATTTGATGATCTCCTAAAATATCACTAAATGAAAAATAGGTCATACCACTTGTTCCAAAAACGTTACTTATTTGCAAGTTTCCGCTCACTAGATCTAAGGTGAATCTCGTTTTGTATGCTTTTGAAATATAGCTCCCATCAACTTTTACTGAATCAATAGAAACTGATTTTTCTGGCTTTTTTTCAATATCAAGTGATGAATTTTGATAGTCATATCCTCTTGCAAAAATCCAATTGCTATATTGCCCGATATCATTTTCAGGTTGAAGATTAGACTTATGTTTCCTTAAATCACTGATTTCAGATTCTTCTGAATTATTTCCCAAAACAAACTGAGTTGGCTCAACGATTTTTTTCTTCAATCTCAATGGATTAGATAGGCTATAAAGATCCCAACCTATATTTGCATAACCTGCAAAGATAATCATCTTATTATCTTTAGAAATTGTTGGCTGTTGTATTCCCGTTAATACATTTGTAACTGGATAGGCTTCATCCGACGAAGAATTGATTGGATGTAAAAAGAGATTCCATACACCGTTAAAGTCTGCCGTGTAAAAAAGTGTATCCATTTGATTTGCCCATACAGGATGAGATTCATTATAAGCGGTTTCAGTAATTCTTTCAATTTTTTTATCAGCAATATCTACTGTATATATATCCGTTTGCTTATAATCATGGTCGTGCATAAATCCTGAAAACATACCGGAAGTATTCGCTCCTCTATCGGAGACAAAAACAATTTTTGTACCTTCAGAGTTCCATGATGGATATGAATCTGAAAATATATCATCTGTTATTTTTTTTTCTTTTTTTGTTTCGAGATCAAATAAATATATATCACTTGAATTTCCAGCCTGCCCTATAAAAGCTATTTCATTACCATTAGGACTCCACGAAGCTGAAAAAACACCATCAATATCTAGCTCGAACTTTTCACTTTTTGTTGTTTCAACATCAATTATATGCAAAACATCGCTCTTACCAGCTTTTGCAGCAACGACTATCTTTTTATTATCCGGAGACCAAGAGAGGCCTGGCTGTAACCATTTTAGTTCTTCGAAATCTACAGACCTATTTCCTTTAACGAGTTTTTTTATTTTTTTACCTGTTATTGCATCAAGTATCTGAATGTCAAAATAACCATTTTCATCAGAAAGAACTGCAACCATACTTCCATCGGGTGAGAGAGCAGGGCTAACATTATAAAAATTTCTTTCTTTTTTGTGGTCTGTTAATCTTTCTGATATATCCTCAATTGGGTCTCGATTTTTAACATCAGGCCAATATTCCTTTTTTAAATATTTATGCCATTGTTTTGTTAAATCATCGTAATTCATTCCTAATGCAGCTTCATAACCTTTCTCATCATTTTGGGTTTTTTTCATTGAACGAAAGATATCACCAACTTTTTCTCTACCATATTTCCCTGCAATAAACCTCCATAATGATTGACCCCCTTTATACGCC
>TARA_B110000003_G_scaffold274792_1_pt1 | contig 13864 bp, 12 predicted proteins | sample TARA_B110000003 | Tara Oceans TARA_B110000003 (sample SAMEA4396424) | marine metagenome | biome: Westerlies Biome; feature: [SRF] surface water layer (ENVO:00010504); material: water (ENVO:00002006), including particulate matter (ENVO:01000060) such as... | depth 5 m
TTCTTAAAAAAATTGTAGGTAAACGTGGATAAAAAATTTTTCTTGGAGGCTCCAAATTTAGGTTTAGATTACATAAAATCACTTGAAAAAGAAGAAAAATATAACTTTTTCCCTTCCAAAAAAGGTCTTACAAATTATGGAGAAAGACTCTCCCTAGGTTTTAGCTGCTTAGCATTAAAAGCTTTTTACATGACTGGTGAATGGCAAGACTTGAAAACAATAGATAAAGAAAAATGGGTCCAACATATAAATTCTTTTCAGGGCGAAGATTCAAAGTTCCCTAAAAACTCTTACCTTGATCCGGTACTAATTAATAGCTATGCAAACCTAGGTTATAAAGAAAATATAAAATATATCTTAAAGCGATTGTTGAGCATTAGTCCCAATTTTAATTATGACAGTAAGAATGTTGCTATAAACAAAGTAATAAATGCGGAAACAAAACAAGCAGTATCTACTCTTTATGAAGTTGGATATAAAAATAATAAGGAAATAAAGGAAGTGTATTCTGTTGGACAAGAAATTAACTACTACTTAGATACACTAGATTGGTCAAAACCATGGTCATCAGGTGCTCAATTTGCATCAATGTGTGTATTCTCTGAGACACAAGGATTAAATTTAAAAAGTGAATTACAAAGTTTCATTAAAACAATTTCTGATAATGAGACAGGCTCTTATTTTAAAGAATATCCTAAAAGTAACCGAGAAGTAATTAATGGTGCGATGAAGGTAATTTCGGGTCTAGATTGGCTCGAGACTGAGATACATAATCCAAAAAAATTAATAGATTTTTGTTTAAATAATAAGCCAATTCTTGAAGGCTGTGATGTTGTTGATTATGTATATGTATTATACAAGTGCTCAAATCAAGAGAATTATCGTAAAAAAGAGATAGTTCTGTTATTTGAGCAGATATTAACTGACATAAAAAAGCTTTATGTCGCTGATGATGGTGGATTTTCATACTTTATAGGAAAGTCTCAAACTCATTATTACGGTGTTGAAATTACAAGAGGCTTAAATTCAGCTGACATTCATAGTACAACATTATGTATATGGGCATTAATGATGATTTTAGATACTTTAGAAATAAAAAATTCCAAAATGAATATAATAAAACCTTGAAAATGGATAATAATTATATCACTAAAGCAATAGTCCCAATTTTGCAATCAAAGTTTACAAAATTCTTTTTAGGAGTCTTTTTTATCTCAGTCTTTTTATTCGCTCGATCATTTATGGGTATTTACATTTTAGGGTTCAGAATAGGCGAATTGACTATGGGATTTTCTATGGTTTTTTATATATTTTCAATATTCACAACAAACAAATTTCCAATATTTGAAAGTATAGAAAAAAAGAAGATATTGTCGGTACTTTTCTTTATAAATCTGATTTTTTTAATTAATTTATTATTTTTTGATGAAAGCATTTCGACATATACTTTCAGATCATCTTCATATATCTGGACAGTTGGCTTTATGTTTTTTGGCTTTCAGTATTTTAAGTACAATGAGTTGAGTGATAAGTTACCTTTATACACTTATCCTGTACTAGTTTATCTTTATTTCTTTTCGATACATGGATTACCGGAGTCTGTTGTAGGTTTGATTCTTACTATTTCTGATAAATTTGAACCACACAAGGGATCAGATTTATTAATTATGTACGTAACTATTTTCTTCATTAACAACAGATTAATTAAAAATAAAAGATTGAGTTTCGAGATATTTTTTCTCTTTTCTTCACTATATTTCCCCCTCATGCTTTTTAAAAGTAGAGCATCGTTTATAGCTTTTTGCTTATTTTGTTTATTTGAGCTTTACTATTTTAGAACATGTATTAACAGCTCATTAAAAAGAAACATATTATTATTTTTATTATCAGTTTTTACTATTTTCCAATCTGTTTTCTTTGTATCTGGTTCAGGTTTCATAAAGGCTGAAAAAATAGAGTCTGAGGTTGAATATGTGGCCACATATAGAAGCGATCCTGATGATGAACAATTTAGACTCTTTTATATAGCTGAAGATAGTCTAGGATCAAGAACAACACGCATATTTTCAAGTGATAACAATTTAAACTGGAGATTACAAATCTGGCAAGACGTGATTTACGATCTGTACAATAAAGGTAAATTAACTACCGGTTATGGATATGATGAAAAGATTCCCGCAATGGAGGATCCCACTAGAAAAGGACAAGATGGGTTAAATGAAAATACCCATAATTATATAATTTCCTTACTTGCCAGAGGTGGGTTATTGACAGTTTTAGCATTCTTAATTTTTTATTCATTAGTTATAAAAGTTATAAGAATATCTACTGGTTCTAATTATCTTATTTTCTATATTATTCCTATATTATTAAATTCTTTTTTTGACGTTGCAATGGAAAACTCACATTTCCCATTAATATTTTATTTTTGCATAGGGATGTTTTTTCATAAAAAGAAATTATTCGTGAATTATTAATAAACAATATTAAGGTTAAATTATGAAAGCATTTATTACAGGAATTACCGGACAAGATGGATATTATCTTACAAAACTTTTATTACAAAAAGGATATGAAGTTCATGGAACAATAAGAAGATCATCTAATTTTAACACCCAGAGGATAGACCCCTTAATTGCGGAATATGAGACTACAGGGTTATTAAATTTATACTATTCAGACCTTTTAGATGCTTCATCTTTAAATAATCTGATAAATTCAATTCAGCCTGATGAAATTTATAATTTAGCTGCACAATCTCATGTTGCAGTATCATTCAAGAATCCACTTTATAGCGCACAAACAAGTGTTATTGGGCCAATCACACTACTTGAAGCTGTTAAAAATAGTGATAAAAAAATTAAATACTATCAGGCTTCTTCTTCAGAAATGTTTGGTGGCATAAATAATAAAAAATTAGAAGAAAAGTCAGAATTTATACCTAAGAGTCCTTATGCTGTGGGTAAGTTATTTGCTCATCAGATAACAAGGGTCTACAGAGAGTCTTATGGGATACATGCTGTAAATGGTATATTATTTAATCACGAATCTCCTTTACGCGGAGAAACATTTGTAACAAGAAAAATTACTAAAGCTGTTGGAAGAATAAAATATAATATTCAAAATAAGCTCACTCTTGGCAATTTAAGTGCATCTAGAGATTGGGGCTATGCAGGAGATTATGTTGAGGGTATGTACTTGATGATGCAACACTCAATAGCTGATGACTGGGTTCTAGCTACAGGTGAAACTCATACAGTTCAAGAATTTGTTGAATTAGCATTCAAAGAAGTAGATTTAAACTGGAAAGACCATGTCACAACGGATAAAAAGTATTATCGACCTAATGAAGTTGAGCACTTATTAGGAGACCCATCAAAAGCCACAAAAGAACTAGGATGGCAAAACAACACTTCATTTGAGCAACTTGTTAAAAAAATGGTTGAAGCAGATTTAAATTCTGCAGAAAAAGAAAAAGTCTTAATAGAAAAGGGTCTTCTTAGGCCAACGTGGGAATATTCAATTAAAGACTAAGAATTATTTTCTAAGTACCAACTATAAACATCTTTCAATCCAGAGTTCAAAGTCACATTAGGGTTCCACCCAAAATTGTTGAGTTTAGAAGAATCAAGAAGTTTTCTAGGATTTCCATCAGGCATGTCTGAGTTAAATTTTATTTCACCCTCAAAACCTACAATACTTTTAATTTTTTCAACAAGCTCATTAATAGAAACTTCTTCATTTGTCCCAACATTAAGAAGAGATTCAGAGAAGAGCTTATTATTTATTAAAAAACTTATTGCATCTGTCAAATCATCAACATGCATAAACTCTCTTAAAGGTTTACCCGTACCCCAAACTTCAAATGATTTATCTTCATTCAACATTGATTTATGCATTCTAGAAATTAGACCTGGGATGACATGACTCGTGGTTTCTGAGAAATTGTCATTTGGACCGTAAAGATTTGTAGGCATTAAGTTAATTATCTTATGGCCATGTTGTTGAGTTAACGCATTCCCAATCTCAATCGCAGTGAGTTTAGCCATTGCATACGGAGAGTTCGTGGGTTCAAGTTTACCAGTATGTAAACTATCTTCACTTATTGGAATATTTGCTCCCAACGGGTAAATGCAACTACTTCCTAAATTAATGAGACTAATCTCAGTGTAAGTAATTAAACTCTCCAAAATATTCATATTGATTTTAAGATTATTTAAAATAAATTCGGTTCTCTGGGTATTGTTAGCATGTATTCCCCCAACTTTTGCAGCAGCATTTATGATTATGTTAGGTAGTTCAGTGTCAATAAGTTTTTTAGTTTCATCAAATGAAAATAAATCTGTATCCTTTCTCGTAGATGTAATTATTATTGATGAAGGCACAAGTTTAGAAAGATTCCTAGCCAAGGATGAACCTACAAGACCATTTGCTCCCAGAATGAGTATTTTCATAATTTAGTTATTTTTCATAATAATATTTAATGCGTACTAGTTGTTTTATTATATATTTTCTCACAATTAATAAAGAAAAGCTTTAATTGTTTTCTATGATATATAATTAAATAATGTGCGGATTCCTAGGAAAAATTTCATTCAATGATTTTGATACAACAGAACTTATCACACCAAATGAAAAAATATTATGTAGGGGACCTGATCGAACTAAGGATTTAACTTTTAGAGATAGAGGGACCAAAGCCTCACTAATATTTAATCGATTAGCAATAGTTGATCTTTCAGAACAGGCTGACCAACCCATGGTCTCTAGAGACAAAAACTACATTTTAATGTTTAATGGCGAAATCTTTAATCATAAAGATTTAAGACGTGGACTTGAAAAATCAGGGTCAACCTTTTACACAAGTCATTCAGATACTGAAGTAGTTCTTAAGGGTTTCATTTCAGAGGGTGTTAAATTTGTTAAAAAGCTTAGGGGACAGTTTTCAATCTGTTTTATTGATAAAAAGGCAGGTAGGGTTCATTTAATTCGAGACAGATTGGGACAAAAGCCTCTGTATTATATATCAAATAGTGAAGATCTAATCTTTGGATCTAATTTAAATTCTGTAAAAGAGTTACTTGGTGAAACATCAATAAATGAAAAGCAATTATTAAATTATATAAAATTTGGAGTCACAGGAAAAGGGGAGACCTTATTTAATAAAGTAAAAAAAGTCCTACCTGCAGAAATTGTTACAATTGAATACAAAAATTTATCTTATAGTGTCTTTGAGGAAAAATACTGGTCAATTGAAGATAAAATCGATACCAAAAAATTTGTAGCAGAAGAATTTATTGATAAATTTTCTGAAGCTGTACGTATTCGAGCAAATGCAGATGTACCAGTAGCTAATCTACTAAGCGGCGGTCTTGATTCTACAGCAATAGTAAAAAATATGCATGATCAGAACTTAGATGTAAATAGCTTCACGGTGGCCTCAGATAACAAAAATTATGATGAAAGCCTTTGGGCAAGAAAAACTTCATTGATGTATCAAACAAATCATCAAGTTTCTAACATTACAGATAAATTTGATATGGACCTAATTGATGCTGCAATCGGCTCTTTAGATGAGCCATATTCTGATCCATCAGTTATACCATCTTATTTGATTTCAAAAAAGATTTCTGAAAAATATAAAGTTGCAATAACAGGTGATGGCGGAGATGAATTATTGGGTGGATATCAAAGAACCAAGATTTCAATGAAGCACCCAAGTATTCAGATGAGGTCTCTTTCTCATTTTTATAAGTTGTATCCTCCGTATTTAGGAACTGGTGCAAAGTTTTTATCAAAAAGTAGCAATATTTCAACAAGATATAAAAGTTTTCTAGAAGATAACAATTTATTAAGACTATTTAAAATTGACCAAAATAAAGCTGAAAATCTCATTGAATCAGAATTTGTAATCAGAGATTATAAATCTATGCTTTTAGCAGATTATCATTTCTACCTCCCTGAGATGATGATGTATAAGGTTGATCGAACCTCTATGGCTAACTCAGTTGAAACACGATCTCCTTTTGTTGACCATGAATTGATAGAATATATTTTTTCCCACACCACAGAATACACAGAAGGTCAGAGCCAAAAACAAGTATTAAAGGATTATTTAGTTGGAGATTTTGGAAAAGAATTTGTTAATAGAAAAAAACAAGGTTTTGTGTTTGATATTGAGTCTTGGATATTTAGTAATGTTGATTATTTCTATGAAAATATTTTAAATAGTGGCGTAAGCAAATATATTGACTTGACTCCACTTAGGCTACTTAAATTAAATAAATCAAGAATTAACTCTCATAGATTATGGAAACTTTATGTACTAGGAAAATTTATTAACTGAGATTTAAATAATCTTCATACATATTTAATGTTAATTTTTGGATTGAATTATTTTTTCTCACTTGCTGAAAAGCAGAGTCAGATACTGATTGTAACTTCTCATTATCTTCATTTATTTTTTCATATAAACTGATAAGTGAATTATTTTCAAGTTTATAAATAAAGCCACTTTCATTATTTAATATAATTTCATTATGATTTGGGATTTCACTTGCTAACACCACACACCCCATAGACATAGCCTCCAGCACAGTTTTTGGGTTACCTTCAAACATGGAAGAGGTTACAAAATATATATATTTATTGTAGATTTTTATTAATTCACTATGATCAATCTTTCCAAAAAAGTTTAAATTTACATTAAGACTTTTTGCCAAATTGACTAGGTCTTTTTTATCCGGCCCTGTTCCATAAATATCGATTGAAATATAATCATTAGTATTCTTAAATTCCTTTATGATAAATTCATAATTTTTTTGGTTCACTAATCGACCTACACAAAGAATTCTGTTCTTATATCTAATATCTAAAGGGTTGATTTCCTGAAGTTCAACCCAATTTGGACGAATTTTAATCTTTTTATTCTTTTTAAGTAATTTCTTATCACTCGAACTTGTTACTGTGTATAGATCACAAACCTTTAAAGATAATATTGTGAGTATTTTATATAGAGCTCTCACGATTATGCCTTTACGTTCTTCGTTTGCAAATTTTGACATGTCATAACCCGTTCTTATAAGTAAAGGTTTTTTTAGTAATATTTTTAACAACATTGGAATCCACGATCCTAATAATTGGTGTTGATGAAGAATATCAACTCCGCTCAGCCTCCCCTGCAGTTTAAAAGGTACCAAAAAAGATTTAAAATAATTTAATATTTTAGAGTTACTATATTTAATCAAAGAATAGATAGGAATAACTTCAAAACTATTTATATCAGTATTGAATTTGAAATCTGAATCGTTACCATATGTGATAAAAGTAAAGTCTATATTATGCTCATCCCTTATTTTTCTGTAAATTTTAAGTTCTCTAGCAAGCACCCCTGATTCATGCCAAGTTTCAAAAGAGTAACCATAAGTTAGAAAAATAGCAACTTTCATATATTCCATAGTATTCGAATTTTACACTAACAAAACTAATTCAATGACAAAAGTATATGAAAGCTAATATAAAATAATGGAAAACATTACATTTATTTTTGCTAAAGGCAGAAAAAGTAATTATGAAAAAAACCTTATTCAGGCTAGAGAATTTTACTATGGTCTAACATCTTTTGATAAAGAAAAATTTAATGTAAAAATTCTTGAGCTAAATACTCAAAGGGGTTTATTAAATAGTATCTTGAAATTGATAGATATATTTTTTCAGAAAATTCTTAGCTTACCTTTTTATTTATCACAGCTTACAACTCTTGAAAATTTTAAAATCCTTAGAAAATCTCAGCAAATAATTATGGTTAATGAATCTGTAGCGTGCTCAGCTTTACTAATGCTCCCATTTCTCAAACTATTTACAGATGCAAATATTTCTGTTTTTGTGATGGGTTTGTACAGTAAGAAATTAAAATATACTTTCCTAAAAAAAATTCATCTATTGACAATCAAGTTAGTAATTAAATCTATTGATAATGTATTTTTCCTAGGAAGAGGTGAATTAGAAATAGCTAAAACTATACATAAAAATGATTCAAAATTGATATTCTTTCCTTTCTCTATTGATACTGAATTTTGGTCAAATCACAAACAAGTAGTAACAGGTAGTAAGAATGATATTATCTTTGTTGGTAATGATGGCTCAAGAGACGTAGACTTATTAAAAAATCTTGCAAAGAAGCTTGATAATTACAATTTTATTTTTGTATCAAATATTCCAAATTTACAAAATATAAATCTTGCAAATGTAAAACTTTACTCAGGCAAATGGGGAGATGGAAAAATTACAGATATGGAATTAAGGAATCTCTATTTAAATTCAAAAATATCCATAATTCCATTAAAGGAGACTACACAGCCATCTGGACAAAGTGTAGCTCTACAGTCAATGTCACTTGGCCTACCTGTATTAATTTCACGAACTCAAGGTTTTTGGGATCCAGAGACTCTTCTGGAAAACAAGGATATTATTTTTGTAGACGACAGCTCTGTTGACACTTGGAAGAAAACGATAGAGCAGGTCCTTAATGATAAGAAACTTTATCAAAGTGTAAGAATAAATTCAAAGATGAAAGTTGTAGAAAACTATAGCATAGAAAAATTTCACTCTAAGCTACACAGTTATTTGTAATGTAGAATATTAATCAATAATTAAAAATTGTTATCATTAAGTTTATGGAAAATGATGTAATAAGAATTTGTGGTCAGTATCCAGAAAATTTTGAAAAAATAGAAATATCATCTAATCCAAACTATGTATTTTTAAATGATCAATCTTATCCACAAGTCAAAGTGTGGGACATTGAAGAGAATTATGTATTTGTTAACTCTTTTACAGAATGTGAACATTATGTTACCGGGGGTTGGAACTATGATCCAATTTTTAATAATGAATCACTTCTTCAGTCAAGGCTCATAATTGTGCTGACATTTATTTATTTTGGATATTTGTTAATTGGAAAAATTAGAAAAAAGAAAAATGATCAATAAAATTAACAAAAAGCTTTTTTTTAAACTTTTAATTTTATTAATTTTAATTTTATTACCTTGGTTCAATGCAGATTACTCAGATAATGTTAATCCCACAGAACTTGGAACTGAGGATACCAGTTTCTATGAAATTAATCCCTGTAAAATTGCCTTCTCTGAATACTTAAGAGTAGATTTTCAATCAACTTACCAAGACCATTATTATTTTAGATATAATGATTATTCATCAATAAATTGTTTCGGAAAAATTTCAGGGATAGCACTATTTCAAAACATCTTTTATATTTCTATTGGTACAAATTCCTTCATTAATTTAATTCTTCAAAGTGCATTTTGGCTAACATTAGTTTCACTTATTAAAAAAGATAGTAAAGAATTGAGCAAGCCTCTCTTTTATAAATCTTCATTTTTATTTACTACAATCTTTTTAGTATTTTCAATTAATGCTGAGCAACGATTTTATGAAAGACAGTTCTATATTTTTGATTTTGAAGATTATAAATCGCTCATTTTCCTATTTGCACTATTTTTTGTACTAGTAGGGGTTATTTTAGAAATATTTCTTCCAAGGTTTAAAAACTTATTAAATTACCTACCTTTTATTTTTTTAATTATCGGAACATATAGCGGATTTAATCTTAATTTTTATGCGATTCCTTTATTATTTTATGGAATCTCATCTGTTCTCCAACTAAAGAATAAGAAATTCAACATCACATACATTTTATTTACTTGGTTATGGATAAGTAACTCGTCAAATGAATATTCATTTTATCCTGATAAATTGAGGGGTTTTACTAATACTTCTTATAGTGATGCATCGATTCTATACTGGGCAATTTTTATCCTTTTGTTAATTAATGGAATAATAAGTTTGTATAAACATTCTTTTAAAAGTTTTAATGTTGCTAAGTTTATTAAAAATTATTCAATTGTATCTACAGCTATTTTTTCATTTGGTTTATTTGGAGCAAATTTTCCAGTATTCAATATTTTTAATTACTATTATTTTGGACAACAAAAATATGGTGTAAGGCAAACAAATCCTTTTATTAGAGATATTTTTAATAATAATGAAAAAATACCTTGGAGGGGATTTTATCCAAGTGCTGAATCAGTAGGTGAATTTTACGGAATACTAATATGTCTAATTGTGTTTTCTCTAATTCACAATAAGAAAATTTCTAAATTAGAGACACTTGGCCTATCTACAGCAGTTCTAGGGCTGTATTTTGCAAACAATAAAACGGTTACATTACTAGTTATCTTTATTGCCATGATATTAATTCTTACTAAATTTTCTATTTCTATTTTTATCAAAGTACTTATGACAATTACTTTCTTAACTACCCTTGTATATTTATTTGGGTATAGCAACCTAACATATCCTTACGAATTTTCGTCTACAGTACTGTATAAACAAACACTAAAATATCAAGATTCCTCAATGACATCGTCAGCACTAAGTTTTTTTATTGATGCTTTTGAAGAAGAGGGCCCAATGTTTTACTTGCTAAGCTTTTTTAGTTACATCTCTTACCTATTAAATAGGTCTGAATTGTGGGGTATTTTTATAGCTAGATATAATCCTGATACCCTTGAGTTCATGTTTGGATCCGGTCCTTTGACTTTTGGACAACACTATAGTCAAGTTCGAATTAATGAGCCAAATTCATTATTGTTACCCCACTCCTCACTCCTATCAATGTTGATATATATTGGATTAGTTGGAATTTTAATTATTGTAGGATTATTAATTTATCAATTATATACAAATAGAGATAGCATAAATATTTTTGAATCGCTTATGATTTTTTACATAGTGGTAAATTTAATCAAAAGTGATTCAATAAATTATTTACCATCTTTTATATTTTTTATAATTATGATTCTTATAATTATGGTAAAAGATAAATCTTCTTATTTTGAATATAAAAAAATGAACAAAATAACTAATTTATAATAAGCATATGGACTACATACTATTTAATTTTGGAGAAACCCCTAAATATTTTGAATATTGCATAAACTCGATATTAAGCATTGATAAAGATGCTCGAATTACAATTTGCACGGATGATGATATCAATAATGGAGTAGTCAATGTAGTAAATTTAAAAAATTTACCAAATTTAGACAAAAAAAGGATAGATATTACAAAGATATTTTCCTCTACTAATTATGAAAAAAACCCATTATGGACCGCTTCGATTGTTAGGGTTTATGCACTAAGGGAGATTGTAAAGGACATGAATATTAAAGAGTTCATTCATTTTGATAATGATGTTTTAATTTACAAAGATTTTAAAACTATTAAAAATACATATAATTTTTCTGGTGAAAAAATTAACATTACAGAAAGTGATTACGACAATTTAGTTTTTGGATATTCATATTTTCCAAATACAAGTTTAATCATTCAATTATGTGACATATTTGATGAAATATTAAATAATTATTCCTACTATTCAAATAATTTTGCAAGAGGTGGTCCGCTGAATGAAATGAGAATGTTAAAGATAGCTCAATTAGAAAACAAGGATTTGTTCAAAACTTTAGAAGTCTTACCGTACAGTAATTCCAAAATCATATTTGACCCATCATCTTACGGACAATTCTTAAATGGAACTCATTCTAAAAAAGGAAATTATTTTATTAGAAAAAGATTTATATCAACAAATCATATTGTCGGAAGAGAGCTCAAGTCTAAAAGAATTCGAATTAAATTTAAAGATAATCGTCCAAGTGTTTACTACAAAGATAAAGAGTATGAATTGGCAAATTTACATGTACATTCTAAAAATCTTCTACAATTTCTACCTCCAAATTATGAAACATTTTTTAAGCTATAGTTTCTTTTCTTCAATAATTTTTATCCAGTAATCTATATAAATAAAATTACTTTCTTCGTTTACTAGTTGCCCATATATTCTATTTAGGTCTTTTTCGGATAAGTGAATAAGTTCATCCCACGAATCCAGGAAAAGTGCTGGCAGCCCTAATTTTTTCAAATTAACCGAAAAAGAGTTGTTCACTAAAATTGGAATAGACTTATGTATAACACATTCCCATATTCTATGAGTGTCAACACCGTTACCACTAGGACATAATACAAATTTGTATTTGGCTAACTCATTAAAGTAAACTGAAATCTTATCAAATCTTTTTATTTTTACTAGACCTGCTTTCTCTGCAAGGTGATTAACTGGATTTCTTTCTTTGTAGTTATTAAGTGTATTAAAAGCGGATAGAATAAACTCATTTTTTTCTTCTTTAATATTGAACCATTTTTTTCTTCCATGTTTAAGCCATCTTTTATTTTCAAGTCCTATCGGAATAAGTGAAACTTTATTATTTGAATCAGCAACTAAATTTTGAACAAACCAGTGAATAATTTTATCGTCTGCAAGTTCAATTAATTTTTCATCTATATTTCTATCAGAGTTATGTGATATTAGAATATAATCGTTCTCAATTGTAGGGTGCTGTATTCGAAAATAAATCTCAATAAGATCCGCATTTATAAATACTACATCATTTTTTTTTACTTCTTTTGACTTAAACGAAGTAGCTTCATCAAAAATATGGTCAGCATAATTTCTAAAAGTATCTCCAGATATAAAAGGGTGACTTGTCGGTCTAAATATTGTTGGATATCTTTCAATAATAATTTTATTGTATAGGCTTCTTATTCGCGCTTTCATATCCTTAGCTATCTATCTTTATACATTAATAACGGGTTGACGTACTTTTCCCTGTATCCCTTAAAATAATTAACTAAGGGTCTTTTTGTAATTTTTTTTAATCCAAACGCATCATATGAAAATTGATTATCTTGAACATTTAGTATTCTATCCTTTATGTATTTTGGATGATTAAATTCTCTCATTAAAAAAGTATGTTTTTCATATCTCTGGCTTATCATTTTAAACCATGCCTCAAAAGCATCATTAGGAGTTTCTCCACCTCTGTCTCCATAATTATTGAAATATCTGTACCAAGCTCTTGCAAATCTTGCTCGATCTCTCGCAATTATTTCTTTAGTTCTAAAACTAGATTCATATTGATATATTGGTATATTCACATTAGGAACTTTTCTGGGATCAATCAACTTATCATCTAATGTAGCTAAAGTTAAATCCCCCCCACCATTGAGTCTTATCCCTGGAAACTTTTTCTTGTTAAAAGCTAAGCAAATCCTAGTTTTTATTTGATATCTATCAGGAGTGAAAATCTGGTACTGGGGAAAAGCAATAGCTGGGTAATCTTGATATTTTGATAAACTTTTATATAATTTATCTTTATCCTTTTCATGAAAGAAGTAGTCTAAATCCATACGTATTACCCAATCTTTTGTACATTTCTCGTAACCTTCCTGAAAAATTTTGCCAATTATGTCCCATTCGAACTCTTCTGGCCAGCTTTCACCAACTGTTATTAGTTCATCTGAAAAATCAGAATAACAACTCAATGCTTCCTTCCAAGGGTCATTTCTTTCTTCAGGGTTTGTCATAGTTGTAAAAATAGATATTGAATTCATTATTTTATTTTAGTTAGAAAATTGTAAATTTAACTCGTTAATTCATTAACTTATTAATAATTTTTTAGTTCTAGAAAGGAGAAAACTTTAAAAGTCTTCGATATTAGGTACAAATTTTCAATAAGTTAGAATACCTTTTCTTATTTTTGATATAAGTCCAATACCAAAAATATAAATTTTTTTCTCTTAGCAAAAGAAATAAATGAATTATTATCATTTGTAATGCTAGATATTTTATATTGCTTTGATGAAAACTATAACAAACAAGCAGGCTCTTCAATTTCATCTTTAGCAAGTAAAGTAGATGAAAAAATAAATTTATACATTATTCATG
>TARA_B110000003_G_scaffold107376_1_pt1 | contig 13844 bp, 12 predicted proteins | sample TARA_B110000003 | Tara Oceans TARA_B110000003 (sample SAMEA4396424) | marine metagenome | biome: Westerlies Biome; feature: [SRF] surface water layer (ENVO:00010504); material: water (ENVO:00002006), including particulate matter (ENVO:01000060) such as... | depth 5 m
AACTCGGCAATTTATACCAATAAAGTTTGCAATATTAACAGTTTCCGACACACGTTCAAAAAAAGATGATAAATCTGGTGATACTTTAGAAAAATTAATGCAAAATGATGGGCATAAAATAGTCAAACGCCAAATTATTCATGATGATAGAGAAATAATCGCAAAAACTCTTTTAGAATGGAGTTCTGACGAAAAAATTGAGGCAATTATTACGACGGGTGGTACTGGTCTTACTGGTCGGGACGTTAGCGTAGAAGCGCATCGCGACATATACGACAAAGAGATCGACGCTTTTAGCACCATTTTTACTCAGGTATCGGTAGGAAAAATAGGAACATCAGCTGTTCAGTCAAGGGCTTGTGCTGGCATAAAAAATGGTACTTTTTTGTTTGCTCTTCCAGGATCTCCAAGTGCCTGTAAAGATGGTTGGACTGAAATTTTATCAAAACAGTTCGATTATAGACATATGCCTTGTAATTTTGTTGAACTTTTACCAAGGTTACTTGAGAATGATCGCCGTAAATAAAATTTCTTAGGTTATCATTTAATTATTCCTTTCTTTTAAAATATGAAGCATTAACTAATAGCTAAGGAAAAAGAGAGAACATTATATGCGTTTCATTGGAAGAAGTCTTTTTGGATTATTTCTAATAGCTCTAACAGTTGGGCTATTAGCTTCCGCTGCAGGCTTGGTTTTTACGACTTTCCAAGAGCGGACCGCAAAGCAAGGAAAGAAAAGACCACAAGCTGAGCGAATTTTTTCAACTCATGTGCTAAAAGTAGAAGCATCAAAGATACAACCTAAAATTGAAGCATTTGGAGAAATTCAAAGTAAAAGAACCTTGGATATTCGAATTCCCATCGGAGGTACCATTGTATACCTGTCTCCAAATTTTATTGATGGAGGCCAAGTAAAGAAAGATGAAGTATTAGTAATTACCGATCCAGCGAATTTTAAAGATAAGGTAGTTTTAGCTAAAGCAGATTTAAATGAGGCAAAAGATGAACTATTGGAGGCAAAAGATGCCTTAAATTTAGCAATTGATGACTTAAATGCTGCTATCAAACAATCCGATTTACGAAACCAAGCCTTAAGCAGAAGAGAAAGTTTAACTAATAGAGGTGTGGTAACTGAGACCTCTTTGGAAAATGCCGCATTATCTGCTGCATCAGCAGAACAAGCAGTTTTATCAAAAAGAAAATCTATACTTCAGGCCCAATCTAGGTTGAATCAATCCAAAGGCACAGTGGTTCGTCGAGAATTAGCATTCGCTAATGCTGAACGACAGTTAAAAAACACAGAAGTAAGGGCAGAATTTGACGGTACATTAAGCGCTGTATCGCTGGTGTCTGGTGGAATCGTAAATAATAACGAAAGAGTTGGTCAATTAGTCGACCCTTCCTCTCTTGAGGTCAAATTTCGAATATCTGCAACGCAGTATAATCGTCTAATTGACAGATCAGGAGAACTGCAATCAATACCCACAAACGTCAAATTAGATGTTTTTGGAACTGAGATTTCAGCACTAGGTCAAGTTAATCGCTCCAGTGCTACCGTTGGTGTCGGTCTTACTGGCAGGCTATTATTCTCAAGCCTTTCAGAGGGTAATGTGTCAAGTTTCCGGTCTGGAGATTTCGTGACGGTTACATTGATTGAGCCAGCTCTAGATAATGTTATTGAATTACCGTCCAACGCCTTGAGTGGCGGAAATAGGGTGCTTGTTCTGACAGATGAAGATCGATTGGAAGAAATTGAAGTAATGGTTTTAAGGCGTAACAAAAATGATGTAATTATCGATACCTCAAAGGTAGCTGATAAAGAAATTGTGTTGAACAGGACCCCTTTATTAGGTGCTGGGATCAAAATCAAACCAATCAGACCAGGTGATTCTAATTCAGAAGAAAAAAAATCTATCGAGCCAGAAACAGTGACCCTAGATGAAGAACGACGACAAAAACTAATCTCATTTATTGAAGGGAATGGGTATATCCCTAAAACAGCCAAGAAGAAAATAATAAAGGCCTTAAACGAAAAAGAAGTTCCACTTAAACTAATAAACCGAATAGAAAGCCGGATGGGCGGATGATAGATGGAGCTTAACAAGAAGATAACATCTGGTTTAATGGGTGTCTTGTCCTATTTTACACGCCATAAAACAGCCGCAAACCTTCTTTTACTTGTGATGGTCATTGCAGGGCTATCTGCTGTACCAAAAATGCGAACACAATTTTTTCCAGATATTGTTGTTGAAATGGTTAGCGTGCACGTGGTTTGGGATGGGGCAGGTCCTGAAGAAGTTGATAATGCGATTGTACAACTTATTGAACCAGCCTTACTTAGCTTAGAAGGGATAGAAAATACCTTATCCACCTCATCACAAGGTTATGCGAGAATCCGAGTAAATTTTCAACCAGGCTGGGATATGGCTCGCGCCACAGAAGACGTAAAAGAAATAATTGATGGAATTACTGATTTTCCAGAAGATGCTGAAGAGCCAAAAGTAAGACGAGGGGCTTGGCGTGATCGAGTAACAGACGTTGTAATAACCGGACCCGTATCTAAAGATCAACTGGCTCTTTTTGCGGATGAATTAGTTTCGCGACTTTTTCAAGAAGGGATTACCCGAACAACAATTAGAGGGGTGGCAGCACCTGAAACAGTCGTAGAAATTCGGCAAGTAGATTTAATAAAAAACGATCTCACTCTTTATCAGATTGCTAGAGCGATTGGAGAAGAGGCTGAGACAGATCCAGCTGGTAGTATGGCTAGCGGAGCGGCTCGAGTACGTACGGGTGTTGAGAAGCGTAGTTTTTCCGAGATAGCTGAGGTTGTCGTTAAATCCAACACGGATGGCTCAAAAATTCGTGTATCTGACATAGCTACAATAAGTGAGCAAAAAATTGATCGAAATAGAGCCTATTTTGTTGGTAAAGACCCTGCAATTTCTGTAAGAATTGATCGGTCAGATAAAGGAGATGCAATAAGCATTCAGAGCTCGGTTGAAAAGGTGGCATCCGAGATGGAAACATATCTCCCTGAAGGGACCAAAATAAAACTCATTAGAACGCGAGCAGAGCACATCACAAAGCGTATTAATCTACTGGTTGATAATGGTTTAATTGGTCTAAGTTTAGTAATCGGGTTGTTATTTCTATTCCTCAATGCTCGAACGGCTCTCTGGGTTACAATGGGTATCCCCGCAGCCTTAATTGCAACAATTGGTATAATGTATCTGGCTGGATTAACAATTAATATGATTTCTTTATTTGCCTTAATCATCACTCTGGGTATTGTGGTAGACGACGCCATTGTTGTAGGGGAACATGCAGATTTTAGAGCTCGCAACTTAGGAGAAAACCCCATAGTTGCTGCTGAAAATGCGGCCATCAGAATGGCTCCCCCAGTCTTTTCAGCCACTATTACCACAATCATAGCATTCTCAGGCTTAGCACTAATTACCGGCACGTTTGGTGATTTTATGGCAGATATCCCCTTTACCGTAATAGTGGTTTTATTTGCCTCGTTGGTTGAATGTTTTTTAATTTTACCAAACCATATGAGCCACGCTTTAAAAAATGTTAACGACCGGAAATGGTATGATACTCCCAGTTATATATTTAATTTAGGGTTTTCGTGGTTCCGCGAAACGCTCTTTCGACGATTTATTAAATACATAATAAGGTTCAGATACCCCGTTTTAGCTCTCACTTTTTTGGTTCTAGCCAGTCAAGCGAATCTTTTCCTAAAAGGCAGTGTTCAATGGCGGTTTTTCAATGCACCAGAACGCGGTTCTATTAGCGGCAATTTTGCCATGTTACCAGAAGCAACAAGAGAAGATACTCTTGCCATGATGATAGAACTTCAAAGAGCAACAAACGATGCAGCAAAAAAACTTGAAGAAGAACATGGGATAAATCCTCTAGACTTTGTGATGGCAGAGATTGGAGGAAATTCAGGGAGAGCGTTGTCTGGATCAGAATATAAAGATAAAGATCTTTTAGGCGCTATTTCAATAGAGCTAATTGATGCAGATCTACGACCATATTCAAGCTATGAATATCTGAGTGCACTTCAAAATAACGTGCAGAACCATCCTGCACTTGAAACGTTAAGCTTTCGAAATTGGACATCAGGACCAGGTGGAGACGCGTTAAGCGTACAACTCTTTGGAGCAGACTCGAAAATTCTAAAGAGTGCGGCGGAAAAATTAAAAAACCTGGTTTCGGTATATCCCGAAGTGTCAGCCGTGGAGGATGATTTAGCATACGATAAAGAAGAACTGATTTTAGATTTGACACCTCAAGGCCAAGCTCTTGGATTTACGATTGACCAATTGGGTAGCAAATTAAGACATCGATTAAACGGAATAACTGCCGCAAAATATCCATCTGGAGTTCGGACTGCAAAAATTACAGTAAAAATGCCAAAGGAAGAGTTAAGTGCTGATTTTATTGATCGTACAATGCTTCGGACGTCAAAAGGTAAATATGTTCCGATGGCTGATATCGTTACTGTTACATCAAACACTGGCTTCGCAACAATTAAGCGCGAGGATGGCCTGCGAGTAATAACCGTAACTGGGGATATCTCTGAAGATGATCCTGATCGAGCAAACTTGATCACTGAAAGATTGAGAGAGGAGATATTGCCACAAATAGAACAAGATTTTCAAATAAAAACTAAACTGTCAGGATTGGCTGAACAAGAAAATACGTTCTTAAATGATGCACTGTTTGGTTTTGGGATATGTCTTTTAGGAATTTACTTAACCTTAGCGTGGATATTCTCAAGCTGGTCTCGACCAGCAGTTGTCATGGCAATTATTCCTTTTGGATTAGTTGGTGCAATTTATGGCCATTATATTTGGGAGGTTCCCCTATCCATGTTCTCAGTAATCGGACTTATTGGCATGACAGGGATTATAATAAATGACAGCATTGTGTTAGTGTCAACTGTAGATGAATACGCCGAACGCCAAGACTTTATAAAAGCCATTATTAATGGAGCATGTAATAGATTGCGACCAGTTGTTTTAACAACATTGACGACTGTACTCGGTATGGCTCCACTATTGTTTGAAAAATCACAAGGTGCTCAGTTTCTAAAACCAACGGTTATCACGCTTGTTTATGGCCTGGGCTTCGGGATGGTACTTGTTTTGATTGTTGTCCCATCAATACTAGCCATGCAGCTTGACATATCTAGACAGATCAGAGCTTTCAAATCCTCAATATCCCTCAAACACCAAGCTTTTACACTAAGACTCATTATCTTGATTGCCTGCCTTTTGATTGGTCTAAGTTTTCTTCTCACAATAGGATCAGTAATATTTACTGGCGCGGTACATTCAACAATCGCATCTTACTACCAAGCTTTTCCAATGAAAAACCTCTATTTATGGAGTTTAAGTACATATCTTGGATCAACGATAATAATTATCTCAGTTGCTTATATCTTAAATATTGTTGCTTATAAATTAATATACCGACAAGTCAGATAAAACTGACCTTAATAAATTATCCTTTATATTAGCATCCCTGAATGTATACACTCTCATTATTGCTAATCAGGGTTAAAATTATTCCATCTCGATTTAAAACAAAAGCTCCGTCCTCAGATTGCTCAGCTTTTGAGATAATTCTGAGAGAATTTGAAGCTCTTTCTATATTAGGTAAAGCAAACCAAATGTTACTTTCAGGCAACTCAACTATAGCCGCCTTAAAACCAATATCTCTATTATAAAATTCAATATCAGATCTAAAAATCAGATTTTGTCCATCAACTTTAAATTCACATTTCATATTTTTTAATTCATGCCCTGAAACCACTTTAGGGAGCCTATTCATATACTCAACAATTTCTGAATCTAAGACCGTTTTTGAAGCTCTTAATTTAGTTGTTAAACTACGGGAAACTGGGACACACAATTTCTCACAAATTCCAAGTCTAAGATTTAACCTAGCTTTTATTAATTTAGCAGCATTGTAAGGGGTAAACTCAATGGGTAGAATTACATAATCCTCATAACCAAATGACAACATACCATTATCATTAAAGATTTTTGGGTGAGGCCAAAGCACTTTCACTGCTGATAAATTTAGAGACCCAGTCCAATCAAACTCTGGACTAAAGCCTGTTTCTCCCGGGTGCCTCCAGTAAGTTTTCCAACCTGGCGACAATTTTACCTTGAGCCCTCCATAATGAATGCCATTTGACTGCCTCCAACCTTTGAGTAACTCTAACTCTAGAACCTCTGAAAATTCTTTAGCAAAGACTGATTTTATAGAAATAAAAAAAAATAAAAAAATTATAAAAATATATTTCATGGAGTTTTCTTTATAGAAAGTAATCTGAAAATATTGCTATACTGAAGACTATGGAAGAATGTTAAACCCTTTTTCACTACTTGCAACCAACAAAACCAATAACAAGCTTTATTATGAAAGAAAAACCAAACGTTACAAACCTCAACGGCAAGTTCTTAATCGCAATGCCAAATATGGGCGATAGCAGATTTAAACATGCGGTGATATACATTTGCTCTCACAATGAAGAAGGTACTATGGGTTTAATTATTAATAAAACTGCAATTAACTTCAACCTATCGGATTTAATTAAACAATTAACACTCCCAACAGAAATAAAACCAAAAACTTTTCCAATTAATATTGGTGGTCCCGTAGAGCCATATCGAGGATTTATTCTACACACTTTAGATTATGTAAATGAAGAAAATACAGTTAAGGTTGATCAAATTTTAGGAATGACATCTACATTGGATATCTTGGAAGATATAGCCTCTTCAAAAGGTCCAGAAACATTTTTAGTAGCATTAGGTTATTCCGGTTGGGGCGCTGGTCAACTTGAGCTGGAAATAAAAAATAATGGATGGTTAGTATCGGAAGCAAATTTAGAAATAATTTTTAACAACAATAATTCTACAAAATGGGGGGAAGCACTAAAAATTTTAGGCGTAGATCCAATTCTTTTATCTACTGATGGTGGAAACGCTTAATTGCGAAAAGCTGCACGTTGCAATCTATCATTGAGCGCTAAACCTAGGCCAATTTGAGGGATTGGGGAGACGGCTATGCAATCCGCACCAATTTTTTTTGCTAAATTATCAATTAAACGCATTTGCGAAAACAAATTTGAAGCAGCTTCTGTTAGATCCCCTTTTACAGATAAATTCAAATCTGCTCCAGAAACCCCAAAACCCAGTAGAACCTCGTTACTTCTTTTATTAGAAGCGTTTAATCTCATTTTTGTTTCAGGTGCGTAGTGAGATTCTAACTGTCCTGGAGAGTTCAAAACTTTCTTTTGATTTTTTAAAGTAATCGTTCCCAAAACAGTCTGTATATCCTCTATTATCAAGCCACCAGGTCTAAGTAATATTGGCACTGAATCACTTACGTCAATTATCGTGCTTTCAAGCCCAATCTTACTTTTTCCACCTTCAATTACTGCCGGTATTATACTGCCTAATTCATTGATCACATCTGAAGAGTTTGTCGTGCTGATCTTACCAGAAAGATTTGCAGACGGTGCTGCAATGGGGATACCGCAAAGTTTGATAAAATCTAATGCGATTTTATTTGAAGGTATTCTTACCCCCACTGTCCCTAAACCGGAAGTCGCCAAAGACGATAGATCTGTATGCTTCTTTAATCTACACACAAGAGTTAGAGGACCAGGCCAAAAAGCTTCCGCCAATTGTAAGGCGAAATTATTTAAGTTTACATATTCCTCTACCAAGGCCAAATCAGAAAAATGAATAATAAGTGGATTAAACTTTGGTCTATCTTTAGATTTAAAAATCCCAGCTACAGCTAAATTATTCCGGGCATCGGCACCTAAACCATAAACTGTCTCTGTAGGAAATGCTACTTGCTGTCCATTCCTAATAAGGTCAGATGCTCTTAATAATCCTTTTTTATCGGCCCTCAACAATTCCGTTAACATCTTCAATCCCTAATTACATAATCTTTCTTGCTACTTCTTAAATTTAGATTTACGCAGTGCCCTAATTTTATCTTCAAAGCCGTTATACTCTAAGGAAGAAGCCATTGAACACAATATTTATGTATTTTTAATCCACAAGCTATAAATTTATCTAATCAAAGAGATTTAATCCAATCTATATCCAACAAATCAAAGTGTTAATTAAATGAAATTTCCAAATAAAGATACGCCAAAAACTGGAAAAGCCATCGAGGTTGCTAACGATATTCTATGGATGAGACTACCCCTACCAATGGCATTAGATCATGTAAATGTTTATGCTATCCGCGAAAAAACAGAAGAATGTGATGGATGGACATTAATTGATACTGGATTTGACACTAAAAAGTCTCGCTCAATTTGGGAAGAATTATTAAAAGGGCCCCTACTCGATTTACCTATAAAACGCGTAATAGTCACGCATCATCATCCAGATCATGTTGGTTTAGCAGGTTGGTTTCAATCTAAATACGCATCTGAGATTTGGGCATCGCGGACAACTTGGCTATTTGCCAGAATGATGACGTTGGATAGAAATGAGAAGCCATCCAAAGAAACCCTAAATTTTTATAAATCAGCAGGTATGGATAAAGAGATTCTTGAACAACGTTCTAAATCAGCACCGTTTAATTTCAGTGATGTGGTGGCACCAATTGCACTGGGGTTTAGAAGACTTCAACAAGATGAAACAATTAGGATAGGAAAACGCAGCTGGAAAATACACATGGGAAATGGACATTCCCCAGAGCACTCAACTCTTTGGTCTATCGATGATGACATAGTTATTGCTGGCGATCAGATCCTTCCATCAATTTCCCCTAATTTAGGGGTCTATGCAACCGAACCAGAAGCTGATCCAGTTGGTGAATGGCTGGAGTCGTGTGAAAGATTATTATTAGAAGCAAATAATGACCAACTAGTTCTTCCTGGGCATAAGTTACCATTTTACGGTTTACCCAATCGCTTGAAGCAATTGATTGAAAATCATCATGAAGCACTTGAACGACTTTCAAACTTCCTGATTACACCTAAAACAGCGGCTCAATGTTTTGAACCATTATATAGGCGAAAAATAAACTCCAGCGAATATGGCCTTGCTCTTGTAGAGAGTGTTGGCCATTTAAATCATCTTTTAAAAGAAAAAAAAGTAATTCGTGAAAAAACAACTGAAGGAATATGGCTTTGGAAAAAGATATGAATATATTTTATTTGTAAAACCTATTTCAATTTAATAAGATAAATAAGATTTAATAACGAGGCAAGAATGACCAAACACGAGCACGGTTCTATGGACACAAAGGTGCAAGAAAAAGTATTTGAGGGATTTATAAAATGGGTTGTTGGAATTAGCGTATTTTCAATTGGAGTTTTAATTTTCTTAGCTATTTTTAATAGCTAAACTTATTCAAAATAATATTAATTTAAATATTGCAAACTTTATTCACTAAATTCATTATATTTTTATCTGTTTCTATTTTCTTAGCGGGATGTGCAACAAAAAAGATTTCATGGGCACCCACTGATAAAATTCAATCAGTAACTTTTAAAAATAATAAGCCGGCCTCTATTACTCTACTAACAATGATTAATAATCATACAGGTGTTGGAGGTCATTCAGCCCTTTTAATTAATGCTAATGAACGAATTTTGTTTGATCCAGCAGGCACTTTTATTCATCCTCAAATTCCAGAAAGACATGATGTTTTGTATGGAATAAGTGATGCTGCTCTTGAAAGATATGTAGATTATCATGCCAGACCATCAATTCATGTTGTAATGCAAAAAATTGAAGTTGACCCAAAAATAGCACTGGATATTAGTGAAAAAGTTCAAAATTATGGTCCGGTACAAGATATGATGTGCTCTTTCGCAATCAGTGATATATTGAGTAAAAATAAAATATTTAGAGCCATACCCAAAACAATCTTTCCCAAAAATACGATGAATAGCTTTGCTAATTTAAAAGTGGATAAAACAACTATTATTTATGATTACTTCGAAGATGACGAGACAAATATATTCTTAGAAAAACAAAGTCCAAAAAAATAAACCCCCAATTTAGAATGGGGGTTTGTTGAATTGGTATTTTTGGAAGTTACATAATTCCTATCTCGCGTTGAGCTTTTTTTCTCGCCAATTTTCTTGTGCGGCGAATTGCTTCAGCTTTCTCTCTCGCTTTTTTTTCGGACGGTTTTTCAAAATGTTGCTTTAGCTTCATTTCCCGAAACACACCTTCGCGTTGCAGCTTTTTTTTCAAAGCACGAAGGGCTTGGTCTACATTGTTATCACGAACTTGAACCTGCATGTGGGGTCACCACCTTTCAAAGTTTAGAGTTGCAATTATTTGCAGGAAGGGTTGAGATAGCAAAAACAAAATCATTTGTCCATAGATTAAAAATAGGATTTATTTTGACTGATATTAATAAGTTTATCGAGATTGCGTTAAAACATGTGCCATTTGAAGGTTGGAATGAGCAGGTTTTTGAGAAAACCTGTTTAGAAGCAAATATATCAATTATTCAGGGCAAACTACTTTTTCCACGATCTTCAACCGATCTTATGTTAAGTTTTTTGAAAAGGGATGATGAAGAATTATCCGATTTAATAAAAAAAAGCGATAATGTGAACCAAAAATATCGCAACCGAATATCAAATGCTATTTTCGATAGAATTAATTTAGCTCAACAAAACAGAGAAGCCTACAGAAAAGCATTAAGTTTACTTGCACTCCCTCATATGGCGCCCGACAATGCGGCAATGATGTGGAACCTATCAGATACTATCTGGATTGCACTAAATGATAGTTCAACCGATATTAACTGGTACACAAAAAGAATCACGCTAGGCTTCGTATACAGTACCTCTTTAATTTATTGGCTAGGTGATGAAAGCCATGAGCTAAAAAAAACAAAGGATTTTTTAGAACGTCGAATTGAAGATGTGATGGAGTTTGAGAAGGTGAAAGGAAAATTTAGAAATTCAAAATTTGGACAAGAGTTTATGAGAGGACCTGGCAAAGTATTTTCTTTCATAAAAGCCCCAAATGTCGAACAAAAATGAATGGAAGTAAAAACATAATGAACATCCCTGAGAAAATGAAAGCAATAAAAATAAAAGAGCCTGGTGGATCAGAGGTTCTTCAACTTCATCATAAAACGGTCCCAAAGCCAGGATTTAAGCAGATATTAATAAAAATTGCTTTTGCAGGTGTAAATAGGCCTGATGTCCTTCAACGTATGGGCTTATATCAACCTCCAAAGGATGCTTCTAAAATACCTGGGCTTGAAGCTTCTGGTACAGTTGTGGCACTTGGCTCAGGCTGTTCTCGATGGAAAATTGGCGATCAGGTTACAGCATTGTTACCAGGTGGTGGCTATTCTGAATATGCAGTGACCCATGAAGACCACGCACTGTCAGTGCCAACTTCACTATCACTGAAAGAAAGCGCAGGTCTATGTGAAACATTCTTTACAGTTTGGTCGAATGTTTTTATGCGTGGAAAATTAAGAGCTGGTGAAACTTTTCTTGTGCACGGTGGAACATCTGGAATTGGAACAACTGCAATTCAGCTGGCTTCTGTTTTTGGAGCTAAGGTTTTTACTACAGCAGGTTCTGATGAAAAATGTAAGTTTTGTATTAATCTTGGCGCTCACCACGCAGTAAACTATAAAACAACCGATTTTTACAAATCTATCAGGGAAATAAATCAAGATTCAGGAATTGATCTCATCCTTGATATGGTAGGCGGGGAATATATACAAAAAAATATAAAGACTTTGGCAAATGAAGGTCGCTTGATTCAAATAGCTTTCCTAGAGGGCGCAAAACAAGAAATAAATTTTTCAGAAATAATGCTACGGCGATTGGTGCTCACCGGATCAACATTACGGCCTCAGTCTGACCTTAATAAATCAAATATGGCGAATGAATTGAGACAACATGTTTGGCCACTTATAGAATCTGGTAGAATAAAGCCTGTTATTGATCAGGTATTTCCATTAGATGATGTGCAGAGCGCCCATAAAGGGATAGAAACAGACCATATTGGAAAAATTTTACTATCAATATAAGTTATAAAATTTCAATAAATTCCAATTATTTAAAACCCTTTTAAAAGTGCAATAAAACGCTTCCCAATTGGTAATTCTCAGCGTATAAGCGCTTTTATTCCAGAAAACGCAAACATCAATCTCAGAGCATAATGCGGTTTCATCGCAGAAAATATATAGTAAAGGATCTAATCATGGCACTTCCAATAATGGCAAAAGCAACTGCTGTTTGGCTTGTTGACAACACAATGTTAACCTTCAAGCAAATAGGTGACTTTTGTGGTCTACACGAGTTAGAAGTTCAAGGAATAGCTGATGGTGAAGTTGCATCTGGAATCAAAGGATTTGATCCAATTGCTAATAATCAACTCGATGCAGATGAAATAAAACGAGCCTTGGAAAGTCCCAGTCACAAATTAAATTTAAAACACAATCCATCTGCTGAGGGTGAAACAAAGAAACGTGGTCCCAGATATACTCCACTTTCTAAAAGGCAAGATAGACCTTCAGCAATTGCATGGCTTGTAAAATTCCATCCAGAACTATCCGATGCGCAGATTTCCAAATTAGTTGGAACGACAAAGCCAACAATCTTAACAATACGGGATAGAAGCCATTGGAATATTACAAACATTCAACCTGTCGATCCAGTGGCACTTGGACTTTGCAAACAAACCGAATTAGATGCGGCAGTAAAAAAAGCTGCGGTCAAAAAAGCACAAGATTCAGGAGATGTTTCTGAAGATGAAAAAGTTAGGCTCATGAGTACTGAGCAATCCCTAAAGAATGATGAAGGTGCTAAAATACCATCTGCAATAACAGGCCTTGAATCCTTCACTATATCTCAAGACAAAAAAATTAGTGAGCCCAGTGTGGATGCCGAAAGTTTATTCAATTTACCAAATAGTGATAAAGGCGAATAAAACTAATATTCCACACCAATTTGTGCTTTTATTCCCGATCTAAATGGATGTTTTATTAACTCCATTTCAGTAACAAGATCAGCTATTTCTATCAGTTCATCCTTTGCATTACGTCCAGTCAGTACAACATGAGTATTTTTTGGTTTTTCGTTTATCAAAAAATTAACAACATCATTGATGTCAATGTAATCATAGCGTAGGGCAATATTTATTTCATCAAGCAAAATCATCTTATTTCTGTCGTCTCTTATTAATTCCTTTGCTTTTTCCCAAGCAGATAGAGCCATTTCTGTATCACGGCTTTTATCCTGGGTTTCCCAAGTAAATCCCTCACCCATTGTATGAAATTCACAAGTCATCTGAAATTTTGACAAAATTAAATCTCTTTCACCTGTGCTCATGCCACCTTTTATAAACTGAACAACCCCACATTTCATATCATGAGCAATACACCGAAAAATCATTCCAAATGCCGCTGATGACTTTCCTTTACCCTTTCCCGTGTTGATAATGATTAAACCTTTTTTATCAGTCTTTGTAGCCATAATTTTATCACGAGCAGCTTTCTTTTTTGCCATTTTCATGGCGTGCCTTTCCTCATCAGCATTTGACATAAATCTCTCCCAACTTCTTTGAATTAAGATTATATTCCTGTTTATTACATAATTCTGCAATATACTTTACTTGTTATAGAAATTTTCCCAACTTGCCTATATTAATAAGCGCTGAATTAGATTTTGGTCTCCATAAACCCCTATCGATGGCTTCTTGAAACCTATCAATAATCTCACTCAGGGCAGGTTTATTATTCTCTAAAATAAACTGGTAATTTTCTTCATTCTCTATAAAGGATTGGTAAACAAGATCAAA
>TARA_B110000003_G_scaffold73770_1_pt1 | contig 13839 bp, 7 predicted proteins | sample TARA_B110000003 | Tara Oceans TARA_B110000003 (sample SAMEA4396424) | marine metagenome | biome: Westerlies Biome; feature: [SRF] surface water layer (ENVO:00010504); material: water (ENVO:00002006), including particulate matter (ENVO:01000060) such as... | depth 5 m
TATAAAATAAAATCAAAAAAAATAGCACATTAATATTAATTTTTTTTCATTAATAATAAAAATATATCATAAAAGTATAAAAGTTTTTTTATAGTGTTATAATTTTTAATAAAACTAATTAAGGTGCTAATTAAAATATAATCGTGAAAAAATATCGTTTAAATATTCAGATCATAGACATAATTAAATAAATGAAAAATTAATTGATTAATTTTTTTTCTATAATTTTAAATTAAATAGCACCCTATATTATTTTATATAATAGTATAATTCTTTTAGGATTCATATTTTTTTATCATGTTACTAAATATATATAATAAACTTTTATTTATTTATTTTTCTTTTATTATTTTTAAAAACTGTTAGATTTAATTTAATTTTTACAAATATTATGAAGAAATAATAATTTTATTGTTTACTTATATAAATATATTTTAAATATTAATTATTTTATAAATAACGAGATAATTTTAAATGAAGTGTTTCATTATAAACTTTACAATTTAAAAATATTATAACTTTTAATATGCATAAATAGATGTATATATTGGCAATAAAAATATCATAAACTCATAAAAAAACATCAATTAATCCACTAATAACTGTATTATATAAAAATATATTTATTCACAATTAATACTTTATTTAATTTTTTTAAATATTTTTTTTATAGTGCTATTATATTTAATCAATTATTTTTTAAATATATTTTAATAGAATTAAAAACTTTTTTATATAAATATTAAGTACTCAAAAAAATTTTTATAATTGGTTTTTCTGGGTGTATTATATTTTATTATTTATTTCTGTTTTTTTATTTTGTATCATATAATTTTACATAAAAATATATTAATTTTTAATATAATATATTTTAATATGTGCTAATTACGGAGTTTTATTGGAACTATTAATTAATAAAAAAGAAATTAATTTTAAAGATATCAAACCAATTCAGTTATATGAAATTTTATGTAATAGTACATATAAAAACACAGATATTGGAAAGAGTTTTGAACAAAGTATCTTTTACTTAGGGTATTATTTAGGGAAAAATGAAACTATTCCAAATTCTTATTCTATTACAAAAAGTAGATGTTTGAGGAATGACATTGAAAGAAGTAGAAGGATACAAAAAAGAATATTAGACTATATACCTGGAAAAATTGAACAAATTAATACAGAGATGGAAACTTTAATGAAACAGTCATTTAGATTGAATAAAACTCAATTAAAAAGAACTGAACTAGATATCTCTGGAAGATTAAAAAAATATAAAAGAGAATTAAAAGAGTATAAACTTGAGTTGAAAATCAAAAAGTATTACATATATAGATTTTACTCTTCAATGATACCGTCTATATATATTATAAAAAGACCGAGTTATGGTATTATCCAATGTAAGTGGAAATTTTTAGGAAATATTCAAAAACAGATTCATGTAGGAACATATAAAAAAGTTGGTAATCTAAGTGATACAGATCTAAAAGAGATCGCAATTAAAAAGATAAATGAAAAATATTCGGGAACTTTTACCTCATTAACTCTAAAGGGGATTGAAAAAGAAAAAAATAAGTTAAATAAATGGTGTTCAGATATGAACTATAGGGTAATTAAAAATAAGATATAAATATTTTTTAATTATATAATATCCTAATTGATTAGTTTTAACTTTTTATTAAGTCTTGATTTTGTCAATTCTATAAAACTTGGATTTAATTCATATCCTATAAATCTTCTCTTTAACTCAATGGCTACTGAACCTGTTGTTCCACTTCCACAAAATGGATCAAGGATTATGTCATTTATTTTTGATCCTGATTTTATAGGTAAATAACAAATACTCTTTGGATAGACAGCTATATGTTCTATGTCTTCTAAACCATTCTTTTTACCAATATTTCCTGAATGTTTTGAACTTTGAAAAAAGTCCAAAGGAACTTTTCCGAGTTTATTTTTAAACACTGGTGAATGTCTTTGATATTCACCTGAAATACTGTGATGCCTTGGACTTTTTACATCATTATTACTAGAATTTTTATAAGGAATTCTTATTGAATCCACATCAAAGTAATAATCTTGTCTTTTCTTCGTAAAGAAAAAAATAAACTCGTTAGACGTTCCAAGTCTTGTTTTTACAGATTCTGGTTTTGGGTTTGTTTTATTCCAAATTACTGTATTCCTTTGGATCCATTTATTTTTAACCATTTCAATTGCGAACCTGTGTGGTATATTTGACAAAGATCCATCAATATATGAATCCCCAATAACTACCCAGCATGAACCCTCATTTGATAATACTCGATAACATTCTTTAAAAATCTTCATCAAATTTCTGATATATTTATCAATTGTATATTCTAATCCAATTTGATCTTTTAATCCATAGTTTCTTAGAGAGTAGTACGGAGGAGATGTTAAAATCATATCTACTGAATGGTTGTCTAATTCTGACATGTCTTCAGATGATTTATTATAGAGTGTAAAACCCGGTCTATTAACATTTATTAATTTGTTTTGTATATCAATATTTTTGTTGATCTGATCATAATTTTTTTTCCTTTTTGCTTCTAGATATGATTGGTTAATTGACAATTTTCCATCATCGATAAGATCGATCAATCGTGGAGAAACACGATCTATATAAATTAGTTTATATACTTTATCTCCACTCAGACCAAGTTTTTTTGATATTTTTTCCCTAGAACCACTTCTGTTGATATCAACAGAAGTTAAATCACTTCTGTATCCTTGTTTATTTTTATAATATTTAGAAAGTACATTTATTTCATTTAATATTTCTCTCGATGTTTTAATTCTTTGTGAATTATGTGAGATAATATGAAGAGGTTCTTCGTTATTTTTTAAATCCTTTAAAACAACTTTAACTGTCTGATATTTTAATTTTTTAATAGCCTCGAGTCTTCTATTACCACTAAGGACTTCATTCTTTTTGTTGATAATTAAGGGTTCAAGTAATCCGACTTTTTTAATTGATTCTTTTAGACTTTCTATATCAGATAATTTATAAACTTGTGAATTAAATGGATGATGTTTTAACTCTTTAACCTTAATTTTCACCTTTATAAACTCATTTACCTTTAAATTGTTTATAATAATAAATTAATTTTTAATTATAAGCCAGGCTTAAAATTGTGATTTATAACGTTAAATTATTATGTTAAAATTTAAAAAATGATGTTTCTAATGGTCATTTTAGGTAAGTGATATATTAGTATACTTGTAATGATCAAACCTCAGTTTGATTTTGATAAAATGAAATTAAATAAATTTATATAATACTTAGCATATACAATATAAATAGTATAGGTATAAAAATTGGTATTCTCATACGAGATAAAGATTGTTTCAATCTGATTTTTCTGGAGGTTGATAATACTTAGCAGTCCTCCATCCACCATATATTTCACCTAGATAGACATAGAAGCACAAGGAGGTGAATATTGAAGTTGTAATTTTATTTTTGTTATTTTTGGTACCATAAGCCGTATAACTATAAAGGATGAAAGACCATAACCCTGAAATACCATCAAATTTTCTTCCTGCATAGAATCGCCCAGAACCTGGAATAATAACTGAAATTAATGCAGCTATGTAAGGTGACTTTTTTGAAGGATTGATTGTTGAAATATCGACTGGGTCAATAAGTCTACCATCTTCTCCTTTAAAGGGTCTTTTTTGTTGTAATTGGTAATGATATGCTTTCGGGTTGCATCGAGTAATTCTTTCAGAGGCAATAGATCCACCTTTTATCATACCGTATTTTTTAATTGCATCGGTCCCATAGTTTGAACAACTAGGATAAAACTGACAATTAAATAAATTTGTATTGTATGAAATCCTTTGCCATCCTGCAATAGGAAGAATAGCTACTTTATTGAAAATAGAAACATTTGGAGATTTTAGAACAGAATCTGCTGGATACTTATTTTGGGAATAAATAATTGATAATAAAATGGAAAATATTATACACACTTTCATTGTGAATATTAGTATATAAAATATATAATCCTAAACCAGTTATTTTTTTAGATTTAGGGTATGATGGAATCTATTATAGATACAATTTTTTCTAACTCAATATACATTTTTATTATTGGTGTGTTAGTGTTATTTATTATATACACCATAATAAAAAAGATTTTAAAGATGACTTTTCTTTTTGGGTTTTTACTTTTGACCTATCTTCTTTACCTGAATTATGTAGGAAGTGAAATACCCAATTCTGTTGATGATTTTAAAGAATCACTGTCAAAAAATGCTGACAGAGTTAAGAGTATTGCCTCAAAATCTTTAGATGAAGCAAAATCAAAAACAACAACAATCATTGAAAAAAAAGTAGATGAGAAAGTCAACGAGTTTTTTAAAGAATAGAACTAAATATCCCTCGGAATATTTTATAAAAAATAAAACAGTAAATAAAAGCTAGAGAAAGAAGAGACGCAGGTGTGATTCTCAGTTTTAATCGAGATTTACTATAATTTTTCTTTTCATTATACATTTCAATAAGGGTATTTAAAGTTATTTTGCTGAGGTATATAGAAATAATATAAAATCCGATCAACGTAATTTGATCTTTTGATGTTAAAGAATATAACCAGTTGGATAATTTCATTTAATATTTTTTAAGATATCCTTAAATTCTGAGAGAATCAATGATGTTGCTCCCCAAATTTTTTCAGTTTTTAAACTAAAATAAGGAATTTTAACTAATTTATTTCCTAAAATTTTTTCCTCTGATTTTAAATTTTTATTGTTCATTAAATCATTCAATGAAACGTAAAATATTTTTGAAACTTCTTGTTTATTTATATCCGTTTTAGGTTTTTTGTTTAAAAATCCAACGAAAGGTTGAACTTTAAAATTAGAAACAGGAATGTAAATTGGTGATAATTCACCAATTATTTGAATCATTTTTGATTGGATCCCTATTTCTTCATTTGTTTCTCTGAGAGCAGCATTCATTGGATCTTCACCCTTTTCAATCATTCCTCCTGGTAACGAAATTTGTCCTTTATGATGATCAACTGAGGTTGACCTTTTTGTAAGAAAAAAATTCCAGTTATTATTAACGGGGAATAGACAAATTAGAACAGAAGCATATTTTATTAATGTCGGTTCTCTATTTGAATCATTATTTAATTTAACTTTCATAATCTGGTGAGAGTTTTCTCCAGGTAAGGTTCTACTTAATTGTTTCATTAAACTAAAAATAAATTTGTCAGTCATATCTTAAAAATTATTTAATTTTTGGACTAATGGTTAGGAATTATAAATGAAATACAAACATATAATTTGGGATTGGAATGGTACACTTTTAGATGATTGTATGATTTGTGTTCACTCTTTTAATAGAAGTTTAATAAACCATGGACTATCTAAAATTAGTTATGAGGACTATAGGTCTATTTTTACTTTTCCAGTTATTAAATCGTATGAAAGAATAGGATTCAATTTTGAGATAGAATCTTTCCAAAAAATTAGTGAGGAGTATGTAAAATTTTACGAAAAAAATTTTAAAAATATATTACTCCATGATCATGTTAAAGAAAGTTTGAAAACAGTCAATTCACTAGGATCTTCACAATCTATTTTATCTGCAGGAAATCAAGATCTTTTAAATAATTGGCTGAAAATTCATGATATTTCACAATATTTTTTACATATTATTGGTGTTGACAACCATTATGCAAATGGTAAAATAAAACAGGGTTTGAGATTAAAAGAAAAACTACAATTTGAAAAGAATGAAATAGTACTAATTGGTGATACAATTCATGATAGTGAAGTTGCTGAAGAATTGAGTGTCGATTGTATTTTAGTAGATCATGGACATGTAAATAAAGAACGTTTAGTTAAAACCGGTAGGATTGTTCGATCCAGTATTCGAAGTGTTTTAGAATTAATTAATTAATTTAATGATAGAAAGAATATCATATAAATCAATAATTCCATTGTGATCTAAGTCAGATGATATAAATTCTTCTGGACCAAGATCACTGAACCCTAAAATTGAATTAGAACAAATTAAAACATCTAGAAGAGAAACTGATCCATCTCCATTTATATCACCAATATCATTCAAGACTGAATCTGACCCTAATGCTATGACAGTAATTGATGAAAGATCTTCTTGTTGGTTTAAACCAGATATTAAAAGTTGAACTTCATATACACCTGGAGTAACACAATAATAATATGGATCACTAGGGTCTAAAATAGATTGATTATTGAAATTCCAATATTTATTTCCAACAGGTCCTTGAGACTTATCCTGAAAATAAAAAATATCTGGAACAGTTATTATTGGATTATTTGAAATAGGAATTGACCTCAATTCAGAAAAAGAACCGAGTGTAGAATTCTGCAAAGTTATTTGATCTTCTTCTTCAAAGATCTGGGATGAATAAATTTGAATATAGTTGTAATTATTTGGATATATTATATCTATTGGGTTTGAGGAAAGGGATTTTATAGAATCCCACTCTATTAATCCTACATCGTCAAACCATGAATAAGCAAAACCTGAATCAGGTACAGAACTATTCATTCTAATATTAATAAATTGAGAATTTGAAGGAATAGAAATATTACCCCAATATTTTGTCCATGGTGTATCTCCATTTATTGAATCACTCATTGAGGTTGTCTCAATGGTATCACCACTTCTATTTATAGAACTCCTTACTTCAAGTGTTACATCTTTACCATTTTCAGTTCTAATAAATCCATGTATTGTGTGATTTAGATTATTATTAATCGGTATTTTTTGTTCTAGGTCTGTAATAATATTATCTGGTGAGTTAAAACTTCTTTTATGTTGTACAGATGCAATTCCCCTCCTGGTAATTGAGTCTTGAATTTCTTCATTTGGACTATTCAAATTCCATAATGAACTTCCTTCATCTTCAAAATTATTCATCCACACTTTTTCTTTTCCTATCCTATAGAAAAGGATGTTAGGGTTACTATTAATAATACTTGAGATACTTCCTGATTTAGGTATTTGTATTGGAAATGATTCATAAAGAGAGACTCCATTCAAATTAACGGAATTCATATTTTGGACTTTTGAATCATATGTAAGGTTATCTCGCTGCATTGATAAAGTATCAATTATGACTTTAGCTTGATGAGAATCAGTATCTACATGTAAGTAAGTGTTTAGTTTTTTTGATTGATTAGCTATATAATGGAGAATATAATTTGCTAATTCACCGGTTGCAGGTTTCGTTAAATAATCATCAAGATAAATAGGAGAGATAGAATAATTAAAAAGGCCAAATTGATTTGCTTCACCATTAAGAATCATAGAAGGATATGTTTCAGGATAATTCAAGTCAAAAATAAAGTTACCTAAGGAATGAGCGATTAACTTTCCATTATAGATCTCTAATCCTTGAATAATATGTGGATGATGAACAATTACGGCATCAGCTCCTTGGTCAATTGCAAATTGACGGATTGCCCTATCCCACATTTGAGGGTTATCGAGTCTCCAAGAGTAATCTTCTTCTTCAAGTGGTATAGTTTCAAATCCTGAATTACTTGCTGGGTTATAGCGGATTTTTGCAAATTCATCTCTTGAACTATTGTAATCATAATCGCTTCCTGGTTCGTAGGAATATTCACTACCACTATGCAATTCAACAATAGTTAGATCTGAAATATTTTTTACAGATTCAATTTGTTTTTTTAAGTAATAAGGTGTCATGTATGCAAATCCAGCTTTGTTCTCGCCAGCGTTAAGATAAGGTTGATAATTATTATATTGTCCAGTTCGGTCACTAGAAGCGATAAAAGCAATTGTTTTCCCTTTAACCGATTTAAAAGTAGGAAGGTATGCCTCGTGACTATTCATTCCAGCTCCAGAAAATAATATTCCAGATTCTGTGAGGGTTTCTTGTGTTTCAATTAACCCTGGCTCCATAAAATCAAGGATATGATTATTCGCAATACTTACAACATCAATTCCAGCATAAACTAATGCATTTATGTTACTGGGATTAGACTTGAAAACTATCCCTTTTGTTGGATGGGCTGTCTCTTGTGTAGTAAATGGAACCTCTAGGTTTGCAACGGTTACATCGGCAGCAAGACCAAGGATCTCATAAGTAGGTTCGAATAAAGCATTTGCTCCTTGGTTTGTAATAATTCCATTTTCTTCCTCAAATCGTCGACCCATCATAATATCACCAACGAAATTTATTTTAATCAAAGAGGGGTCATCATTTTGAGGATCTAAATCTATAATTTTTGATGACCAACCTTGTTTTCCACTTTCATCTTCGACTATAAGGATTACACTATTCTCAAAACCATTCTGAATATTATAATCATGAACAGGTGTTTCTTGATCAGAGTAGTTTCCATCTCCAAAATCCCAAGTATATGAGAATAGATAAGAGTCCAGATCTTCAATTAATGGTGAAAAAGAAACAGTGACAATATCAGGATTCTCTGACTGATCGATGTTTTCTGATAGAATTGTTACTGACGGAGATATGGGTAAATCCAAAGTAATATCTCTTATAAAACTAAACTTTACTGAACCCGGGGAAGAAAGTGAATCATCGTGGTCATTGACAAAAGTAACTTTAGAGATTGAATGAAGACTGTCGAATAAAGACAACCAATCATCACCCAATGGAATCCGGTAAGAATTCCAATTCCCATTTTGATTAGAACCTTGATATACAGGTATCCATTCTTCAATATTTAATAATTCACTTCCAGAAATCGCATACTTTATAGTTTGATTCTCACTTTCAAATAATATACCCTGTATCTCAGAGAAACTATCAACCTTCACAAAAGTTTGTAGAACTGTTGTAGAATCAACTTCAAAAGGATCTATCTCAATAGATTTCCAGGTATTACCAAAAAGAGACAGAACCCTTGATCCTCCAGGAACAGAGGATGAAGTATCTACTGTATAACTTGAAGTATCACTGTCTTGGTCAAAATAACTTTCAATTATAGTATTTTCTGAAAAAACAAGTATTGTATCTGGAGGGGTATGACCGGGATGAGTATTTGATCTAATTTCAGACCAATCATTTGCATTATTAAAATAATCAATTGCACGAATTCTAAAATACCAGGGAATAGAGTTATTTAAACCTGAGATTATTTGAGAATTTTTTCTCATGTATTGTAAGTCTGGGAGATCCTCTAGATCATATTGAATAGGATTAGTCATAAAAGTATCTAGACTAACTTGAATTTGATATGTTTTAAAATTTGTATCGTTCGAAGGATTCCAGTTTAATTTTATTTGATTCGGATTATCTTGGTTTTGAACATGAAATTCAAAAATAGGAGTTGGTGGGTGTTCATCATTCTCATTTTTCCAATGTGTTAAATAATCTTTTAAAGAAGTAATAAAAGGTTGATAATATTCTCTTATTTTAGAAAAATTATGTATTCCAGATGGATATTCACCACTCTCATAAGTTTCATCCATTGAGGATTCTAAGTTATCTAGAATATTTGGTTTTTCATCAAGTTCAATATGAATCCAAGATTCATAAATTGAATATTCGTTAAATTTACTTTGGATCTCTCTCATTTGAATTCCATTAGATGGGCCTTTTAGTTCCGTAGCTAATGTTATATCAAATCTCTCATTTCCATTATCATAAAAAAATATATCGTCATAAAAAGCTTCATAATAATCAGTTACATGTACAGAACTATGACTACCAAATTGATCACTTAAAATAGGGTATTCATCAGTAAAGTTGATTATATCTAAATTATCATTTGATATATCTCTGATCGGTTTGGTTGTAAAAGGCTTTTGCCCTCCAGCAGCTAAAATAATTGAATTTCTATCCAAATGTGTTTGATTATCAAAACTATGAACTGCAATTATTAATGGTGAGTGGGGTTCAGAACTTAATAATGGTAAACTAACAGCTTCTTGAAATTTTTGAAATACAGAAAAGGGATATCTTGAAGGATCCGAGTGAGATTTATTGTTAGAATATTGACCTTCTTCAGACCACTGAGCTTCTCTTCCAACACTATTTATCATAAAAGCAAAAGAGTGAGTTTGTGTGAAAATATCTACAGCAATATATGGAGCAATAAAATCATCGCAAGGATGAGGAACTTGAATAATAATTTGTTCATTTTCTGCATCAGGGCTTATAATGTACATTCCCCAACTATTATTGAAGCTACCTATTACGTTATCTAGGTCGTTTTCTGGTTGATTATAATCAATAAATGAAGTATCTATTTCTTCACGAATAATATGATAAGTTCGGTTAAGTACAGTGTCATTAAAAACAACAATATTATAATAAAAAATTTCAATTGAGTCTTGTAGTAATGAATCAACAATTGATAATTCACCATTAACAAAATTTTCAAAAATATGTTCCCAGTATTCTAGGGTCAATGAGTTTTCATTTAATTTCTTATGTTTTCCAAATCCATTACTTTGAATATCTATAAAATCAGGTCCATAATCATTAAAACCAGGACTTGCTATACCTTCAGTTACATGACTCAGCCAATTATCATATGATGATTGAGGAGCATTTCCTCCAATAAACTCTATTAAATCTCCAGATTCATACTTGATTTCTGAATACGAAAAAGTAAAAATAAAAAAAATATAAAATAGTTTATTCATTGCAGAGATTTAAAGTGATTTTAAAAATTATAGTGCAAAACCACATAAAAATTATATCATTTTAGATAGATGATTTTCTGAATATCTATTCTTTTACTACTTTTAAGGTTTACAAAATAAATACCAGTAGAAATATTAAAACCTCGTTGGTTAGTTCCATTCCAAATAAGTTTGTTCAAACCGGGGTCCATATGTTTAATATTGATTTCATTAATTATTTCGCCTTTAATGTTGGATATGTACACTTTTTCAGAATTAATATCTTTTAGTACGATAGGTATTTGAATACTCCCATTGAAAGGGTTAGGGTATGGACTTAGTAGAGAGGGCTCATCTGGAATTATACTTGATTTAGCTGATACTTCTAAATTTGAAGAGTTTTCAAAACCGGGAGTTCCATATAATTCATTGGAACTTGTCCATGAAATCGACAATGAATTGTCGAGATCAGTACCAATTAGCTCAAGCGTATACCCATCTCCATCTGGAGTAGATGGCCACGGAATTTCATCGTCATATTCTAAAGAGTCTATTAACGTATTGGAATCATTAAATATTCTAATTTGATCACCACCACCACCTAAACCAAAACCAAGAGGTCCCAACACATTACTGATGGAGGGGTTTAATGATCCAAACATATTAATATCCGCTGCGATAATTATATATTCATTTTGATCTAAAATAGTGCCTTCAGGAAAAACAAAACTATGTTCATCGTCATCATCTTTCAATATCCATCCTGATATATTAGAAATTGAAGGACCTATATTCACTAACTCTATCCAGTCACCTGTATCATGTTCGTCATTTGAATTATAATTTATTTCATTGATAACAATTTCCCCAGGTGTCAAATTATTTTCTATGAATACAGCTGTTAACGTATTTGGTGTAGTTGAGAGTATAATACTAGAACTCGAATCTGGAAATTCTTCCCAATGACTAAATTCATATCCATCATTTGCAACAGCTTTTGCTTTAACAGGAATATCTGGGAAATAAGAACCTGTCCATTCATTCTCTTGGATTGTTAATGAATTGTAATTAATAAAACCTGAATTTTCAGGAGAAATCATAATTGTTATGTCTTCAATACTCCCTAGATCAAATTTATTTCGTAAATGACTTTTAGCATAATTTTGCCTATACTGACTAAAATTTTGAATATTATTAATTCGATCTTCCCAATTCGTAGCTGAGTTTGGCCATGATCCATTATTAAACCACCTGCTATGGTGCTGTGGTATTATGTTTTCAATATTACTTTTGATTGAATCTAAGTGATTTAATAAGTTTTCAGATCTAAAAGTAGTATTTAATAAATCGCAATAAATTGATATAAACCTATTTTTAAAATTATCATTTGAAATTATTTTTCTAAAAAGCAAAGTGCTCCAAGGAGGGTTTGGCCAATTGGGACCATTTTCTTCTAAAGCAAAACTAAGCGTATTAAAACTGTAGGCGTTTGCGTCCCAGATTCCAAAGCCAAAATCTGTATCGTAAAGAATCCATCTCCATTTACCACCAGGACGGCTGTCTCTCCAAAATTTGATATTATTCCCAGGCCAATCGCGATTATCTATAAATATTTGGAAAGCAAAGTAACTTAAGAAAGATTCAATATCTACCCAATTTTCAATTGCATTTTCAACAATATCATTACCCATATCATTCGATTCTACGTACCCTATGAGATTGATATAGTCTATATTGGTTCCATGTACAATTTCTTCATTCAAAAAACCACCGCCAACTAGAAGGTTTATATACTGTGCATCAATGTTGTGATTGGATGCGATGAAGTGTTCATTGATTTTTTCTCTTAAATTTTGAATTCCCCAAAAATCACCATTTATATACAACACCGCAGGTCTATATTGTTGATGATCTATGTTTAGATTTTCAGTTAGACTTGTTGTAAAACCATCCCGTAAAACAGTAGACTCCCAGTCATTTCCTGAGTTTCTAAGTACAAAAGCTTCATAATCATTAATATCAGAATTGGGGAACAGTGAATACTCAAACGAACTTGGTCCTAAATAACTTCTTGAAAAAAAAGAAAGAGATTTTTGAGGAAATGCACGGCTCCACCCACCAAAAACTTTCACCCCAGCATCAGCGGCATATCCCCCCCTATTAGGGTCTACAATTTCAAAATGAATTGGTCTTTCCCAATCTTCCCAAAAATTAGCTCCAAAATATGGAAAATCATTACTAGCATTTGGTCCCATAACATATAAACCAGTATCTTGATCAAAAAAACTATTATTGTCAGTTGTTAAAAATATTACGGGCAAATCTCCAGGAGCATCTTCTAAAAGAATGTAAGTTTTAGATTCTGTATCTGAGGAATACCAATTTTCAAGAAATGACTTTGCTCTGATAATTGAATTTTCAGTGATTAAAAGAGGGTTAGTATATGAAAAAGAATTTTGGTCTGGAACAGAACCATCTAAGGTATAATATGTAATCGATAATTGGTTCTCTTGATTAATCTCAAGAGTTAATTGGTTATTATTATAGAACCCGGATTCAATTGAAAAAGAGGGTTTCTGCAATATTCCTAAAAAGGAATCAGTTAGATTCTCTTCTCCTGGTGTAGGTTGTGAAAATAACGCCCAAGTTTCTTCTCCAATTATTTTACCTAATGATATATCTGTTGGTATTTGTCCTGAATAAACAGAATCTAACCTTTGATTCATGTTGTCAGTAAGTAATATACTTTCCCCTGATGAACTGATTTTAAAGTTTGTATGTAAAAAAGTATTAGGTAATTCCATTCTTTCATCTGGAGTTCTTAAATCTTGAACCTCTGTATTATAGCCAAATGTTAAGAAAGGTATGCAAGATAAATCAGAAGAGGTGTTTGAATAGTTATGGACTTGAATAGCTAGAGTATTTTCTCCTTCATTGATTGGAAAAAGATCTGGATCAACGATGAGAACAGATGGGAAGCCACCTGAGTAAATTTCAGCTTCATGAAGTGCTGTTGAAGTCGTATTAAAATTTATTTGGGATTCTGAAGCACCAAGGTTCTGCCTAGAAAATTCAACACCATTAATATAGGCCACATAGCCATCATCATAGTCAAGATGAAATAGAATTTTAGATATAATTGATAAATCACTAATGGTAAAAGTCTTGCGGACATAAACGGAAGTTGTTTGACTAAT
>TARA_B110000003_G_scaffold275041_1_pt1 | contig 13767 bp, 15 predicted proteins | sample TARA_B110000003 | Tara Oceans TARA_B110000003 (sample SAMEA4396424) | marine metagenome | biome: Westerlies Biome; feature: [SRF] surface water layer (ENVO:00010504); material: water (ENVO:00002006), including particulate matter (ENVO:01000060) such as... | depth 5 m
ACTATTTTTTCCATAAAATTAACTTCATGAGGTAACTTAATTATTTTGATTCTATCTCTTAGTACCAATTATTATATCTTGGTAATCAACAAAAGTTTTTCTACCACACCAAGAACCATACTTGATAGGCTCAGAGATTATTAAATTATTATCCTCATATAATTTGTTAATATGTTCTTCCTTGAAGCCATTAGCCTCTTCAGGATTTTCAAGATTTGAAGTAATGCATCCATCTATATCATGAACTAGATTTTGAGAACTTTTTCCAGCACTAATGAGCTTTTCTGAATCATCATTAAGAAGAAAATAAGTTATAAAAGTTTTTCCACCAGGCTTTACAACTCTTGATATCTCTTTCAAGTAGTTCTCCATATCTGGTGTGTACATATGTGTAAATACAGAAAGCAAGTAAACAAAATCAAAATAGTTGTCTTCATAAGGAAATTTAAAAGTCTTAGATTCAAATTTTCCATTTGGATTGTAATTAAAGTTTTTTACATCAGCATGTTTAAAATGAAAATTATTAAACTTTAAAGAAATATTAGACTTGCACCATTCGACTTGCATTTTATCTATATCAAAACCATGATATTCACCGCTCTCAGAGAGGTACTCTGTAAGACCAACAGCTGCGCTCCCAATCCCAGAGCCAACATCTAAAATCTTACTTTCAGGGTTTATTTCCCCAAATTTTTTAAAATAGTTAAGAAAGTTTTTTCCATAGTTTACCCATTCTTTGGAGGTAAAATGCGTTATTGACCTCGGTGGAATTAAACCAGCTCTTCCTCTTCCAAACAATGAGTCCAGGGCATCTATAATAATCCAAGCAGTTTTTCTAATAAAACTCTTCTCATGATGTGCCATATATTCAGTTTTAGTTTTCAATTTTTAAGCCTTTTTTAATTTTTTAAGAGATTATTTCTGAATTTGCAAGAATACTCGCTATTTGTATTTAATCAAAATTCTTACTACTCAAAACAATTTTGTAGTAATATCATCTCAAATCAAGTCTAACAAAAGCTAATGCAGATGAGTAAAAAAATAGATAAAAAAATAGCGTTTGTCACAGGCATCACAGGTCAAGATGGTTCCTACCTTGCTGAATTTCTTATTAAAAAAAATTATGAAGTTCATGCTATTCTGAGAAGGTCATCTGTGTTTACCACATCAAGAATAGACCATATATTAGACAATCCAAATCTGCATACGTACCATGGTGACTTGACTGATTCAAGCAATCTTCACAGGCTAATAGCAGCGATTAGTCCAAATGAAATATATAATCTAGGTGCGCAGTCTCATGTTGGCGTATCTTTTGATGTCCCTGAATATACTGCAGAAGTCTCGGGAATAGGCACTGCAAGACTTTTAGATGCTATAAGAGACTCTAAAGTCAATTGTAAATTTTATCAAGCATCTACTTCAGAGTTATTTGGTGGCATTCCCGGAACTGAGCCTCAAAATGAAGACACGCCTTTTTATCCTAAATCACCATATGGAGTGGCTAAATTATATGCATATTGGTTAACTGTTAACTACAGAGAATCCTATGGCATGTTTGCTTGTAATGGAATACTTTTTAATCATGAGTCTCCAAGAAGAGGAGAGACTTTTGTTACCAAGAAAATTACAAAAGGGGTAGCCAATATATTTAATGGAAAACAAGAGTTTATTAAATTAGGTAACCTTGATGCTAAAAGAGATTGGGGTCATGCAAAAGATTATGTTGAAGCGATGTGGTTAATGCTTCAACAAGATAAACCAAAAGATTATGTAATATCTACTGGTGAAGCATATTCTGTTAGAGAATTTGTAGAATTAGCATTTAAGGAAGTTGATATTGAATTATATTGGGAAGGTGCCGGAATTAATGAAAAGGGTGTTGATAAAAAAAGTGGAAAAACGCTAGTTAAAGTTGATAAATCATACTTCAGACCCGCAGAAGTGGAGATACTATTAGGAGATGCTTCTTTAGCAGAGCAAGAATTAGGATGGAAAAGAAAATACAGTTTTAAGGAGCTGGTATCAGAAATGGTTAAATATGATTTAAGGTATAAAGATTTTGGTGGAATTGAATAATGGCTTTTGAAGTGAATACTTATGAATCTAAGGTTCTGGGTCTTAAAATTTTTGAGAATTCAATTTCATCAGATTTAAGAGGAACTATATGGACTTCTTTTAATAGTGATAATCAGTATTATCAATTGCCGAGCGACTTAATCTTTAAACATGATAAATTTTCCTTCTCTAAAAAAAATGTTCTTAGAGGTATTCATGGAGATTCTAAATCTTGGAAGTTAGTTACTTGTGTTTTCGGTGAAATAATGCAGGTTGTAGTTGATCTTAGAGAAAATTCAAAAATGTATAAACGCTACGAAATTTTTAAATTAGACGGAGTTTCGCCAGTAAGCTTGTTAGTTCCTCCAGGCATGGGAAATGCCTATTTGGTTAAAAGCAATTCTGCAGTTTATCACTATAAGCTTGCCTATGAAGGTGATTATATTGATGCATCAGAGCAATTTTCAGTAAAATGGGACGATCCTTCCATTAATATTGAATGGCCAATTCTGGATCCAATACTATCTGAAAGGGATAATTAAAATGCAATCAATTAAGTACAAAGATAAAATCCTTTCAATAATCTATAGAAAGGGTGACTGGGTAAAGGGTTTGAACTTTATAACCCCAGATGATCTATTTATACAAGCCGGATCTTGGTGGTATGACAAAGGTAAAATTTTACAGACGCATACACACTTGGAGTTTCCCAGGGAAGCTACTAGAACACAAGAGTCTGTTTATGTCATTAGTGGTTCAATGAAGTGCTCAATATACACGGAAGAAAAAACTTTTTTAGAGGATTTTATTCTTTATGAAGGAGATCTTGCTATTTTTGCTCATGGTGGTCATGGCTATGAAATTCTTCAAGATGATACAAGGATAATTGAGACTAAAAATGGCCCCTTTACAGGCGTAGAATCAGATAAGATAAAATTTTGAAGGAGTTAAATTTAAACTTAGGGTGTTGGCATAGAGAGATCCCTGGTTGGATCCATATTGATTATTGCGATTTTCCTCATATTGACTTCAAATCTAATATTGACGATTTATCGATGTTTAAAGATAACACCGTCGATCTAATCTATTCAAGCCATAGTTTTGAGTACTTTGATATTGAACATGCACCAAAAGTTCTAAAAGAATGGCGTAGAGTTCTTAAACCTGATGGGTTGCTAAGAATTGCTGTACCAGATTTTGATGCTTTGGTAAATTTATATAAATTAACTGGAGATATTAAGTCAATTCTGGGACCCTTATTTGGCAGGATGGAAATAGAAACAAAATCAACTAAAAAAATGCTTTTTCATAAAACTGCATACACCTTTAAAAGTTTAAAGGGTCTGCTTGAATCTAATGGTTTTCAATATGTAGAAAGATATGATTGGAAGCAAACAATCCATAAAGATTATGATGATCATAGTCAGGCTTATTATCCTCATATGGATAAAGAAAAAGGTCTTCTATTGAGTCTTAATATTGAAGCAATAAAAAAATGAATAATGAATTTATCATGCAAATGAGGCCTTGGTTCGGAGAAGAAGAAAGAAATGCTATCAATAAATATATGCAAGAAGACGGATTTATAACAGAATTTAAAAATACTGAAATACTTGAAAAAGAAATAGCTAAGTTCACAGGGTCTAAAGAATGCATTCTTGTAAATAATGGAACTATTAGCCTGACTCTGGCCGCTCTTGCATTAGGTATAAAGGCTGGTGATGAAGTCATTATTCCTAATTATACAATGATAGCTGGACCTAATTCGATGGAAATTTTCGGTGCTAAGCCAGTGTTTGTAGATGTTGAAAGTGAAACCCTTTGTCTTGATATTGAAAAAACTAGAGAAGCGATAACGCCCAAAACAAAGGCAATAATGCTGATGTCAGCTAATGGCCGATATCCCAAAAATGGCGTCGAGCCTTTCCTAGATCTTTGTAAAGACAAAAATTTATATTTAATAGAAGATGCTGCTCAATCTCTAGGATCTTTTTACCCAGATGGATCTCATATCGGTACTAAGGGAGATATTGGAAGTTTTTCTTTTTCAGCTCCGAAGATTATATCCACTGGTCAAGGAGGAGCTCTCATAACAAACAGCAATATGCTTGCAAACAAAATAAGAAAATTAAAAGATTTTGGACGTTCTTCGGGTGGCAATGATTTCCACGACTCTATTGGCTATAATTTTAAGTTTACTGAATTGCAAGCCGTTATCGGTATTGAGCAAATAAAAAAATTATCATGGAGAATAGAAAGAAAGAAAGAAATTTATCAAAAATATGTAGATAATTTAAATGGTGTTAAGCAAATAAGTTTTTTTGAGCATAATTTTCAACATACCTCTCCTTGGTTTATCGACTCTTTAGTTGAAAATAGAGAGGAACTTCAATCACACTTAAAAAATAATATGATTGGATCAAGAATAATGTATCCACCTATCAATAAACAAAAAGCTTACAATTATCCTGGCAACTATCCAGTTTCTCACAATATAGGTAACGTTGGCCTATGGTTACCATCAATGTCACAATTAACTAATAATCAAATCGACTATATTACTGAAAGCATTAAAAATTTTTATAATTAATGCTATTTCAATTCAGAGATGAGTACCTCTAATTCCAAAAAAGTTGCAATTCTAGTATGTACTTATGATGGCGCAGAGGATTTATGGAAACCTCTTGCAGAAACTTATAAAAAATATTGGGAAGACTGCCCTTATAAAATCTATCTTGGCAGTAATTTTAAGGAAACAGATATCGATATTTTTAATGCTCTACAGATTGGTGATGAATATTCATGGTCAGATAATATTCTTAAGTGCATGAGTAAAATTGAAGAAGAATATGTTATTTTAATTTTTGATGATGTTTTTTTATACAAAAAAATTAATACCAAAGATATTTTAAAATATACAAATATAGCTGTAGAAAATCATTGGGATTACCTAAGATTGAGTCCTAGACCTAAATACGATGAAAAAATATTTGATGGAATTGGCAAGATTTATAAGAATAGGCTATATAGAACTTCAACAGCATGGTCTTTGTTTAAAAAAGAAACTTTAATTGACCTTCTAGATGTTTCTGAATCAGCATGGAGCTTTGAGATTGAAGGAAGCAAAAGAAGTGACAAGTATGAGGAGTTTTATGCGGTAGATAAGATCATTCTTCCATATCTTAATGGAGTAGTTAAAGGTAAATGGGTCGCAAGTGTTTATAATCATCTCTATAGACATGGATTTAATGTTTCTGATGCAAATATAAAAAAAATGAATTTATTTGAAACTTTTAAATATAATTTAATACAAATAAGATCCATAATATTTGAAATTTTTGTTCCAAGTTCTTTAAGACTCAAAATTAGAATATTTTTAAAATGAAAGAAGATATTCATATAACAGTACTAATTCCTTCATACGAATACGTAGATGGTATTTCTAGAATTTTTAATCATTTCAAATTATCAGCTTATAAAGATGGTATTGATATTATTGTATTTGATGATTCTAAGTCAGATAAAATTAAAAATTTAGTGCATGAAAATATTCTTTTCAAGTATGGCAAGATTAAGTATCAAAAAAATGATGTTAGTCTTGGGGCAGTTAATAATTGGAATATGCTAATCGAAAATGCTCAATCAGATTATATTTTTGTATTACATCAAGACGAATGCCCGATTGACTTAAACTTTTTTTATAATCTTAAAAAAATTATTCAAGAACATAACATGCCTGATTTAGTGTTTTTGAGGTGTGTGCATTTAGTTTCTAAAAATAGTTTCGCGCCCTATTTTTTTTCAAGATTTACTCAATTAGTTTTAAAATATTTTCCACAGTATCTTTTTTTAAGGAATGTAACTGGTTCGCCTAGTAATATTATTGTTAGAAATTCTGTTGTAGAGAAGTTTGATAATAATCTGCAATGGCTTGTAGATGTGGATTGGTTTTTTTCAATGCTTAAAAAAAATCCATCATGGATTTTTGCGAAAAAACTTCAGATATTGTCAGTAAAAGATGACGAAACATCAATTACGCAAAGCATTTCAAGAGATATAAAGTCGATCCTTTTAAAGGAGTTAAAATATCTAAAAAATAAGCATAAAAACTTGTTTATTTTCCAGCTTATGAAACCCAGTCATTTTTTTGAATATTTTTATACTTATATTGAAAAATTATTATGGTATTTGTTAAAAATATTTTCCTTAATAGCCGCAATATTTACCAAAAAAAAATTGCCAAATTGGTGGAAGTCTAATTCGGCAGTAAATAAAACAACTCATAATTGTAGTAGCAATATAATCTAAATTAATTAAATTCAAACATAAATATGTCCAATTATCTTAAAACATTCTACAGCAAGGAAAAAAGACCCTACACCGATTACCCACTCAAACTAGCAAAACACCTAAAAGATAATTTCCTCAAGCCAGAATATAAAAATCTTGTAGATATTGGTTGTGGAAGAGGTGATCAGCTAAAAGCTTTTGCAGAGATAGGATATCAGGTAAGCGGATGTGACTATGATACGGCATCTAGAGAATTGTGTTTACCTCACGAAGTTCAGATTCTCGATATAGAAAATGATAAAGTTAATAAACCAGATAATTCCATAGATGTTGTTTTTTCTAAATCTGTTATTGAGCATTTAAACGATCCTGAAAAACTTCTAGGGGAAACATTAAGAATTCTTAGGCCTGGTGGCAGATCGGTCATAATGTGCCCAAGTTGGATTCACATGGGCTGGGGGCCTTTTTATCAAGATCATACTCATGTGACTCCTTTTACCCTTCCTTCATTGCGAGATATTATGATAAAAACTGGATTTAGAAATGTGAAGGTTCACCATTTTAGGCAATTACCTTTTATTTGGAAATATCCATATAGTGAAAATATATTTAGATTGATTTCAAAGTTGCCAATACCATATAGTCCAATGAATGAAGTTAGCTACAACTTAGAGTTGAATAAAATTATAAGATTCAGTAAAGAAGTAATGCTTTTAGCAATTGGAGACAAAACAGAGTTATAAAAAACATTAAGGTTTATGCCAAATAAACTCAGAGCAAATATCTCATAAAAATTTTATGTTGTTAGGTCATGCAAGATATTATATTTATAAGTATCAAGCAAAATTATGGTGCATATAAGTCGCCATTAAATATTATTTAAAAAACATTTCATCATTCATTCTAAATTTAATATGGATATCATAGACTCAAATGTTCTGATTATTGGAGGAGGTGTAATAGGTTTATCTATTGCAGCTAGTCTATCGGAGTCTGGGTATGAAACTATTTTGGTTGAAAAAAATATTCATTTAGCCGAAGAAGTCTCTGCAAGAAATTCAGGTGTTATTCATGCTGGCTTCTATTATCCAAAAAATTCCTTAAAATCAAAATTTTGCAATAGCGGTAACAAACTTATTTATGATTATTGCTCTAAAAAAAATATCTATAACAAAAAGACTGGCAAGATCTTAGTGTCTAATCAAAAAAAATCTATAAATATTTTTAAAGAATATATAAATAATGCAAATTATATTCATGCAGAACCTCTAAGGATTATAGATAAAGCTGAAATTGAAAAACTTGAACCAGATGTTGAAGCAGATTATGGTTTATATTCACCTGAAACTGGCATCCTAGATGTTCATTCTTATAGCAATTCTCTTGAGAATGATATAGTTAGTAATAATGGTTTAATTTCATTAAATTCATATCTGAAAAATACAAAAAAAATTGGAGACAACTTTCATTCGACAATAAAAACTGGAACAGAGGAATGCTTTGAAATAAAAAGTAAACTAATTATTTTTTGTGCTGGCCTGCATTCAAGTAAATTAAAGAATATTGAATTATTTAAAGATAAAAATATCATTAAAGATATTAATTATACTAAAGGGCACTATTTTAAGCTTTCTGGTCAATCACCATTTAATCACTTAGTTTATCCATTGCCAACAAAGTATGGATTGGGTATACATGCAAGTTTTGATATAGATGGATCGGTAAGATTTGGTCCTGATACTTATATTACCTCCAAGATTGATTACACTTTTGAGCCTGGAATCAAACAAAATTTTGTCAGAGCAATAAAAGAATATTGGCCTGGTTTAAATGAAGAAAAACTGCATGAAGATTATGTTGGAATTAGACCTAAGATACAAAAAAGTAATGATAATTTTGCAGACTTTTCAATCCTCGGCCCCAACGACCATCAAATTGACAATTGTATAATTTTACAAGGTATCGAGAGTCCAGGATTGACTTGCTCTCTATCAATTGCTGATTATGTTGCAAGAATGATAAAAACATAAGCCCTAAAGAGATCAATAACATATAATAAAATCTTTAAAATTATATTTTTCTATGAAAATATTTGTAACAGGTGCTTGTGGTTATAAGGGGACTATTTTGGTTCCCAAGCTTCTAAAAGAAGGCTATGAAGTAACTGCCTTTGATATTATGTGGTTTGGAAATAATCTGCCGAGTCATAAAAACCTTTCTGTAATTGAAGGCGATATTAGGAGGATTAATGAATATAATTTAAATGGCCATGATGTCGTTATTCATTTATCTTCAGTAGCCAATGATCCATGCGGAGATTTGAATCCAAAGCTTACGTGGGAAGTAAGTTGTTTGGCAACAATGCTTCTTGCTGAAAAAGCATCAAAATGTGGAGTTAAACAGTTTATATATGCTTCCTCTGGAAGTGTGTATGGTGTTAAGGATGAAGAGCAGGTTATAGAGGAATTAGAGCTCGACCCGATTTCAGAATATAACAAAACAAAAATGGTATCTGAAAAAGTTCTTTTAAGTTATTCAGATAAAATGGCTATTCAAATAATTAGACCTGCAACTGTTTGTGGTTTTTCGGATAGAATGAGGCTTGATGTGGCTGTTAATCTATTGACCATGCAAGCCTTATCAAAAGGCGAAATAACAGTCTTGGGTGGAGACCAAACAAGACCAAATATTCATATTGATGACATTACCAATGTTTACATTCATTTTATTAAAAATCCACAGCATGTTGGTGTATTTAATGCAGGCTTTGAAAATATTTCTATCTTAGATATTGCAAATATGGTGTCTTTAAAAACTAATGCAAAAATTAAAATAAAGCCTTCCAACGATCCTAGATCTTATAGAATTAACTCAGATAAGCTTCTGAACACAGGATTTAAGCCAACAAAAACAGTAGAAATTGCAATTCAAGAGATGATTGATTTATTTAGGGATAACGTTTTGCAGGATAAGGATGAAAACTATAATCTTAAATGGATGGAAAAACATAAATTATATAACCTGGATTAACAATGGAATTTAATTACAAGACGTACTTTGACGCATATAGAAAGCTTGCCTTTAATGATGAAATTTATAATCTTTTAGATCAATTTAAGAATCTCGCAAATGAAGTTAAGAACAATGATGCAAAGATGATGTTTGCTGGTAATGGGGCAAGTGCTGCAATTTCTGCTCACGCAGCGGTTGATTTCACTAAACAAGCTAAAATAAGAGGCATAACTTTTAATGAAGCAGATCTTATAACTTGTTACAGCAATGATTATGGTTATGAAAATTGGATATCCGAAGCTATCAAGTCTTACGGTAAAAATAATGATGTGGTTGTTTTAACTAGCGTGAGTGGTGAATCACCAAGTATTATCAATGCTGCAAAAACCTCAAAAGAAATGGGTTTTAAAGTTATTACTTTTTCTGGCAGAAGTTCAGCTAATAGTCTTAAGTCAACTGGAGATATTAACTTCTGGGTAGATAGTAACGCATATAACATTGTTGAGTGTATTCATATGATTTGGGTTACAACTGTTATAGATGCAATAGTTGGTAAAGCTGAGTATGAAGTCTCGTTTAAATGAGTAATTTGAAATTAGTTACTGATCATTCAAGTTTATTTAATATGCTTTACCAGTTATGGAAATTCTTAGGGCGGCGGCGTAAGATTCAGCTCCTTTTGTTGCTCATAATGATGATTCTTGCATCATTCGCCGAAGTGCTCAGTTTAGGTGCAGTAATCCCTTTTTTGGGTGTTATTGCTTCACCTGAAAGTTTATTTAATATGCCTCTAGCTCAACCCTTCATTAAGTTTTTTGACATAACAGAGCAAAATCAACTTCTCGTGACATTTGGTTTAATCTTTGTTGGGTGTGTTCTTGTTTCCGCTATTTTTAGGACTATTTTGTTGCGTCTTAGTATAACTATTTCTTTTAGGACAGGGTCTGAATTAAGTATAGATGCATTTAGGAATATAATTAATCAACCATATTCAGATCATCTAAATCAGAATACTAGTGAACTTATTTCTGTCATGGGACCAAAATTAAACAATGCAATTTCTGTTATTAATAACGTTCTAATATTTGTTAGCTCAGTTTTAATTACTATCGGGATTTTAAGTATTCTACTATCTCTTGAGCCATTAATTACTATTATCCTTCTCTCTGTTTTTTCTATCATTTATATACTAATGACATTTTTTTTTAGATCCAGGCTGATATATAACAGTAAAAGAGCTGCTGAATTAGGGCCTCTAGTAATAAAGACACTACAGGAGGCGCTAGGTGGTATACGTAATATAATATTAGATACTAGTCATAAAGAATTTGTTGATATTTACAAAAAAGATGATGTCAGTTTTCGTGCAGCGCAGGCGAATACTACTTTTATAAGTAACAGTCCTCGTCCAATCCTAGAGGCTTTAGCAATTGTCCTGATTGTTCTTTTAGCATATGTTTTTTCACTCCAACCTGGTGGAATTCAAGGATCTATTCCTATACTAGGTTTCATGGCTCTTGGCGCACAACGTCTCCTGCCTAATTTACAACAGTCTTATGCTGCTTGGTCATATATAAAGGGCGAACAACGCTCTCTACAAGATGTGCTTGAAATTCTAGCTAAATCTAAAAGTTTTAAAGGAAATAGAGCTTTTGATAAAAAGATTATTTTTCAAGAAAAAATTCATCTAAAAGGCCTCTCGTTTAGGTATTCTGAAGGCTTACCATACGTACTTCGTGACTTTGAATTGGAGATTAAACGAGGCTCGTGGCTTGGTATTATTGGTGAGACTGGCAGTGGTAAAAGCACCTTAATTGATATTATTGCGGGGCTACTCAAGCCATCAGTTGGTGGTTTGTATGTAGATGGTGATTTAGTAGGTAAAGATGTCAGTGTAGAAGATTGGCAAACTCATATAGCACATGTCCCGCAGGTAATTTTTTTATCAGATGCCTCTATTTCATGCAATATTGCTTTTGGAATTCATCCTGATGAAATAGACCACGATTTAGTGAAGAAATCTGCAGAAATTGCTCAATTAGCTGAAACCATCGATGAATTTCCAAATGGCTACCAAACAGTAGTTGGTGAGAGAGGGGCTCGAATATCTGGCGGTCAGCGTCAGCGTATTGGTATAGCCCGTGCATTGTATAGAAAAGCTTCAGTGCTTATCCTCGACGAAGCTACAAATGCTCTTGATAGTCAAAAAGAACTAAAAGTTATAGAAGCATTAAAAAACCTAGATCATGATATCACTGTAATTATGATTGCCCACAGGCTTTCAACATTAGAAAATTGTAATAATATTATAGATATAAGATCTAATTCTATAAGTTGAGACCACTCTATCTTTAAAAATTATCGATTAAGTCAGTATAATCCTCCTGCAAAAATTTAAATAATGAGCGCATGCCATGAATAAATTAAACTTCTTAATTAAGCTTTACTATCCAGTTAATGGGCTTTTCAACAAAGTTCTTCCAAAAACACGTTTATTTATATCTATTCATAACCACCTTTTGAGCCTTATTGACTCTAAGCGTCACTCACTAATTTTAAATAAGGCACACAAAGAGATTGAATTACTTTTAAAATCTAAACATAGAAAACTAACGCTTGTTTGGGACTGCCTCACTTCACCAGTTACTTACGGTGATTTTGTAGATTTTTGTTTTTTTGCTAGATATCTTAAATCAGCCGGTTATGAAATTAATTTTTATATTACTATTGATGAGTTCAGACTAGACTGGCACTACACATACCCAGATGAAAACATAAGAGCAAGATTCTTAAATGAACTCAAAGATGTTGGTAAATTTATTTTAGATGAAACATTCATAAAAATTTGTAACTTTGAAGATATTGATTTCCATTCAAATAGCTATGTTCCATTTCAAAAGGAGATTCTATCTAGGTCAGATTTTCACGTTGCAAAGTTTGCCGTCGTTATGACTGAGATTATGCAGATCAAATACCCAACTAAAAACTTTTTTATGCGAGCACAGGATTGTATTAATCCAATTGATAGAAGTGATTATGTTTCGTGGCACATTAGAGGTTCATCAATTAACTCTTCAAGCGAAGACGAGCAGCCACTAGACATCATTGCATACTATAAAATTATCACCTTAATAACAAATCTTCCCATAGTCATAGTTTCTTCCAGAGGAGCATTACCTTTCTTAAAAAAAATTTTAGGCGATATGGATAATCTAATATTTTCTAAAGACAGGTTTGATGATTATCTATCAGATGCAAAATTAATCATGTCATCTAAAATTTACATTCAATGTGGCTGGGGAGGAACTTTTACTTTACCTGTTTGTTCGGATGTTCCTTTCCTTGGACCGCCAATTGAAAGAGTCCATGCTCCATGGGAAAAATTTAAAGAGCATGTAAGGAACGATCAAATAAGACCGTGGGCACAAGAAAACCAATTAACATTTAATGGCTTAGATGATTTTGAAGAAAAATTATCAAAAATTTTTAAGCAATTATAATGAGCAATTCTATGTGCAAAAATAACTATTTAGTTTTAGGCGCAAGTTCAAATGTTGCAACAGAATTTATTTTATCTTTTGATAAAACCAAGAATAATTTTTATGGTTTAAGCACAAAACCAGAATCTCGCAACAGCATGTTTTTTAATAAAGTTATTAGCTATAAGGATTACCATCAATACTCAGATATTGAATTCAATAATATACTGGTTATAGCTTCAAGAAATCCTATTCAAGGTGGATGTTTGGATGATTACCTTGAGGTCAATTCTCTAGTTTTAAATATTCTCAATAAAATTAAATACTCACAATCAAATAAATCAAAAATAACCTTTCTTTCATCTTTTTCTGTATTCGATAAAAATTTAACATATCTTAGTGATAGCACTCCGCTGATACCTTCTGATTACTATGGTGAAAGCAAAATACTTTTAGAGGAAGATTTGATTGATATATCTACTAAATTTGATGCTGATCTCTTAATATGTAGACTTCCAGTTTTTCTCTATCAAGGCGTAGATAAGGCAAGTAAAAATTTTCTTGCAAAACTTTTAGTTGCTATCAAATCAAAATCAAGATTTACATTAACTAACCCAAATTCCTGCTTGGGTGCTGTTTTTGATGTTAGGAATTTAGCTAATCTCAATAGTGCTAATACACATAAATTAAAAGTTGTTAATTGCTCTGCAGAACCAGATATCTCATTTAAACAAATTGCAGACCTTGCAATGCTTTATGGTCTGGAGGGAGTGGATTGGAATCTCAGCGATAGGCCGTCAATTCAAATTTGTACCAAAACATTAAGGTCAATATTAGGCTACGAACCCTCAGCCAAAAAAATTATTGAGCAATGGCTGGCAAAAGAATTATCCTAAGTTTAGCCTCTCTTTGTATTTATACATCTAAA
>TARA_B110000003_G_scaffold271240_1_pt1 | contig 13747 bp, 14 predicted proteins | sample TARA_B110000003 | Tara Oceans TARA_B110000003 (sample SAMEA4396424) | marine metagenome | biome: Westerlies Biome; feature: [SRF] surface water layer (ENVO:00010504); material: water (ENVO:00002006), including particulate matter (ENVO:01000060) such as... | depth 5 m
ATGAGGTTTATGTTCAAAACCAAGTTGTTGTTAATGCTTTAAATAAGCTATTAATTCTACATGCGGATCATGAACAAAACTGTTCTACATCTACAGTTAGAATTGTCGGTTCGTCTCATGCAGGCTTATTCGCTTCAATATCCGCTGGAATTTCTGCATTGTGGGGACCTCTCCACGGAGGAGCTAACCAAGCAGTCCTAGAAATGTTGGAAGCTATCAAAGATGATGGCGGTGATACAAAAAAATATATGGCAAAAGCGAAGGATAAAAGCGACCCTTTTCGTCTAATGGGCTTTGGTCATAGAGTTTACAAAAACTTTGATCCACGCGCTAAGATTATTAAACTATCAGCCGATGAGGTTCTTAAGGATTTAGGCGTTGAAGATCCTATTTTAGAAATTGCTAAAGGGTTAGAAAGTGAAGCATTAACAGATTCATATTTTGTTGATAGAAAATTATATCCTAACGTTGATTTTTATTCAGGTATCATATATCGCGCAATGGGTATCCCTGTTGAAATGTTCACTGTGATGTTTGCTTTAGGACGTCTTCCAGGTTGGATAGCACAATGGAAAGAAATGCGCTTTCGTAAAGAACCAATTGGCCGTCCAAGACAAATCTATACAGGTAGTGCCTATAGGTCTTTCAAGTCTGTTTCTAAATAAAGCACTTATAATTTAGAAATATATGTTACCAATTCTCATAAAAAATGAGTTTTCTCGATTGAGATCTGTGCTCTTTGGAACTTCTCAAAGTATTGGTCCTATTCCTTTAGCAGAAGACTGTTATGATCCAACTAGTTTACATCACATACTTTCAGGGACTTATCCCGCTGAGGTTGATATGAACAATGAGATGTCAGAAGTTCTGGAGATTTTTAAAAAATATGAGATTCAAGTTTTTCGCCCTAGTGTAATAAAGAATTACAATCAAATATTTGCTAGGGATATTGCCTTTGTTGTTGAAAATAAATTAATTATATCTAATATTCTTCCAGAAAGAGATAAGGAAATTAATGCCTTACAATCTCTTTTTAAATTAATTTCTAGAGAAAATAGATTTATCCTTTCAGATGACTGTCATGTTGAAGGAGGTGACGTCATTGTTTCTGGTAATTATATTTTTATAGGGGTTTATTCGGGGCATGATTATTCAAATTATATAACAGCTAGAACTAACTTAAAAGCAGCGAAGGAAATTCAGAAATTATTTCCAAAAAAAATAGTCAAAACTTTTGAGCTACGTAAATCAAATACAAATCCTCTAGAAAATGCATTGCATTTAGATTGTTGTTTTCAGCCTTTAGGGTTAGGCAAAGCTTTAATTCATTCAAATAGTTTTTTAAATCAAGCTGACTATAAATGGTTGATTGATTTTTTTGGTAGAGAGAATGTATTTGATGCCACCAATGAAGAAATGAGTCAAATGAATTGCAATATATTTTCTATTTCAGAGACTGTTGTGATTTCTGAACAAAACTTTTCAAGACTAAATTTATGGCTCGTTTCACAGGGGTTTACAGTCGAAAAAGTATCCTATTCTGAGATATCTAAACAAGGGGGGTTATTACGTTGTTCAACCCTTCCACTAATTCGAGATTAAAATGTCACAAATTACCAATACTGTTTTAATGGTTCGCCCCACTCAGTTTAGAATGAACGAACAAACATCGATCAATAATTATTATCAAAAAAGCCCTAAAAACACTCTTCCTGAAGAGATAAATAGAATGGCTGTTAAGGAATTTGATAGTATGGTAAGAAAACTACAAAAAGTTGGAGTTCAGGTTATAGTGGTGGAGGATACTAATGAGTTTGATACTCCAGACTCTATATTTCCAAATAATTGGATTTCATTTCATTCCAATGGAACTATTGGACTTTATCCTATGTTTGCAAAAAACAGACGTCTAGAACGTAAGCAGTCTATTTTAGAAGCAGTGGAAGCCCAAGGCTTCGCTATTAAAAATGTAGTAGATTACACCTCAGCAGAATTAGATAATGTATTTCTAGAAGGTACAGGAAGTATCCTCTTAGATCGTGTAAATCATAAGGCCTATTGTGCAATATCTGATCGTGCCAATGAAGATTTATTTATTGAATTTTGTGAAGATTTTGAATATACTCCTGTACTATTTTCCGCTTATCAAACAGTCCACAACAAACGTAAAAAAATATACCATACCAATGTTATGATGTGTATTGGTGAGACGTTTGCAGTGTTATGCTCCGCTAGTATTGATAACAAGAAGGAGCGTAAAACTCTGATTAAGCATCTTCAGCAGGATGGAAAAAAAATTATTGAAATTTCTGAAGACCAAGTTAATCAATTTGCAGGAAATATGTTGCAACTTAAAGGGTCAGTATCAGAAAGTTATTTAGTTATGAGCCAGTCTGCCTTAAATTCACTACGCCCCGCACAGATTAAGCTAATAAAGTCCCATACAACGATTGTTTCAAGCCCTTTAGAAACAATTGAATCTTGTGGTGGGGGGAGTGCACGGTGTATGATGGCAGAAGTCTTTTTACCTTTAAATCCATCAATATAGGATTAAAAAAAATGTATCTTTGAAATGAAATTGATTACATAATGACTATTCAGCAATCGCTAACAAAACACATAAAACAAGCCTTCTTAACACTTTACCAAACAACCTTAACATCTGTTGAGTTCCAGTCTACTCGTAAAGATTTTGAGGGAGATATTACAGTTTTAACGTTTTCTATGTTACGAACGTTAAAAATGAATCCTGTTCAATTAGGCAAAGATTTAGGAGACTATTTATGCAAAAACACAAAAGAAGTAACCGGATATAATGTTGTTAAAGGCTTTTTAAACTTAGTTTTTTCTGATGCTTATTTTATGGATTTTTTTCAGACTCTAACCATAAATTCTAAATATGGTTTTTTAGATCCATCTGGAGATCAAGCTATTATGGTAGAGTATTCTTCTCCGAATACAAACAAGCCTTTACATTTAGGGCATGTCAGAAATGTTCTATTAGGCTACAGTGTATCTGAAATTTTAAAGGCGTCAGGTAGGAAAGTTTATAAAACTCAAATTATTAATGATCGAGGTATTCATATATGCAAAAGTATGGTAGCTTGGCAACGTTATGGAGATAATGAAACTCCTGATTCTTCAGGATTGAAGGGAGACAAACTTGTGGGTAATTATTATGTAAAATTTGATCAAGTATACAAACAAGAAATAAGTACTTTGGAATTACAGGGACTTTCTTCTGAGGATGCTAAAGCACAAGCTCCAATACTTTTAGAAGCTAAAGAATTGCTTTTAAAATGGGAAGCAGGGGACGCAGAAGTGGTTGCACTTTGGAAACAAATGAATCAGTGGGTTTATACTGGATTTGATGTAACCTATAAATCAATTGGGATTGATTTTGATAGTTATTATTACGAAAGTCAAACATATCTGTTAGGTAAATCTTTCATAGCTGAGGGACTTCAAAAAGGAGTTTTTGTAAAAAAAGAGGATGGTTCTGTTTGGTGTGACTTAACATCCGATGGATTGGATGAGAAAATAGTTCTAAGAGCAGACGGAACTGCAGTATACATCACTCAAGACATCGGAACTGCTATACAGCGAATAAAAGATTTTCCTGACGTCGGAGGTATGGTGTATACCGTTGGGAATGAACAAGATTATCATTTTAAGGTATTGTTTTTGATCTTGAGAAAACTTGGCTTTGAATGGGCTAATAACTTGTTTCATCTAAGTTATGGAATGGTAGATTTACCAAGCGGAAAAATGAAAAGTCGTGAAGGTACAGTCGTTGATGCGGATGATTTAATTGACGATATGCGAGCTACAGCGAAGCATATTTCGCAAGAATTAGGTAAACTGGAAGGATATTCTGAGACTGATAAAGATGAGATTTATTCTATAATTGGTTTAGGGGCACTTAAGTATTTTATTCTTAAAGTTGATCCTAAAAAACGAATACTATTTGATCCGAAAGCTTCTGTAGATTTTCAAGGTAACACAGGGCCTTTCATTCAGTACACTTATGCTCGAATTCAAGCAATCTTACGAAAATCATCGCCAGATCTGCAATTAGAAATCCCAAAATCTTATGTATTGCATTGTAAAGAAAAATCATTACTAAAACAGTTACTCCTTTTTCCTGAGGTAATTCAGCAGGCAGCAGCTAGTTATAGTCCTGCATTAATCGCTAATTTTTCCTATGATTTGGTAAAAGAATTTAATTCTTTTTATCAAAATATATCTATTTTAGGAGCAGATTCTAACACAGAGATATCCTTTAGAGTTCAACTTTCTAAAGCGGTTGCAGACACAGTTAAAAACGCATTTAGTTTGTTAGGAATTAATCTCCCAGAGCGGATGTAATTTTCAATTATATGGTTGATTCTTTGTTAGATTTTGTTCCAAAAGCCTCTTTTAATCAAGTGGCTGCTCTTTTATCTCATGATAATTTAATAGTTAAAGTTAAAAAAGAACGTAAAACTCGTCACGGAGATTACCGTCGTTTACCATCAGGTGTACACCAAATAACAATCAACTCAAATTTAAATAAATATCGTTTTTTAATCACGTTGATTCATGAAATTGCTCACTTTGAAACATATATGTCTTATGGGCAAAAAGTAAAGCCACACGGTCCCGAATGGAAGTTTGTATTTCAACAACTTATGTTAGGTTTTTTACGACCACAAGTATTTCCTAGCGATGTATTACCACTTCTAGCATCTCACTTTAAAAATCCCAAAGCAAGTAGTGATTCGGATGCACTACTAACCCTTAAACTAAAGCAGTATGACCCACCTAACGGAAAAATATTTATATTTGAAATTCCTTTTGGATCTATTTTTAGATTGCATAACGGTAAATTATTTCGAAAAGGGATTAAAAGACGAACACGGTTTGAAGGGTCTGAACTGACAACGGGGCGTTCGTACGTTTTTAATCCAAATGCAGAAGTAGAACTAGTCAAGGACTCAGAATTAACATAACCATTTCGATTAATATTTTAGTCATGAATGAGAATTTATATACAGAACCAGGGAGCTCAAAATCTGAACAATCTAAAGCTGCTGTAAAAAAAGATGCTTTAGGACTATGGTTTTCATTAAAAACGTTTTTAATAGAGTTACTAGATTTTCGTCACGATACGGACCGTGAAGCAACTGTTGTCGCTATCAAAGCGGATATTCCTTTTAAAGGCGCCACGGTATGGATTTTAATTTGCTCAATCATTGTTGCTTCCATAGGATTAAATACTAATTCCACTGCTGTCGTGATTGGTGCCATGTTAATTTCGCCATTAATGGGCCCAATCCTTGGAATTGGACTTTCCATAGCCATAAATGATATTGATACCCTTCGGAAGTCTTTAATTAATTTAGTGATAATGCTTGTGCTGAGCTTATTTACCGCATTTTTATTTTTTTTCATCTTCCCCTTAAATCAAGACACTTCTGAACTATTGGGTCGTGTCAAGCCCGATATCCGTGACGTTTTTATTGCGTTTTTCGGAGGTTTAGCACTAATCATTGCTCGAACCAAAAAAGGAACGATTGCTTCTGTTGTATTTGGTGTAGCCATAGCCACCGCATTAATGCCCCCGCTGTGTACAGCCGGATATGGCTTGTCTCAAGGCAATTGGAGCTACTTTCGAGGTGCCATGCATCTTTTTGCAATCAACACTATTTTTATTGCCTTTGCAACTATTTTAGTTCTAAAAATTTTACGTTTCCCAATGGTAACATATGCTAACTCAAAGAGACGAAAGAATATTTCTCGTTTTGCCACTATCATAGCTCTATTAGCGATGCTTCCAGCGAGTTGGTCTTTTATTAATGTATTAAATGAAACTAGGATTGAATCTGATTATAAAACCTATTTAAATCTTGAAATTAAAGATAATAATAGTCTTTGGCTTCGTAGCGAAAAAATAGAACAATCTAAAAAGTTAATTACACTTAATTTCAATGGAGAAATCACTGAGGCTACTAAAGTTGATTTAGTGAATGAGTTGAACGGTTATGAGTATCTTCGAGATTTTAGTCTCGTTATTAACGGGAATACTAATAGAAGCTCGGATAAAATTTTAGAACTTTATGACTTAGCTATTTATAAAATTGAGGAACGTGAAACGGCTATTTCGACTTTACAAAGGGAGATAGATAGCTTGAAGTTAGCTGCAGCCTCTGATAAATCTATTATGGACTTAAAGGTCTTTTCCAGCCTTTTTAAAGATGCTAAAATTCAATTTACTGAATTAAAATACTTTGGTTATTCAAAGATGTTAACTTCTTCTGATTTTAGAAAAATAGACACTTTAACTGTATTTAAAACTCAATGGGACTCTTCTTTGAACGATAGTCTGGTAAGAGTCCGTGTTGATAGTCTAAAGATTTGGTTAAAATTGGAGTTAGGCATAGAAAGTCTAGAAGTTGATTGGTAAATGGCTTTTAGAGTTCACCTAAGTACATCTTTCGTACTTTTTTAAATAGGTTTGAAGAATACACAAAGTCTGTAACTGCTGCATTATCTGTTTTAAAAATGGTGTCCTTATTTCCTTCCCAGGCATTCAATCCATCTTTAAGAAAGATAATTTTCTCTCCTATTTCCATTACTGAATTCATGTCATGAGAGTTTATAACAGTGACAATATCATATTCCTTTGTAATTTCTTGAATTAAATTATCAATAACAATAGCTGTTTTTGGATCTAAACCAGAATTTGGCTCATCACAAAACAAATATTTAGGGTTATTAACAATGGCCCTTGCAATAGCAACTCTTTTTTGCATCCCACCCGAAGCCTCACTTGGCATTTTTTGGTGAGCATTTTCAAGGTTTACCCGTTTCAAGGCAGAATTTACACGCTCTTCCATTTCATTCTTTGATTGCTTGGTGAACATTTTCAGTGGAAACATTACATTTTCAGCTATTGATAAAGAGTCAAACAAGGCCCCTCCTTGAAATACCATTCCAATTTTCGAGCGTAAAGTTCGTTTTTCATTAGCAGATAAACTTAAAAATAATTTATTATCATAACCTATACTGCCTTTTTGATAGTCAAAAAGTCCAAGTAAGCATTTCAATAAGACTGTTTTTCCAGAGCCACTTTGACCAATTATTAGATTGGTTTTACCTTTTTCAAATACTGTTGAAATTCCTTTCAAAACTTGAGAGTTTCCAAATGATTTATGTAAATTTCTAACCTCTATCATTAGCTTAGAAGCATTTGAGTTAAAATATAATTCAATAAAATAATCGCAACACTGGTCCATACGAAAGCAGTGGTACTTGCCTTGCCAACTTCTAGAGCCCCGCCCTTCATATAGTAACCATGAAATGATGGAATGGTGGCTAGTAAAAATGCAAATACTAATGTTTTGATAAAAGCATATACCATGTGAAAGGGCATGAAGTCCATCTGAACTCCAGCTACATAGTCTTCAAAAGTTGAATAGCCTCCAAATACACATGCCGCCATCCCTCCTATGATCCCTAAAAACATTGCGATAGAAATCACAAAAGGATAAAGAAAAAGAGCTATGGTTTTTGGGAATATTAAGTAGTTTACAGAGTTAATCCCCATAACTTCTAAAGCATCAATCTGTTCAGTTACGCGCATTGTTCCTATACTAGAAGTAATGAAAGATCCTACTTTACCAGCCATAATCACTGAAATAAATGTTGGAGCAAATTCTAAAATAATAGATTGTCTGGTTGCAAAACCAACTAAGTACCTTGGGATTAGTGGATTATCAATATTAAGAGCTGTTTGAATAGTAATCACTCCGCCAACAAAGAAAGAGATAAAAGCAACAATTCCTAAAGAGCTAATTATTAGATCTTCAATATCTTTTAGTATTAGTTGTTTCATTACGGACCATTTGGTAGGCTTGCGAAACATTTCGACAATCATCAAAAAATAGGATCCAATGTTATGAAGGTAGTTCATGGAATTGTAATTGCTGCTAATGTAAAAAAAATCTATCCATTAATTTACTTTTAATAAAATTGAATCGTAAAAAATAATGTATTTTTGAAATTAAATAAGTTATTAAATTATGAAATCGAAATCTGCGTATTTGTTTTTGTTTTTAATTTTTTTGTCATGTAAAAACTCTTTGGAGACATCTCCTTATGCTATTTCAAAGAAGAATCCTAAACTAGTAGTAGGGGTAGTGGTAGATCAAATGCGTTTTGAATATCTTAATCGTTTTAAAAACAAGTACAGTTCACAAGGGTTTTTAAAACTTATTAACCAAGGTTATAGCTGTAATAATCACCACTTCAATTACATACCAACAATAACTGGACCAGGCCATGCTTCAATATTTTCTGGAACAACTCCAAGTGTGCATGGAATTATTGGCAATGATTGGTATGATAAAGTTAACGAAAAAACAGTTTATTGTACAACTGATAACAAATATCATCCTGTAGGAGCAAATGCTAAATACGGTAAAGTGGCTCCGACAAATTTAAAAGTTACTACTGTTGCTGATCAAAATAGAATATCCACGCAAATGAGAGGTAAAACAATAGGGGTCTCTATTAAAGATAGAGGAGCTGTTTTTCCGTCTGGTCATACAGCAAACGGGGCTTATTGGTTTGAAGGATTAAATGAAGGTAAATGGATTACAAGTTCTTACTATATGGATAAACTCCCTAAATGGGTCAAAGAATTTAATACTTCTTCAAATATGTCAAAATATCTTAAAACTTGGAATACGCTATATGATATAAATTTATACCATGAAAGTGGTCCTGATAACTCAAATTATGAAAAAGGATTTATCGGAAAAACTAACCCTGTTTTCCCTTACAACCTCAAAGAACTTATGGCATCTAACAAAGGATATGACATCATAAAAACCAGCCCATTTGGAAATACAATGATTACAGATTTTGCATTTTCTGCTATAGAAGCGGAGAGTCTTGGCGATGATGAATTTACAGACTTTCTTACAATAAGTTATTCATCTACTGACTATGTAGGGCATGATTTTGGTTTAAGCTCTGTGGAATTACAAGACACCTACCTACGCCTAGACTTAGAGATTGAGCGATTGCTAAATTACTTAGATAAAAATATAGGTATCGCCAATTACACCTTGTTTTTAACTGCCGACCATGGTGCAGCTGAGGTTCCTGCATATTTGAGTGATATTAATGTCCCAGGTTCAAATATAGGAAAAGATAACTTTTCAATTCTATTTGATGAGGTATACGTAAAATATGGAGTTCCAGATTTGATTAAAAATATCAGTAATAATCAAATTTTTTTAAACCAAGAAAGGATACTTTCTTTGCAACTATCACTTGAAGATGTACAAAAGTTTGTGGTTAATAAAATCATCAAATACCCATTTGTAAGTAATGCTTATACGGCCACTACCATGCAATCTACTCATTTTAAAAATGGATTACCAATGTTGCTTCAAAATGGCTATAATCAAAAACTCTCTGGGGATGTTTTGTTCTCTCTCCAGCCCGGGGTCATTGTATACGGACCCAAAGGGACTACACATGGATCAGGATACAGCTATGACACACACGTGCCACTACTATTTTACGGGAACGGTATTAAGAATGGCGTTTCTTATGAGTCTACAAATGTGACGGATATTGCACCTACTATATCAGCACTTCTAGGAATTTCATTCCCTAGTGGAGCGAATGGAACTGTTATTGAAAGGGTAATTTATTAGTTTTGATTGACAGCTCGTTATTAATGCTGTCTATGTATTTTAGCAATACTTCTTTTCCAATATAATTTGTTGAAGATGTAACAAAGTAGTTTGGTATTTCTTCCCAAAAATCAAGCATCTTACTTTTGTAGCTTTCAATATGCGTGTTAATTGCTTTTGGTCGTAATTTATCTGCTTTAGTAAAAATAATTGAGAATGGTATTTCGTATTCTCCAAGCCATTTCATAAAGGCTAAATCGATGGATTGTGGCTCATGTCGAATATCAATTAAAACAAAAGCAGAAATCAATTGTTGTCTTTCTTTAAAGTAGGCAGTTATAAATTTTTGGAATGTTTTTTTTGAAGATTTTGATACGCGAGCGTATCCATAACCTGGTAAGTCAACCAGAAACCACTCTTTGTTAATCATGAAGTGATTAATAAGTTGAGTTTTACCAGGTTTTCCAGAAGTTTTAGCCAAGCTTTTTTGATTGGTTAACATATTAATTAACGAAGATTTACCAACATTACTACGGCCAATAAAAGCATATTCAGGGATTTGATTTTTAGGACATCTAAAAACCTCTTGATTGCTTACTATAAATTCAGCAGTTTTAATTTGCATAATTGACTAGTTATTTAAAATCTCTTTTATTGAGCCAATCAAATACAATTTTATTAAAGGTTTCAGGATGCTCCATCATAGGGGCGTGTCCACACTTATCTATCCAGAAGAGATCAGAGTCAGGAAGAAGTTTGTTAAATTCCCTACCGACATCAGGAGGTGTAACTATGTCATTTTCCCCCCAAACTATGCATGTAGGGATATTTATGTTAGGTAAGTCAGTAGCCATGTTATGTCTAATAGCACTTTTGGCAATAGCAAGGGTTTTAATGAGCTTACTGCGATTATTTACGTCAGCATAAACTTGATCAACCAATTCCTTGGTTGCAACTTTAGGATCGTAAAAAACCTCTTGTACTTTTGATTTCATGACTTCATAGTCACTTCGTTTTGTATAGCCAGTACCCATTGCGCTCTCATATAGTCCAGAACTTCCGGTTATCACAAGCGCTTTTACTTTTGAAGGATGTAGTTTTGTATAAAGCAACCCAACATGTCCTCCTAGAGAATTTCCAAGTAAAATAACTTTACTAAAACCAAGGAAGTCGATAAAGTCTTTTAGATATTCGGCAAAACTTTTAACGTTAGTGTTTAATAATGGCAAAGAGTACAAGGGTAGTTCAGGAAGTACTACTTTATATCCATTTTGGTTAAAAAATTCAGTAAGCTCAGTGAAATTACTTAGGCCACCCATTAATCCATGAAGAATTATTATTGGTTGACCCTCGCCAATTTCAACGTATTTGAACTTACCTTTTTCTTTAAAACTATAACTCATTTGTGTCAGAAAATTGGTTTTGCACAAATCTACACAATTTAAATTAAAAAATATTCAATTTTTATTCTTAAGCCTATATACTTATAGATGCTTTATACTTTTTTTTTGTTTCTATTTTGGTTGATTAAACTAATTAATTGGCTTTCGTTAATAGCCCCCCCCCATTTTGTAAGTATCTCATTTTCCATATAATAAATCTTAAAATTCATGCATTTTATCGAAGTATTTTGCTGTTAATAGAATTTTATTAACAATGTGGTAAAATGTGGTAAAATGTGGTAAATATTTTTTAGATTTGAGTTGAATTACTTAACAAATCATAATATCTCAAATTGAATACTATAATTGGAACATATGAATGCAAGGTTGATGCCAAGGGGCGTCTAATGTTACCAGTTTCCTTTAAGAAACAGCTAGCTTCAGTTGTGAATAATGGATTTGTTTTGAAGCGTGCAGTTTTTCAGCCATGCCTGGAGTTATACCCAATGAATCAATGGGAGTTGTTAATGCAGAAAATTAATAAACTTAACCGATTTAAAAAGAAAAATAATGATTTTATTAGGCGTTTTACAGCGGGGGTTAAGTTTGTAGAGTTAGATAGTTCAGGTCGCTTACTTATTTCAAAGGATCTTGTTGGTTTTGCGGGAATTTCAAAAGAGATAGTATTGACTTCGGTGGTTAATATTATTGAAATCTGGGATAAAGACAATTATGAAAAGGCTATTAATGATGCTGCAGGAGACTTTGCTGAACTCGCTGAGGATGTAATGGGTCAAGACGAGTTGGATGGAGTATCATAGTACTGTATTGCTTAAAGAAACCGTAAAAGGATTAGATATAAAAAAAGACGGAGTTTACGTAGACGTCACCTTTGGTGGTGGTGGGCACAGTAGAGAAATATTAGCTTCGTTAGGTCCAAATGGAAGACTTATAGCTTTTGACCAAGATAAAGACGCTCTTTTAAATATTATTGATGATTCTAGGTTTTTGTTAATTAACGAGAATTTTAGATTTATGCAGCGGTTTTTAAGATTTCACGGGATTAAGTCAGTGGATGGTATTTTAGCTGATTTTGGTGTTTCATCACATCAATTTGACAAACCGGAAAGAGGATTCTCGATTCGTTTTGATGCTTTATTGGATATGAGGATGAATCAAGAAGATGTGTTGTCGGCACATTCACTAATTAATTCTTATAAAGAAGAGGCTTTGAGGCAGTTGTTTTGGCAGTATGGAGAGTTGAGAACTGCTGCAGCCTTGGCGAAGTCAATTGTTCAAGCTCGAGAGCTTGCTCCAATTGACACCACATTTGAATTAAAAAATATTCTAAAAAAACACCTGCCTCAAGGTAGAGAAAATAAGATTCTAGCGCAAGTGTATCAAGCGATAAGGATTGAGGTAAATCAAGAGATTGAAGTGCTCAAGGCTTTTTTATTACAGACGCCTTCATTATTAAAAACAAATGGACGTCTGAGTGTTATTTCTTATCACTCTTTAGAAGATCGCTTAGTTAAGCGTTTTATAAGGAACGGTTTATTCGATGGAGAACCTGAAAAAGATATTTTTGGAAACTTTGATGTTCCTCTTAAAAAAGTTGGAAACCTAATTGTTCCATCGCCATCTGAGGTAAAATCAAATAACAGAGCTCGAAGCGCTAAGCTAAGAATTGCAAAAAAAGTAAATTAAGAGGAATAAATGAAAAACAGAATGTACAATGTTTTAAAAGGAACTTTTCTTGTTAGCGACGGAGCTTTTAAAAATTGGCGACTAATTTTCTTTTTTTTAGCATTAGCAATATTGATGATAGCCAGCTCCCACAGAACTGATCGTAAGGTACACAATATTGCTCGATTAAACGAACAGGTAAAAGAGCTACGTTCTTCATATGTTGAAACACGAGCCTTATTGATGGAGTTTAAAATGGAGTCCGTTATAAAAAAACGACTTGAGGCAAAGGAGATTAAGCCTTCTTTTGATCCGCCTTTTAAAATTATTATTAAAACTAAATCAAACTAAATCGATGATATTAACTAAAAAGTCTATTATGAACAAATTATACTTCGTTTCTGGAGTTATGTTCATTTTTGCCCTTTTAGTGGTCTATAAATTAATTATAATCCAATTTGTTCAGGGCGCCGAATATCGTGTTCTTGCAAAAAAACGGACTATTAGAGATGTTAAGATTCCTGCCAATCGCGGTAATGTATATTCTGTTGGAGGTAGCTTGTTGGCTACATCCGTCCCAAAATATGATATACGAATTGATTTAATAGCACCGTCAACGGAAAACTATAATAATCATATTAGCGCGTTAAGCGATTCTTTGGCTATTTTTTATGGTACTTCGTCAAGTGAATATAGACATCAGTTAAATTTAGCACGTCAAAATAAAAACCGCTATTTTCTCTTAGCGAGGAACTTGGGTTATTCGCAATATCTACAATTTAGAAATTTTCCTCTTTTAAATTTAGGAGCTTTCAAAGGTGGTTTGATTGTCGAGCAGTCCACAAAACGAGACTACCCCATGGGCGCAATAGCACAAAGGTTAATTGGGTATGAGCGTTTTGATGACTTCGGAAATATTACGCGTGTTGGAATTGATGGTGCATTTGGTGAAAAATACTTAAGAGGTGTGGACGGGCAGAGGCGTAAGCA
>TARA_B110000003_G_scaffold276533_1_pt1 | contig 13685 bp, 19 predicted proteins | sample TARA_B110000003 | Tara Oceans TARA_B110000003 (sample SAMEA4396424) | marine metagenome | biome: Westerlies Biome; feature: [SRF] surface water layer (ENVO:00010504); material: water (ENVO:00002006), including particulate matter (ENVO:01000060) such as... | depth 5 m
TATTAATCTTTTAGATGAAAGATAAAGAGAAAAAAAAAAAAATATGTTATATCGAAGAAGAAGAAATGATGCTTGATGTTAATAATAATGTATTTTTTATTAATTTATTCTGTTATTATAATGAATTTAAATTGAAAATACAATTATTTATATTTATTATTAAAGACTACAATATAATTACAATATTAGACAATTTAGATGATAAATTAAATTTATTAATAAAAGATTATTTAAATAATTATTTATATCAAAATTTTAATATAGATTTTAATAATAATATTATACAAATAAATTTTAATATCAAAAATAATAAACAAATATTATTGAATGAAATTGATATTTTTAAAAAAAAATTAGAATCACTTGATTTATCTAATAACTTATTAAAAGAAAAAGTATTTAAATTTATTGAAATATTAAATAAAACATATTATGAATTATATATTATTATTAATAAATAGAGTAAATAGTATATTAATATGAAAAGAGTTAGTTCTCTTCATATATCAGACGACGAAAGATTAAATATGCTTCTAGATAAATGTGAAGCAATGTCCGTTTTATGTCAAAAAGCTACACAACATTGGAGTCTTGTTAAATTTGCATTTCAAATACCATTAATAATTACAAGTTCTGTTATGTGTATTTTAAATTCATTTGATAACGCTAAAGGTAATATGAAAATACCAAATGTTGTTGTTAATGGTGCTAGTGTATTAATACTTGCATTACAAAATAACTTAAAAGTGCCTGAAAAAGTAGAATTATTTAAAAATTTAAGTAATAATTTTTTACAACTTGCTCATCAAATTGAAGGTTTGGAGACAGAAGAATTGTCTAAAAATGCAATTAATGGTCTTACAGAAAAATATGATTCTCTTGTAATACAATGTCAATTTGAAGATATTAAAAAAAGTATTAAAATTGAAGTTATTGAGTTATGGGAAGGTCGTTCTGTACCATTACAATTAAATGGTGCAAGTGGATTGAAAAAAAAATTAACATCTAAACCAACTACTCCTATAACAAATAATATAGATGCCAAAGATAAAATGTGGAATAATTATAATAATGATGAACATATCGCTTAAACAATATTATTTTTTAACTCTTTGAATTTATTATTTAATTCTAATCGTTCTTCTGATATATTTATTTTTAGTCTATCTTTATCTAACTCTAAATTATTTAAAATAGCAAATTTATTATAATCAATCATTTGTTTATTTATATCATTTTCATTATTTATATTTATATATTCATTTTCTCTTTTTTTTGTTATTTCTTCAAAATTATTCGCTGTTGATGTTTTTATTTTAAATATACTTACATCAAATTGTGCTTTTGTTTTATTATATCTTATTATATCACTATTTTTAATAAATTGAAAATAATTTATTGATTTTACCACTCTGTCATACGATGTTATTTTATCTGATATTTTTATAATATCAGATTCTTGTATATTTTTATTAATATAATTATATTTTATTATATAATACTGCCTCATATATTTATTTTTATATTTAACTAATTGTAATTGAGCATCTTTTAGTCCTTCTAAAAATTCTCTATAATTTTTAAATCTTATTATACTACTTAATATTGTTATTATTGTACCATTTAGTAATAATAATATATGTAATGTAAAATTTATTGTATTACTATTTGTTATTAACTTACTATTTTCATTACTAATAATTAATAATCTTATCGCCTCTATAAATGTTATTACAGATGATAATACTAAAATTGTTAATGATATTATATAATATTCTCTATTATATTTATCATATGCCTCTGTTACCATAAATAAACGAGTACTTGATTCATTCTTCGAATCTATTATTCTCGATAATAATTCATCTATTTTTATATTTTTATTTTTTGTATCATGTTCAGAATACATTAAATTATGATTTTGAATTATTTCATTATTCATATATACTATTAAATATAAAAATATATATAATATTAATATTGTAATAGATAATTGATAAAAATGGGTGACCTTTTAAAAAGAATTACAAATCCCATTTCTTCTTTAAGTAAGGGTTTATCTAGTAAGTCTGTTACATCTACTGCTCCACAGACTTCATCTTATCCGTTTTCTTCTCCTCGTTACCCCCCTTCTCTTTTACTTCCTCGAGGGAATCGTTCTTCGGTTCATGGTAAAAAAAAGTTCAGAAAAAGTCTTTGAAGGCAAAAGCAAAACAAAAGTATCTCTAGTTAATAAAAATAATGTCTTGGGAAAACAAAGAAGAGTTTAAAAATTTGTTGGTAATGGAAAAGAATATATTAAATATAAAAACAAATATGTTCCACTTAAAAAATACAAAGATATGCAAAAAAACTAAACCCAAAACTAAATCTAAAAGTAAATCAAAAAAATAAATAATTAATCATATGGATCATATAACATTGTTTTATTATAGTTTTGACTTTCTGTTCTTTCTAATATAATATTACTTGTTATATTTGAATTAGGTTCGCTAAATAAATGGATTTGTGGTATATCTATTGTATAATTTATATTTGTTATTTCCAATAAATTATTAATATTTTTTTTTAATAACAATGCTAATTTATTATTTAAATCATCAATACATTTTAAATTAATTAAATTACTATCCATTATATTTATAAAATATAATAATATTTCTTTTAGGAAAGAAAAAAACAAAATCTAAAAAAATAAATTATTTAAAATAATTGATAGTTGTATCTGTTAATTCATTAAAAGGTTTTGTAATATTTGTTTCTGCAAATTCATTAAAAGGTTTTGCAATATTTGTTTCTGCAAATTCATTTAATGGTTTTGCAATATTTGTTTCAGTAAATTTATGTATTTCAGCTAATATATTTGTTAAATCGTTCATTAATTCGTTTTCTGTTATCATTGAATTTGTATTACTACTAGACATATTACACTATTAATAATCTGTTATTATTTTTCTTTAAGAATTAATTGGTTTTACTTGTTAAATTTTGTTTTAATTCTTTCAATAATTCAAAATCCATTTTTATTTTCTTCTTATTTATCTGACTATTAACTATTTTTGATATTCTTTCATATATTCTTTCTGTATTTTCAGTATCATAATTAATATCATGACTATGTAAATATTCTGTTAAAGTTTTAATATAATTATTATACATCATGTCTTTTATATATGTATCAACATATTCTCTATAATATCTAAATTCACACGAATCTGTTATATATTTTAATAATTCATTATTTTGTATATCTTCTTCTAATCGATTTAAGGAAGTAGTAAATTCTTTTAATAATTCTTTCGATAATATATTATGTTTTGTACATTGTATTGTATCTTTATCATTATCTAATTCAGGTAATGAATATGTAGAAAGTTGAAACTTAATTACTTCGAATTTTTTTTGATATTGTAGTAATAAAGATAAACGACTACTAATTATTTCTAATTTATTTTGATAATCATTGAATTTTATATAACCAGTTACAATTGTTATTAATATTCCAATTAATATAGATGATATACTAATTATATAAGTTAATTCTTTTATTTTTTTATTTTCTGTATTTTCAATTATTAATCTTACTGCTTCTATAAATGTTATTACAGACGAAAAAACTAAAATAAATATAGATGACCACCAATATTTATTATTAATATTATGATAAGACCTTCTTGCAATTATTATATTTTTTGTTTGTTCATCTACACATTTGATTAATCTATTGTCCAAATTTTTCTTTAAGTTTGTTAAAGAATATAGTTCATCTCGTTTTATTAAGTTTACATCTAATTTTAAAGTATTTAAAGATTTTTCTAATATATGTTTTTCATTTTCCATTTCTTTTTTTTCATTTTCCATTTCTTTTTTTTCATTTTCCATTTTTTTTTTACTTTTAATTAATTCTTCTAATTTAGATATTGCATTCTTGACTTTTACTTCCAATTCCAACATATTATTATTTGCATTTAAATCATCTTCGTTTATTTCTGAATTAATAACATCTGAATGAATTTCTATAATATGTTCTTCCATATATAAAATTAATATTATATTTTTTTTATATCCATCCTAATTTATCATATCTTTCATAACATTTTATATAATCATCATACTTATTAAAAGTAAAACATGCATAATCTCCTAATTTATTTGTCATTAAAAAATAAGTCATTCTATATTATATATTATATATTATAGAATATCATGAGAACCTAATATACTTATATCGTAATTTACTTTTTCGTCTTTTTTTAATTCTTTTAAAATTTTAGTATAATCATTTCCAATTACTTCATTTCCTGATGGAAATATTGTACCTTTTACTTTATTTTTTAACAATTTATCAATCGTAAAGTCCTCTTTTTTTTCATATCCTTCTCCAAAAAAACATTCTTTTACACTTTTGCCCATTTCCTTACATTTTTGCAAAGATTTATACATATCAACAGGTTGTGCGGTATCTTTATAGTAAACTTCAAATGTTTTTGAAGCTGAATCATTACTTAACGCAGATTCAATCAAAATTTCTGATAAATCTTCTCGAGATATTATACCGCTTTTTGTTACTCCTTGATTAAATTCAATTTCTTCAACACCTCTTTTTTCACCTGGAGAAAGCATTCCAGGTCTAACAATAGTATAACTTAATTCGGGGTGTTTTTCATACATTAATTTAACTAATTCTTCACCTTCTTGTTTATTAAAACAAGGTTCGCATGTTGTTTCGCCTCTATCAATAACTTCTCCTGGATTTTCATATTCATTTTTCATATTTTTTTGACATTTTGCACATATCGATGATACAATTACTAATTTTTTAACATTATTTTTAATAACTTCATTTACAACATTTTTTAATCCTAGATCTTCAACATGATTACTCTCTTCAACATAATCGTCTTTACTTACAACATTATTCTGTTTATTTAACATTGGGTCTAAAGGGTCTATTTTAACTTTAGCTTTTGAAGCCGCACAATAAATAACTGCATCCACATTTTTTAAAATATTGTTTAATGTATTTGGTTTCATTACATCACAAACAATATTTGTAATTTTGTTTTTTTGATTCATATCATCGATAACTAAAGTATTTTTTGCCATATGCTCTCTATCAACAACTTTCATTTCTCTTCTTGTTAGTGCAATAACTTCTTTGTTTCTATTTAGCAAATTTCTAATTGTGTCACCACCTGTATAACCAGATGCTCCAAAAACTGCAATTTTCTTAATTTCGGAATTATTATCCGCCAAAACTAATTTAGGATTTAAAATAACTGGTGATAAATATAATATATTTCGTCTTGAAATATTGTTGCTAAATCTCGCCTTAAGATTTAAAATATTTTGTGATTTTCTTATATTTTTATTAAATTGTAACATATTTCCTCCTTCCGAAATTAAAAAACAATGTGTATAAAATAACTGACTTAATAGTAATAAAATTTTTAACATTATTATAATAATACATTATATTTTTTATATATTATTTAATTTTTCAACTATTAAATCAACTACAGGAACTGAAACAGCATTACCAGCCAACTTATATAATGATGTATCAGATATATCTGGTAATTTATAATCTAATGGAAAACCTTGCAAATTAAAACATTCTCTTGGAGTTAATTTTCTAATACCTTTATCATCTTTTAATAAAGGAACATTATGACCACCGCCTCCCATATTTGCGGTTAATGTAGGACAACAATTACTTTTATTTTCTCTAACATAATATCTTCTATATTGATAAAGAACATTTTCTGATATATTTTTTGTTATATTTTCTTCTATTTCTTCAAACACTTTAAATCTATCAGAATAATAATACTTATTATCTACATTTTTCTCCAGCATATCTGATATTTTATATTGTGTTTTTTTAGGAAAATTAAAATTGAATTTGTCATATTTTTCTTTATTTAAGAAACCAACAATATAAATTCTTTCGCGATGTTGTGGTATATTTGTTATTTTATTCGTATCTAAAATTGCCGTTTTAATATAATAACCCAATTTTCCTAAATTATTTTCTATTATATTAAATGTATTTCCTTTATCATGTGATTTTAAATTTTTAACATTTTCTAAAATAATAATTTCTGGTTTATGTGTCTCTAAAATCTCTATAATTTTCCAAAATACATTTGATCTATTATCATCAAATCCTTTTTTATTACCAGCTATACTAAATGGTTGACATGGAAATCCACCACATAATATATCATGTGATGGTATATCATTAACATTTATTTCATGTAAATCTTTTAAAGTAAATATACTGTTCGGATTATTTAATGTATAAATTTTTTTAGAACATTCAATCATATCATTTGCAAATACACATTCGCATTTACTATTTTTTTCAAATGCTAACGAAAATGCACCCGTTCCTGCAAATAAATCTATTAACTTTAGATTATCTATACTCATTATATCTTAATAATATAAGATATTTATATCATTTTTTTATAAAAAATGATTATATAATTAATTAAAGTTTGTTATATAATGTTATCAAAGGTATATAATCAAATACATGCTTCAACATTACTAGATAATTATTCGTTAGACATATTAAATCAATGTTTAGATAAATATATTGATGATTTAAATTTTAATAAAAAAATAAATATGTTAATGTCAAAAAAAAAAAGAAGAAATGAAAATTTTCCATCTGATATATCAGAAAATATTGCTAAATTTGCAATATTTAAAAAATACGGAATAATGCCTTCGTGGGATACTGATAAAGGTGATTTAATTTATAATAATGAAAGATTTGAAATAAAAGGATTTATATCATTTGGACCTTCCACATTTGGTCCTAAAGAAATGTGGCATGTAATATATTTTGTTGATGCTACAGATATTTTAAATAAAAATTTCAAAGTATATGAAATAAAGTTATCTAATACTTCCGAAATATTTAGAAATATTAAATTTAGCATTAAAGAAACTTTTGGTCAAATTGCAGATAGTGGTAGAAGACCACACGGTAACTTTTATACCGGAATTAAACCACAAATTGAAACTTATTGTAAATTAATTTTTGATGGACATATATCAAAACTAGAAGTTACAATAATGGAAGAAGAATGGGCAAAGCAATAAATTATATAGGTTGACAATTTGAACATATATATGAATTTTTATAATCTGTATAAAACTGACAATAAATACAATTTAAATTAATTATATCATCCTCGTATAAAAATTTTATTTTATCAGAACAACTATTACATATATTTTTATTAATATTTGTTAATATATTATTACAAATATCACAATTATTAATAGATAATTTACTAAACTCTATATCCATTAATAAAAAAAATTAATTAAACTTTAAGTATATTTTATATCCATTTTGGAACACATATATTATCATTCATACTATTAAAAGGTAAACCAGGTGTTCTAATCCAATTATTTACATTTATATTATCATTTACTACATTATGTGAGAAAAAACAGTTACATTTAATATGACAAAACTTACTTCTTCTTTGTAAATAAGGAGGTATAACTTCGATATTATTTTTTAATTTAAGTGTATTAGTTGTATTAGTTATATTACTATTATTATTTGTTACATTAGTATTATTTGGAATATTATTTAGAATATTTTTAATATCATATTCATATTTATAACAAATATTTAAATAAAATAGATTAGTTAGTACAAATAATTTAATATATGATATCATTTATTATATATAGTGATTAAGTTTTTATATTATTTTCATGTATAAATTATAAATTATATATATAAATAATATAGATATACCGACAGTTAAATCACATATAACTAAAATCATATAAATATTTATTTATAATAATAATAAATGGTTAAATATTTTCTTGCTTCGTTGTTATTTATTAATTCGGTTTTCTCTTATAAATTAAATTTAATTAAGAATATTTCATTAAAAAATAATAATAATTTGATTAATAGACGCAAATTATTTACATTATCTCCATTAGTAATTAGTTTTTTAGCATATGATGATAAAAAAAATAATGATGATAAATCAATTCTCCAATTAAGACAAGAAGCAAATAGAATTATTGAAATTATTGAAGCACAAAAAGAAAGTATTGATTTACCTAAACTAAATATAGAAAAATCTAATAATAATGAAAACATTGAAACAAATAATAAATTAATTAATTCGGATATTAAAGATATATTAAAAGATATTTTATATACATTTAAAAATGATAATCCAGATATTGCATTAACTAAATTAAAATCATATTCTTCTGATTTGAATATAATTAAACAAACTAGTAATAAAAGATTAATTGAATTATTCAATGATAGTAAATATGGAATTCTCTTTAAAAAATTTAAGGATTTTGAAATTATGAATTATGAAAAATATATTGAAGAAGAAGATGAATTTTATATTGTTGATGTCAAAATTAAAGCAACATATAAAGATTTATTATATAATGGAATTCAATTTAATGATATTTATTATCCAGAAAATACAGATTTGAATAATAATGAAAATATTTGCTATATAATATATAAATGGAATTTTATTAAAAAAAACAATAAATATGAATTAGTTTCTTGTTACTTAGAACCTCGTATTTAAATACTTATCGTATTTTATCATAATTATTCCACCAATATGTATAAAATTTGTTATATGTTGTATTTAATATAACTTTAGACCTTTCTTTATAATTATAATAATTTGTTTTTGTTATATCTTTAATTACTAAATATTTATTATATATTGAAAATTTAATTTCACTCATTTTTTCAATACAATTATCTTTAATTTTAATTAAATTTTTTCTATAATTTAAAATTTTGGTTTTAATATTTTCAAACAATTTTATACACTTATTAAATAGTTGGTGAATTCCTGAATATGACAACATTTTGTTGTTTTTATTTTTTTTAAAATAATCATTTTTTTTTACAGTTTTTATGACTAATGTATATTTTTATTTAATTATTTTTGGAATGAACTAATTACCGAAGAGTATTAATTATGTACTTACCAAGATAATATGCAAATTTACAAGCAACTGCATTACCTATTTGCATAATAACATCTTTATTCGAACCTGTAATGATATAATTATCTGGGAAACTTTGTATTCTTTTTAGTTCTGTAATTGTCAATCTTCGAATTTCTTTTTCGTTATATTTAACCAATGCATCATACCCATCTTTCCAATATCTTGCAGGAATCGTATATGATGGTTTATCAAAGTTTAATATTTGTGCTCCAAACCCAAATCCTTTTTTTTTATTTTCAACCTTTTTATTTTCTATTCCTGTTAATGCTTTTTCACTTAAATAGTATTTTTTATCAATTTCTTCTTTTGGAATTAATATATTTTTAACAGGTATTCTATCTTCGACTGATTTTATAATGGGTTCTACTTCCTTTGGTATAATATTTATATCTTTTCTAATTCCAATAATTATAGTTCGTCTTCGATTTTGCGGAACTTCAAAATCACTTGCATATAATTTATTAATTATACAATTATAATTTCTTTCTAATTGCTCCATTATGATGTCAATAACATTTTCACCAATTGCTGTTTTTTTTGAAAGCATTCCTATTACATTTTCCATAATAAATGCTTTAGGTTTGAAATAATCAAGATATTTTACATATTCCATAAATAGAGCATTTCTTGGGTCGTTTTTATCCCTTTTTCCAGCAATACTAAAACTTTGACATGGCGGACCTCCTACCAAAATATCTACAATTTTATTTTCTTTATTATATAATTCATTAAACTTTTCAGGAGGCAACTGTGTTAAGTCACCGCAATATGCCATATGATTATTATTTTTATTATAACTTTCAACCGCTTTATCCCAAATATCTATTCCTGCAATTACATTCAATCCAGCATCAGTTAAACCTTTTGACATGCCTCCGCAACCACAAAATAGGTCAATTACATTTAATATATTTGTATCATTCATTATTATTTGCTTATTTAGTAATGGTATTTCTTCATTTGATAAAATTATTTTAGATTCTTCAACAACTTCATTTTTGCCTTTAATTAGGTTTATTAATTGTGATTTATTTTTTGAATTGCATTTTGTAATACCAAATTCTTTACACTTTTCTAATAACTCTAATTTACTTATTTTTGATATATCCATTTTAATAACTGTAATAGTATAAATTAATCGTTTTTCTTTAACTATATTTTATAAAAAATGATTAATTTATACTATTACAGTTATTAAAATGAATAATAATGAATATATTTGTCCTTGTGCAGGAGGTCAATCATGTATAGTTGATAGAAGGAAAAATAATGATTGGGTTCATGAAGATGAAGTATTTTTAAATAATAAGATACCTTTAAGAAAACATTGTTTTCAAAAATATTATAATTCACAAGAAACTGCTTTAAGAAAATTCTTTATTTCCTAATTAAGTTTTGGTTCAATTTTTGGTTCTAAATCTTTTAAAGGTATATCTATTTTTCTACTATTTTTATCAAAATCAACACCTCTTTCGTTTTCAAGTTTAGTAAATGTTGCACCTTTATAATTACCTAAAACTAAATTTGTTACATTCTCTTCATTGTTTCTAATGTATTTTAATTTTACTTTATCACCCGGTTTATATTTTTTTAATATTGCATATAAATCTTTTGGATTATTTATTTCGTTATTATCAATTCCAATTATAATATCACCTACTCTTTCTATTTTTTTTGTTTCATTATTTTTTTTTATACCTTGCAAACCCGCGTCAATTGCTGGTGAATCATTTGGAACATCTAAAATTAAAAGTCCTTTTTTGATAATTGGTATACCACTTTTAAGAGATTCACTTTCAGATGGATTTCTTTCCATATATGTTATTCCTAAAATAGGTTTTTGCACATAACCAGTTCTAATTATATCATTTATTGAGTTAATTGCATTATTAATTGGAATTGTAAAACCTATACCAGCTGATACACCCATACCTAAAGAAGCTGTATTTATCCCCAATAGTTCCCCTTTACTATTTAATAAAGGTCCTCCACTATTTCCTGGATTAATTGCAGCGTCAGTTTGTATTACATTGTATATTTTTCTTCCTGTTGGTGCAGAAAGTTCTCTATTAATTCCTGATATAATTCCAGTTGTTAATGTATGATCTTGTCCAAATGGATTTCCAATTGCAAATGCAAATTGTCCAACATTTACAATTGTTTTTGGATTGTAATTAATTACTTGTAAATCATCTTTTGGAGCATCAATTTTCAAAATAGCCAAATCATTATCTGGATCTATACCTGTTAATTTTGCATTGTATGTTACTGTTTCTTTGTTTTTTTTTGTAATTGTCACGAGTGCATTATCTACTTTATTAATTACATGAAAATTTGTTATTATATGACCAGATTTATCCCAAATAAATCCTGTTCCAACACCTTTTGGTAAATCTTCTGCATTTAAATTAAATTTTTCACCCATGCTTGTATATTCAGTACTAATATAGCATACAGACGATAATGTTTTATCATATATATTTTTTTGTTGTTCTTCAATATAGTTTAATAAATTATTTGTATTATCAGCATACGTTTTAATAGGATTCAATAAAGTATATGAACTAATTCCTATACCAGTATATATAATATTTCTTCTTAATTTATTAAAATTATCTTTATTATTATTACAATTATTAGTCATTACTAATTTATTTAAATTAAATCCTAATATACAATTTATTGATAATAATATAAATACTATTTTTTTATAAAACATAATATGTATTTAATATTTAATATTTAAGTTTTATATAAAAATATTTTTTTTACTATTTTAGTTTCTATATTCTAATAATGGATAACTTTCATAAGTATATCCATAAATATTCAATTTATTTTTTGTTTTTCTTCATTTGTTAAATCCTTATTCGTATAATAATTGACTTGAGTTTTATTAAAAAATGATTTTTATTTATTTATTTTTTTTTAATGCAAAAATTACTATTTTATTTACTACTTTTAATTAATATTATTTATACATTTCAATATATTGGAGAAAGTCATTTTATTAAATTAAAAATACCAAGTTCGATTGATAATGTTAAAAAATGTAATATTTGTAAATTAAGAGTTAATATTAATGAATATATTCCAGAAAATTGTACACTTCCTATTGGTTGTCCGTTTAATCGTAAAAATATAAATTAACATTAATTAGATGAATATAAATAAATATTTAGCATCCAAAGATTATTATTTATCAAAATTAAATCAATATTATACGAATAAGGATTTAACAAATGAAGAAAAACAAAAAATCATGAATAATATTTATAAAAAAATTAACCAATTAATTTATTATATAAATAAAAAAATTTTTTTTACTAAAAATAAATACGAAAAAGAATTAACATTATATATTAATTATATTAATAATTATACATATGCTTATAAAAATCATGATAATATAATTCATTTTGATTTCAATAAATATTTTATTAAGAAACAAAAAATTATACATAATATTTTTTTCATATATATGTATAAAGAGTTAACAAAATACACAAGGAATTTAACAAATATTGAAATTTTAAATATTATTGAATATACAGCAAAACAAGAGAAATTTAATATTAATGAAGTTATCGATAATATAAAAAACAAAGACAAAATAAAATATAGTAATATATATATTCCTCCTCATAATATAATTATCGAATCTATAGCAGTTAGAACTAAAAACACAAATTTTATTTATGAAATTAAAAAAAAATTTTATAGTAATGATTATAAAACATTGTACATATTTGAAGATATTTATGACAAACATTATACAAATCATAAAGGCAAAAATAAAGAAGATGATTATATTAGAAAATATAATTTTTTAGGAAAAAATAGAATAACATTAAGTGCTGGAATTTCAACAATTTATGAATCTGGAAATCCTGTTAGCATTGACATAATAGATAGAAATATTAATGAAATAAAAGAATTAATAATTAAACATAGATATATAAAAATAAAATTTTTAAGAGAAAAGGAACAAGAACAAATATTATTTCATAGCAAACACGATAGTACTACATCTAAAAACAAAAAATATATTGCAGATAAATTATTTCAATTGAAAGATTTTTTATTCAAATATGATAAACAACTAATTACAAACAATGCTGATAAAATACAACAAAATATATTAACATCATCTTCTCTAAAATCTACTAATAATAGTGACAAATCAACACATCCAATTGATTTATTGCCAATATCTATTCCTAATCCTATTGTGAATAATATTTCTAATCCACTTTCGAATCCAGTTGCTAATATAGTTTCTAATCTAGTTGTCAGCCCAGTTGCTAATCCTGTTGCTAATCCTGTTGCTAATCCTGTTACTAATCCCGTTTCTAATCTTGTTGCTAATTCCGTTTCTAAACATGGAAATCCCAAACCATCTACCCAATATTATTTATTACCAATACCTATTAAAAAAAATCCTATACCTAATGCTCCTTCGTCTCCTCCTCCTAAAAAAGGTTCTACGCCTCCTCCTTCTAAAAAAACTCCTACACCTGTTCCTATTACTCCTCCTCCTAAAAAAGGTTCTACACCTCCTCCTCCTAAAAAAAGTTCTACGCCTACACCTCATCCTCCTAAAAAAGGACCTACACCTCCTCCTCCTAAAAAAGGACCTA
>TARA_B110000003_G_scaffold15301_1_pt1 | contig 13593 bp, 13 predicted proteins | sample TARA_B110000003 | Tara Oceans TARA_B110000003 (sample SAMEA4396424) | marine metagenome | biome: Westerlies Biome; feature: [SRF] surface water layer (ENVO:00010504); material: water (ENVO:00002006), including particulate matter (ENVO:01000060) such as... | depth 5 m
GTAATAATTTTCACACCTTTTTTTGCTAATTCAGCATTTTCTGTAAACGGATGCATATGATGTGCTGCATCTAAAGCTTGCAAATCTTTTGTTGGTAAATGATTAACTATTTTATTCATGTAAGCACTCCTCTTTGGTCGGCTCCCAAAAAAACTCTAGCCACCATTCATGAAATTATATCCTAAATCTATTAAGTGATAATAATGCAAAACGTGCGTTATTATCACCTAATTTGTCAATTAGTTTTTAAACAAGTAAAATTTTTAACTGCTGAAAAATTAAGTATTAAACAAGAAGTGAAGAACATCACCTTCAGAAACTATGTAAGTTTTTCCTTCTGCTCTCATTTTTCCTTTTTCTTTTGCGCCCTGCTCACCATTACATTCTACGTAATCATTAAAAGCAATTGTTTCAGCTCTGATAAATCCACGCTCAAAATCACCATGTATAACGCCTGCTGCTTGCGGTGCAGAAGTATTTTTACGAATAGTCCAAGCACGCGCTTCTTTTGGCCCAACAGTGAAATAAGTTTGAAGTCCAAGCAATTCATATCCAGCGGCAATCAATCTATCCAAACCCGCCTCTTTCAGGCCGAGTTCATTCAAAAACATTTCCGCTTCATCACTATCTAGCTGACTAATTTCTTCTTCAATTGCAGCCGATATTACGACTGATGCTGCACCTTGATCAGCAGCCATTTTTGCAACTGCATCCGAATGTGCATTACCTTTACCCGCATTATCTTCTTCTACATTACACACATATAAAACTGGTTTTGCTGTAAGCAGTGTTAATTGCTTCCATTGTTTTTCTTCATCACTATCAATAACGCAAGTTCTTGCAGGCATTCCCGCTTCTAATGCTTCTTTAGCACGGTTTAACAAATCATTCTGCATAACTGCATCTTTATCACCACCTTTGACTTTACGAACCAAGCCCTGCATGCGCTTCTCAATGTTTTCTAAATCAGCCAACATTAATTCAGTTTCAATAGTATCAGCATCTTCTATTGGATTAACCCGACCATCAACATGCGTAACATCATCATCATCAAAACATCTTAATACATGCGCAATTGCATCACATTCACGAATATTTGCAAGAAATTGATTTCCTAGTCCTTCACCTTTCGAAGCACCCTTAACAAGACCTGCTATATCAACAAATGTCATACGAGCAGGAATAATTGTTTTAGAGCTAGCAATTTGTGACAACAGATCTAACCGCACATCAGGAACAGATACTTCACCTGTATTTGGCTCTATAGTACAGAATGGAAAATTAGCTGCTTGAGCAGCAGCAGTTCGGGTTAGCGCGTTAAAGAGTGTTGATTTACCAACATTCGGCATTCCGACTATACCAGTTTTAAAACCCATGATTTTCAACCTTTAAATTAATGTTTGTGGCATCTATCGTTTGATTGGGGCAAAGGTCAAGTAATCCAGGACTTGAAATTACTCCATTTTTACAGCAAAGGTTTTTTTAAACTAAGAAAGAGTATTATAATGTCACGAATTGCCAACAAATTTGCAGATTTAAAATCAAAAGGACAGTCAGCTTTTGTATCATATATTATGGCAGGTGACCCAAATTATGACACCACATTAGAAATCATGAAAGGCCTTCCTGATGCAGGGGTCGATATAATAGAAATTGGGGCGCCATTTACTGATCCAATGGCAGACGGCACAACGATACAATTAGCTGGACAACGTGCATTAGCAGGTGGAATGACCCTAAAGAAAACTTTGAAAATGGTTTCAAGCTTTCGAGAAACTGACAATATTACGCCTATTGTTTTAATGGGATACTATAACCCAATCTATAGCCATGGCGTTGAGGTTTTTATCTCAGATGCTAAAAATGCAGGTGTAGATGGTCTTATTGTAGTGGACTTACCCCCAGAAGAAGATGACGAATTATGCATTCCAGCAAAAAATTTAGGTCTGGATTTTATAAGGCTTGCAACTCCTACTACTGATACTCAGCGTTTACCTAAGCTTCTTCCCAACACTAGTGGGTTTATTTATTATGTAGCTGTAACAGGCGTTACAGGGGCTGGCTCCGCAAATGCTGCAAAGGTAGGTGAAGAAATTAAACGCATTAAAGAAAGTACTGATTTACCTATTGTTGTTGGATTTGGGATAAATACCCCTAAAGCAGCACATGATATGGCATTGCATGCTGACGGAGCGGTGGTTGGGTCTGCAATAGTATCAAAAATAGCTGCAGGTGAAACAGTTACTAATGTATTAAAATTTGTAAAAAGCTTATCTGATGGTGCCCATAGTGCAAAAAAATAACTTCATTGACGAAAACACTCCATTTTGCTAAATTGGTAAAGTAATATTACCAATAGAGATCTTTATGAAAATCATAACTTCAATTGATGACTTTAAGCCAATCTACAAACGTCAAGTTCCAAAGATGTTTTATGATTATGCTGAAAGTGGATCTTGGTCAGAGCAAACATTTAGAGAAAATGTAAGTGATTTTAATAAACTTTACTTCAAACAAAAAGTTGCAGTAGATATTTCAAATCGCACAACCAGCACGAAAATGCTTGGAGAGAATGTTAAAATGCCAGTTGCACTGGCCCCAGTTGGATTGACTGGATTACAACACCCTGATGGAGAAATTAAAGCTGCAAGAGCCGCCGAAAAATTTGGCATTCCATTTACTTTGTCAACAATGTCTATTTGCTCAATTGAAGATGTTGCAAAACATACTTCAACACCATTTTGGTTTCAGCTTTACTGCATGAATGATAGGCCATTTATAGAAAACCTTATTGATCGTGCAAAAAGTGCAAATTGTTCTGCACTCGTTATAACACTTGATTTACAAATTTTAGGCCAACGCCACAAAGATATAAAAAATCAGATGACAGCACCACCAAAACTTACGATTAAAAACATGTTAAATATGGCAACAAAACCTTATTGGTGCTTAGGGATGCTTCAAACAAAACGGCATGGATTTTCTAACATAATTGGCCACGCGACAGGCGTTGAAAACTTAACTAGTTTATCAGATTGGTCAGCAAAAACACTTATGCGTACCCTAAATTGGGATGATTTGGATTGGATCATGAAAAGATGGGGAGGCAAAGTTATTTTGAAGGGCATTCAGGATGTCGAAGATGCGAAAATGGCTGTTAAAACAGGTGCGCATGCTATCATTGTATCAAATCATGGAGGGCGCCAACTTGATGGTGCACTTTCATCGATAAGGTCACTCCCCTCTATAATAGATGCCGTTGGTGATCAGATTGAAGTTTGGATGGATGGTGGGATTAGATCAGGTCAAGACGTAGCAAAAGCTGTTTCACTAGGAGCAAAAGGCGTTATGATTGGAAGGCCATTTATTTATGGCTTGGGCGCTATGGGCCAACAAGGAGTTTCAAAAGCTTTGGACATTATTCATAAAGAATTAGATACAACTATGGCTCTTTGTGGCGAGAGAAAAATATCAGACATGAACCAAGATAACTTATTAATACCAAAAGGCTTTAGAGGCGATTGGGAATAGTAAAAAATCTTACCAATTTATTAAAACATAAAATACAGTAAAAAAACTAAGATATTTTATTGTATCTAAAACAATAAATCTCTTCACATCAGCATAAAACTATCCTATACGGCGCTTTCAATGGCCATACACCCTGGAGGATGGCACTAATTTATGGAGAATTATCATGGCAGGAAAAATTCCTGATCTAGAATTAACGCCGCGCGCGGGGACAGGCAAGGGAGCCGCCCGTCAAGCTCGACGTGATGGCTTAGTACCTGGAGTTGTATATGGTGGTGGTGAAGAGCCACAAGCAATTACAATACCTTTCAATATATTATTTAAGAAGCTTAAAGATGGTGGCTTCATGTCAACACTATTCAATTTAAAAGTTGAAGGTTCAGATGATGTGCGTGCAGTTTGCCGTGGCGTTCAGCGACATGTGGTTAAAGATCTACCTACACATATCGATTTCCTAAGATTGAAACGTGACAGCAGAATTAATATGAATATCCCAGTTCACTTCTTGAACGAAGAAACAAGTGCTGGCCTGAAAAAAGGTGGCACATTAACAATCGTTCGTGCTGAAGTAGAATTAATGGTAACTGCTGGAAATATTCCTGACCATATTGAAGCTGATTTAGAAAATCTTGAAATTGGTGAAACAATTAACATTTCAGATATTACACTTCCAGAAGGCACGCGCCCAGTAATTTCAGATCGTGATTTCGTAATTGCTAATATTGCCGCACCGGGTGGCGCAGCTGATGACGAAGATGAAGATGCAGCAGAAGATGCAGCAGAAGGCGAAACACCAGAAGGTGAAGCACCAGAAGCCGACGCAGAAGAATAAGTATTTTCAATAAAAGAACATTTGAGCCCGCGCAGTTTGCGTGGGCTTTTTTATTGATGTATGTTCCATAAAAAAAAAATTAAGCACCTTGATTAATTGCAACTAATTATTGAGTGTATTAAATTCAATTCAATTTTAAAAAGTGGTAAACCATGAAATTGTTCGTTGGCCTCGGTAACCCAGGCAAAAAGTATACTAATAACAGACATAATATTGGGTTTATGGCATTAGACCAAATAGCAAATGATCATTCATTTTCACCATGGAAAAATAAATTTCAAGGCCAGATAACTGATGGGAAATTAGGCGCCGAAAAGGTTATCCTCCTTAAGCCTGAAACATTTATGAATCTTTCAGGCCAATCAGTTAGCGAAACTATAAAGTTTTATAAAATAAGAATAGAAAACATAATAGTTTTTCACGATGAACTAGACCTTGAACCGGCTAAACTACGTGTAAAAACATCAGGAGGTCACGCTGGGCATAACGGACTAAGATCTATTCACCAACACATAGGCCCAGACTACCACAGAGTTAGAATGGGCATTGGTCACCCTGGCCATAAAGACAGAGTTGCTAATTATGTTTTAAGTGATTTTGCTAAAAGTGATCAAAATTGGCTTCAAGATTTATTATTTGGGATAAGTGATGGCGCAATATATCTTGCGAATAATGATGCGGGTAAGTTTATGAACGCTGTGGCAATGAGAACTGTACCACAACGTGAAAAACCTAAAAAACCCAATAAAGAATCTATTATAAAAGAAAAAATATCAGAACCTGATAGTCGCTCACCAATTCAAAAATTAATGGATAAATTTACTAAATAATATCTAATTAAATACATATGGTGTAATTTAGAATAGTTCTAAATATTGACTTTATTACGTAAAAAGGTAAATAATACGCAACCTTAACGAGGATATGACTTCATGTTTATTCAAACCGAATCTACGCCAAATCCAGCAACATTAAAATTCCTCCCTGGTCAAACCGTGATGAATATGGGCACAGCTGATTTCCCATCACCTGAAGCTGGGTCATCTTCTCCACTGGCCAAAAGAATTTTCGCAATAGATGGTGCAACTGCAGTTTTTCTAGGACCTGATTTTGTAACAATTACAAAAACTGAAGATGCTGATTGGGATCATATAAAACCCGCACTACTTGGCGCAATAATGGAGCACTTTCAATCTGGGCAACCAGTTATTGAAGGCGAAGATAATTCAGGTGGTCATGCAGAGCATACTGGTGAAGACTCTGATATTGTAAATCAAATTAAAGATTTATTAGATACAAGAGTTCGCCCAGCTGTCGCTCAAGATGGTGGAGATATTACATTTCATGGCTTCGAAAGGGGCATAGTATACCTACATATGCAAGGCGCTTGCGCAGGGTGTCCATCTTCAACAATTACTTTAAAAATGGGTATAGAGAATCTATTACGCCATTACATACCTGAAGTAACAGAGGTTCGTCCTGTTGCCACCTAATCAGTCTGTATTAGCATTTGACACATCGGCCGCGCACTGCGCGGTCTCTTTATTTAAAGATGGTAAATGTTTTGATCATCGCATTGAACTTATGAATAAAGGTCAAGCCGAGCGGTTATTTCCATTGTGTGAAGAAGTTTTGAAATTAGCAGGCATAAGTTGGCAAAATTTGGATGCAATCGGAGTTTGTATAGGGCCTGGGAACTTTACAGGTGTTCGCGTTGGCGTTTCTGCAGCTAGAGGCCTATCGTTATCACTCAAAAAACCTGCTATTGGTATTTCAAGATTAGAGGCAATGGCATTAGATTCAAAAGGTAAAGTGTCAGTTATAATGGATGCGAGGCGGGAAAATGTATATTTTCAAGATTTCTTAGATGGAACTGCTTTAACTAATCCAAGAATCATAAATATTAAAAGCATAGATCTTTCTATGAGTACTATCATAAGTGAAGATGATAAAAACATTGGTTTATTTAAGAATGCTAAGTCACCAGTATGTATCCTTCCAAACGCTGTAGCGCGTTTAGCTATAGATAAAATTAGTTTGGAAAATTCACGTCCAGCACCATTATATTTACAAGAACCAAATGCCGATTTACCTAAAGAACAGCCACCAAAAATAATAACATGAAATCAAATGCTCTTGCAGAAATACATCGCAAATCATTCATTACGCCACGCCCATGGTCAAAAAAAGAATTTGATGAATTATTACTTCAAGATTCTACATTTTTAATATCAAATGAAAATTCATTTTTACTTGGAATGCTAACAGATTATGAAGCTGAAATTCTTACATTGGCAGTGGATCCAATGAAACGAAGACTAGGTATTGCAAAAAAAATGTTGAATGAATTTGAAGATAGGTGTTTGAAAAAAAATATAAATAAGATTATTCTCGAAGTTGCAAAAAATAATAATCCAGCATTAATATTATATAAAAACTGTAATTTCAAAATTACGGGTAAACGTAGAGATTATTATACATCACCCGAAGGCAAAAAAATTGATGCCATTGTAATGATCAAATCTATTTAACCCCTGCCAACAAATGGCATCTTATTTGCCATGATAGTCATTGTCAGAATGTTGGTGCTTAATGGTAGTTGAGCCATATTCCAAACCGCCTCTGCTGCATCTGAAACTGCCATAGTTTCGACAACTCCATTGGCATGACTAAGGTTTGCAACCATTTCTGTATGTGCGTTTCCAATATCTATTTGTCCACAGCATATGTTAAGATCCCGACCATCTAAAGCTATGGTTTTTGTTAGACCTGTAATTGCATGTTTTGTTGTAGTGTAAGGCGCAGATCCTTTACGAGGTGTATGTGCTGAAATTGATCCATTGTTAATTATGCGGCCGCCATTTTTAGTCATGTGCCTAAAAGCTTCGCGTGCAGCGAGAAACATACCCGTCAGATTCACATCGATAGATTTCTGCCAATCATTAATATCAATTTGATCAATACGTGCTTGGGGGGTAAAAATTCCAGCATTGTTAAATAAAACGTCCACTGCACCAAAATGATCAACCATAAGCTGAAAAGCATCTATAACCTGATTTTCTTGGCTAACATCGCACTTAATACACAAAGAGTTTCTGTGATTATTTGCAATTATTGCAAGTTTGTCTTCTCTTCGAGCAATTAACCCAACATTCCAGCCACGGCTTAAAAATAATTTTGCTGTAAAAGCCCCAATACCACTACTTGCACCAGTAATTAGAATTGTTTTGGTCATAATTTTTCCTAATATTTATGATTAAAATACTGGCGTAGTTTTTTAAAAAATGCAAACATTCTTGCAATCAAGGAGAATAGAAATGAGTTCATCAAAAAATAAATTTTTCCAGCCAGTAGATGGAATGGAGTTACCTCGCTTTGCTGGAATTCCAAGCTTTATGCGTCTACCCCATCTAGATTTAAACGATGAAAATATAAAAGATGTTGATTTTGGATTAATTGGAGTACCGTGGGATGCTGGAACAACAAATAGGCCCGGCCCACGCCATGGCCCTCGCCAAATGCGAGACCTATCAACAATGATAAGAGCTATGAATGGAGCGACACGAATAAAACCTTTTGAATTAGCAAACTTTGCAGATTTAGGCGATGCTCCTGTCAATCCAGCAGATATTCAAGATTGTATGAATCGTATTACAGAGTTTTACAATAAAGTTAAATCAAAAGGGATTATCCCAATGACAGTTGGTGGTGATCATTTAACAAGCTTGCCAGTTTTGAGATCACTAGCTTCTGATGAGCCTGTTGGAATGATACACTTTGATGCCCACACTGACCTTTTTGAAAGTTACTTTGATGGTTACAAATATACACATGGCACCCCTTTTAGACGCGCCATTGAAGAAGGGTTACTTGACCCTAAACGCGTCATACAAATTGGCATAAGAGGCAGTATGTATGATGGAGAAGATATTGAGTGGGGCAGAAAGCAAGGTGTTACAATAATTCAAATTGAAGAATTATTTGATCGTGGGATTAAAGATGTTATGCAGCAAGCACGTAGTATTGTTGGCAATGAGAAGACTTACTGCTCATACGATATTGATTTTATTGACCCAACTTTTGCGCCAGGCACTGGAACACCTGAAGTTGGTGGGCCTAACAGCTTCCAAGCACTTCAGGTAGTTCGAGAGCTAAATGGTGTAAATTTAATTGGAATGGATTTAGTTGAAGTTTCACCACCATTTGATCAGTCTGGAGCAACTTCCTGGCTTGGAATTTCAGTTGTATTCGAGATGATGTGCATATTGGCACAATTAAATAGATAAATAAGAAAAGCGTAAAATATTTTTAATATTTTACGCTTTTGTGATGCTAAACTTAGCAACTTTCGATAAGGCTTAACAATACGACAAAAGCCTCTTGGAGAAATCAATGGATTTAATAGTACTTAACATTGAAATGATTGCTGTATTATGCCTTCTGGCTTTCACTATATTTTTGTTCGTTTCTGAAATTGTACGAGTTGATTTAGCCGCGATTCTAGTGATGGTTCTATTGGGTGCTCTAAGCTATATTCCTGCATTAAATGGACTAGCAGATGTAAACCATTTATTTGATGGTTTTGCTTCTAACGCGGTAATTTCGATAATTGCAGTCATGATAATTGGAGCTGGACTAGATAAGACAGGGCTAATGAATACAGTAGCAGCACGTATTCTAAAATTTGGCGGCACAACTGAAAAACGCATCATACCTGTTGTATCGGGTACTGTCGGATTTATTTCAAGTTTTCTACAAAATGTTGGCGCTGCTGCATTATTTTTGCCAGTCGTTAGTCGTATATCTGCAAGAACTGAAATACCGATGTCTAGATTATTAATGCCTATGGGGTTTTGTGCTATTTTAGGTGGAACTATGACTATGGTAGGATCATCACCTTTAATTTTACTAAATGATTTAATTATTACTTCTAATGCAAAATTACCTACTGACCTGAAAATGGAACCATTTAGCTTATTTTCTGTTACGCCAATTGGACTGGCGTTAGTTATCACAGGTATATTATATTTCGTTCTCTTAGGGCGATGGGTATTACCTGGATCAGGAGGCAGATCAGCCGGTTCTGCAGGTCAATCAATGAAAGATTACCTAAAGAGAATATATGGATTAAAAGCCGATATTGTAGAAGTAGTCGTCCCAGAAGGTTCTATATTAATGGGTGAAACATTGGGTGACCTAATGGATGCTCACCACATTTATGTAATCGGCACATATCATAATGCAAAAAGATGGGTCGGCCCAACATTAGATACTAAAATCACACCACCATGCAGATTGGCAATTTTAGGTAGAAAAAAAGTTATCCAAGAAATGTGTGAAGATTATGGCTTGGAAGTCAAACCTCAATTAGATGTTTTTGCTGAAGAGTTTGTTCCAACTAAAGCTGGTGTTGCAGAAGTTGTTATTCCTCCAAATTCATCTGTTATAGGGAAAACTGCTAGAGAAATGCAATTTCGCAAAGTATATGGCATGGCGCTTTTGGCTATCTACAGAAGCGAAGAAACATACAGTCATGTAGAAACTGATGATCATCAACCAAGCAGAATAGGTGTTATGGAGTTACATGCAGGAGATACGCTTGTTGTTCAAACTCAATGGGAATCCTTAACACGTTTAAAATCAGATAAAGATTTCGTAATTGTAACATCTGACTATCCTCAAGAAGAACTTCGGCCTCAAAAAGTTGGGTGGGCTGTTTTGTTTTTTAGTATAGCACTTGCATTAATATTATTCTCACCGTTACGCTTATCCTTATGCCTTTTAGTAGGTGCTATTGGTATGATTATATCTCGAGTAATAAGCATTGATGAAGCTTATAAATCAGTTGGATGGAATACAGTATTTTTGTTAGCTGGATTAATTCCATTAGGCCATGCAGTCCAAAGTACCGGCACCGCAGAATGGATTGCTCAAGGTGTGCTAACAATTTTAGATGGATGGCCAATTTGGGCACTTCAAGTAGGAATTGCTATTTTAGCTACTGTATTTACTTTGATAATGTCTAATGTAGGCGCTACTGTTTTATTAGTACCATTGGCCGTATCAATCGCGGTAGCATCTGGCGGAGATCCTGCGATATTTGCAATGACAGTTGCGATATCAACATCAAATTCTTTCTTGATACCTACTCACCAAGTAAATGCTTTAATTATGGGACCAGCCGGCTATAGAGTTGCTGATTTTGTGAAAACTGGTGGAATTATGACAATCTTATTTTTAATAGTTTCTATGGTCATGATGAACCTAATTTTTTAATTAATACATTCAACTAAATATATAGATTTTTTTAAAAAAATTATTCAAAAGGTTCTAAAGTTAATTCATTAGAAACTTGGCTTCTCAAATCATCTGTATGTAGAGGTGTTGTTGGGCGTGCGAGTTTATATGCTTTTACCCAAAACAATCTATCAATAGCTCTTGTGATTGCTACATAAGCTAATCTTTTCCATAATGGAATTCCAGCTTCCTCTCGCCCCATTTTAGCAGCCACAAACAAATCTGGCGCAAATACTTGAACATCTTTCCATTGAGAGCCTTGAGCTTTATGAATTGTACAAGCTGATCCATGTACAAATGCAGCTCCCATATGAGCTGCAAAAGGTATGAAAGGTTCTTCCTGATCTGGCGCCTCTATCTTGATAATGCTTGCTGCAGATACTTGTGGGTCTTCAGCACCAATAACATGTAATCTAGAAAAACCTGGTTTTCGCCCATCTCCAAGGTATACACATTGGGCTCCTTTAATTAATCCGCGAGCCTCCAAATCAATGCGTTTTTTTCTGTGTTTCATCGGTAATTCTATACCATCACATATCAAGGGTTCACCGGACAACAACCGATCAACTGGTGCATCATATGCATTACGAAATGCTTGAATTAATCGGATCCTTGTAGCATTTCGCCAAACTAAAACTGGAGATCTCGCCATTAAATCACATTGCACTGATTGAGATAAAACAACTCTATCATCTTTTAAAGATATAGCCTCAATTTGTCGCTCAAATTCTTGGAAAGACAATTTAGGATCTGATAATGAATGAGCCAAATCTAATATGGGACTATCACCTGCTTGACGATGTACTCTCGTTAAGTGGCATTGATGTGATTTTGGTACGTTCTCAAATGCCATTGCACCTGATTGGCCAACAGGAGCCAACTGTGCTGGATCCCCAAACAAGACGAGGGTTGAAAATATTTCTTTTAAATCTTCAAATTGCCTATCATCTAACATTGAGCTTTCATCAATAAATCCAATATCCAATGGTTCTTCACGTCTTTTCCATCCAATTATGAAATCTGAGCCACGCAAGCCAGCTGCTGCTAAGGCTCCGGGAATAGACTTATTATTCTTAAAAAATAATGCTGCTCTATCTAGAGCAATTTCATTTAGACCCTTAATTACTGGACGTTCATCATTTCCATTAAGCCATTCCGAAAGCTTTTCATATTCAGGATCATACATAGGCGTATATAAAATTCGATGAATAGTGGTTGCCTGCACACCTCGATTGCGCAAAACACTAGCTGCTTTATTAGTAGGCGCAAGAATTGCAAGAGTTCTTCGATCTTTCCTTGGCTTTCCTTCATAATCGCCAGAAATTAACTCTACCCCAGTATTAATAAGAGCTTCAGCTAAATTTGCTAACAATAAGGTTTTTCCAGATCCAGCTTTTCCTAAGATTGCTAAAATTTTATTTTTATTATCACTTTGTGGTAACAAACTGTCGTTTTTTAAATCAATGCCAGCTGACAATAAAGCTTCAGCTACAGCATCAAAAGCTACAGCTTGATCATCTGAATATTCCACTAGAAAGCCTTAAATGTTTTTATAAAAATAATCATCTTAAAATAACTATCAGTAAAACTTTCGTAGAACACCAGCTAAATATAAGTATCTATTTTAATAATATATATTTTAAATCACTAAATTAGGAATAATTTGCTTCTTACGAGAGACTATCCCCGGCAGGACAATAACGTCGCTCTCCACAGTCACCTTAAATGATTTTTCTGCGATTTGTTTTACTTGGCTATTTGGCACTAAAAGGGTTGCTTGCTCATTAAGAATATCAACAACAAACAGCAACACTTGGTCAACATTATCTTCTTTTGCAACATGCTCCATTTCATTCATTAAACTATCTTTTCGAGATAAAATAAGTGCAGGACTTGTAGTTTCAAGTACTGAAATACGCATCTTTACGTTATTTACTTCGTATTCTTTTGAATCCATTCGCAATAGCTCTTGATCAGAGAACTGAGACACGTTTGATTTAGCTTCAAACATTTTTTGTGCATATTCAGAAATACTTAAGTTCAATTCATTGGATAAGTTTTTAGCTAAATTAATATCAACTTCAGTTGTTGTTGGACTCCTGAATTCTAAAGTATCAGATAGTATGCAAGAAAGAATTAGTCCTTTAATTTCTTTAGGTGCATTAATTAAATCATCTCCCATCATTCCAGCCATAATTGATGCGGTAGATGCTAAAGGCTTAATCGTAACTGATATTGGATTTTTCGTTTTCAAACTTCCTACTAAGAGATGATGATCAATTATTTCAATGATATTTGCATTATTTATATTCTCCAGTAATTCCGCAGGATTGTTTGTATCAACAATTATTACATCTTGTTCATGCTCAATATCATTGAGAATTTCGGGTGAGTCAAAACCCCAATAATTTACAACAAATGCTGCTTCAGTATTTGGTTCACCCAACACATAAGGAACAGCACTTTCTCCCTTTTGCTCCATGTACCATGCCCAAATAATTGCTGAGGCTGTTGCATCTGTATCAGGTGCTTTATGTCCAAAAACTTTTATCATTATTCTCTCTTCATATAGAAATTATGGCCTTATATCATGCAATTCGTTTGTGTAAACAATTAGGATATATATGAGTAAGAATGTTATAAACATTATATTGTAATAACTTGCACTTACAGTAATCTACACAAAAGGAGATCTCCATGAAAATTCGAAAACTTGGCAATGAGGGTTTAAATGTGAGTGCTATTGGCTTTGGCGCAATGAGTATCACTGGTTTTTTTGGACCTACAGACGACAAAACATCTCAAAAGTGCCTAGCCAGCGCATACGATAATGGGATTGATTTTTTTGATACGGCAGATGTTTATGGATCTGGATCATCTGAAAATTTAATTGGTCAGTTTTTAAAAGAAACAAAAGCAAAAATAAAAATTGC
>TARA_B110000003_G_scaffold47167_1_pt1 | contig 13593 bp, 6 predicted proteins | sample TARA_B110000003 | Tara Oceans TARA_B110000003 (sample SAMEA4396424) | marine metagenome | biome: Westerlies Biome; feature: [SRF] surface water layer (ENVO:00010504); material: water (ENVO:00002006), including particulate matter (ENVO:01000060) such as... | depth 5 m
ACGATGTCCTGCCTGTCTACAGTCTTTTCTGGGAACCGCTGCGAATGGCTTGAGGATAACGCCGATGAAGCCAAGCGCCTGATCGGTGAACACCTGAAGAACCACCCTGAGAAAAAGGAGAACGCCCTCAAGGACGAGGACTTTGCTGCAATCCGGGATTGGATCAGAAATCTATAAGTGGCATGTGCATCAAGCTGAGTTCATTCGTATACTGATTTTTGATGCAGGCCAAATTCTGGGACAAGACCATTCATTTGGGCGTGTTCAACTAACTGCTTGCCATTTGCACTTCGCGTATAGGTCACTTCACCTGGACTTACATGTAGATTCCAATACTGTTGGAAGACTGCAGCACGTTCTTTGGTATTGGCTAAGCATGAAGGAACTGCATGGTACATCATCACAGAAACACGTTGCTTTCGAAGGTAAATAGCGAAGACCTCTGGCATTAGCTTTGAGAGCCATGTTGCATCGAAAAATCGCGAGGAACGAGCCACAACATACCTAGGTTTGTCCAGTGGGCCGAGTACTTCGGACAATGCCCTACTGAATATTTCTGCTTCCTCTGTCGTTGAATTATGCAAGTGATAACGAATCCAGCCACCGCCACGATCCCCACCTGAAGGGCGCGCGCCATGGGCCATCTCGCCCAGTGCACACAACGAGTCGACAATGGCGTTGGCAATGGCTTGGGTCAGCGATGCATCGGTCCAGACCTCCCTGTTAACACCGAATTTGAATCCGGAGGAGAATCCACTGGAAGCCTTGGCTTCAACAGCTGGCATAGCTTCAATTCCAAACGGCTTGCCAATACCCCACAACTCTCGAGTGTGTGCACGGCTCATTGCACGGCGAACCATTTCCTCATTGAACAGGGCCATGCCCTCACTGATTCCTTCTGGCCGGACATCATTGAACGCGGCATGAACGTGGCCTACACCTTTCTCGATGGCTCCATCATCACACACCCCGAACAGTTGCTTGTGCTTCTGTTTGAAGCGTTGATAATCATCATATCCCCTGGTGAACTCGTCAGCCACACACACAATGTCCCAGTTGTTGGCGACTTTTTCTGGCCACTTTTTGTCCAAACGAATTGATCGACCACGAAGTTGATTGATGCTCATACTGGTTGTCACGGTGGTCATGTCAATCAGCACATTGATGCGCGAAGCATCCCAGCCTTCGCCAAGCAAGCCACGGGTGCCAACCAGGCACTTTGTCAATCCGTCTTGGAAGAATTCGGTGATCATGAGCGAGTAATATCTTGGCGCCCAGTGCTTCCCGCGACCATGAATCTCGTGATAACCATCGTGGACTTCGTCGGTGAAGGTGACATCAAGGTCACGTTCATTAATCCACGCTTTGGCTCGTTCCAAAAATCGCTCCGCCAAGTCATCATCAACCAGAACAGTACTCCCCGTCATCAAAATTGGATCGAGGTGATCGCCAGCTTGATGCTTGACGAGCGAACGAAGCACGGCAATGGCTCCGCCGGCTTCTTTATCGAGCACACCTTCGACGAGTGCTGTTGCTGATGTTTTCTCGAAATCGGTCACAACCACTGCTCGAATGTTCGGCCCGAGTGCCTTCATTTCTACACTAATGATCTCATTGAGAGCATCAACTTTCGAAGATGCATACGCCATCACTCGACCCACAGGTGATGCACACGGGCGAGAGCCAGTTTCTGTAATTTGAACACCGAGAAGGCGCAAACGAGCAATGACTGATTCGGCTTTTCCATGGTCGATTTTACTTTTCGACAAGCGCAACCCGTGTCGAACATACCTATCAAGGACTGAGCGAAGCATGCTCATACGACTCCATGACTCATCACTTGTCTTCAGCGGGATTCGTGGAACGTCCGAGGGTAACGGCCGCTGATTGCCTTGAAGGTACCTTCGCGCATTGTCACAATACACTTCGTTCTTAGAATAGAATTTGGACCATGAAAGGGATTCTCCACGGTGGTTTATTCGCTCCTGTAAGCTGGTGAAGATCCAATCATCAAGTGGGGCGATGCATTTTGAATCACTGTCATGAGGCCTTTGTAAATCAAGTAATAATTCCTCAAATTCTCCATCAACTCCCGCTATGTAATCAAGTTCATGGGGCGCCGGACGAACAAAATAGCATAGATCTTGGTATGGGGCTAAATTTGAGGCCCGCACTAAAGCAGGAACCGGGACTTCGTAATCCACTGGACCGAAGAATTCGTCATACCGCTTAGCATCAGTGCCCGGAGTCGCTTCGATATTAGGTGGAGTCGCTGTGAGACCGAGGACGATTGGGTCGCCAAATAATTCCTTCACTTCGGCTAAGATGCGACCCCAGTGATGCATCAGGTGGTGACATTCGTCAAGAATGATGAGGCCAATACCAACCTCCTTGAGCCTCAGCAAATTGGCCTTTGCACTCTCATGGAGCGTCCAAAGAGCGTTGCCATTCTCAGCAAAATCATCCCGAACCTTCTTTCTGTATGTTCCTAACCGCGAAGTGTAGTAATTTGGATTTGAATCTTTGAGACTGACTTGCCACGCCTCAGCAGACTGGTGGTCGTCAGCTTGCCCATCAGCAATAAGTTTCTCCGTCCATAGTTGCAGCGCTATCTCGTCGAAACCTTCTCCACCATGACGTGGCATCGTGATTGATTGGTAGGTAAGCGATGTAAGAAGGCCTGGTTTTTTGGGGTCAGTGCTAATGAATTTATCTTTGCTGTCGAGGTTGAACAAAGATGTTCTTGCTGTCCATTGCGCTTGGATGGCCGAGTTTGGTGACAGGACCAGTGCGGGTTTTCGAACCAGATCAGCCCAGACATAAAGGCCCAGAATTGTTTTTCCTGAACCCGGCGGAGCTACAATGTGAAGACGCTTCTCGCCTCGCTCAAGTTGAGGAAGAATGATCGAGGTAGCAGCACTTTGAGATGGACGGAGGGTGCCTGAAAATCGGATGTTTCCAAAAGTAGGGATTTCACTCGACATGAAGTTGGGTTGTTGTTGCTAGGAATTTGCTTTTGGCTGGATAATCTTGAATCCGCCTTTGAGCTAGAGCTGGAAGATCTTCTCAAGGAATTTCGAGATGACAAGAATGCCGATGAGTAATTTATTATTATTCTCTCGTATGCTCATCATACTCAGCTGCGCAGTTTGCTTGGGAGGACGAATCGAATAAGGATCCTTTACCATTCCTCAAATTAACTTTCTACAACGATAAATAGTCACTCCTGCGCTGTGGAGAGGTAGCTGGTTAATTAGCTGGCGGAACACGTAACAAACTGATTCCCGTATCTCTAATCGTGGTTCGTTGTTAGGGAAACGGGGTTCAGTGAGAGTTGGTTCGGCTCAGCTCTTCTCTCTGGAAAGGCCGATTCACCCCCTCCCCTTTCCCGATTCGGGGATGCTGCTTAGGGGGATCAGGATTAGTCAATTCAACGTGAAGCCTCTCCCGGTTCCTACTTCAGGGCTCAGGCTTCGTTATACCCTAATCCCAAACCACCTTTCCGGTTTCAAGTTTCCCCTGCCTCCGAGCATGTGTTACCACCCCCTTTCTCCCCCATGAACTCCACCCAATTCCGCTCTTCACGGCCTTTCTGCCAAAAGCAAATTCCTAGCAGCTCATCAACGTATCAGACCGCGCGAGCGCAGGCGTCCGATAGTTCGCTCACAAGAAAAGCTGCTCACTCATTCTGACAATAAGGACAACAGGCCCGTCTCACCGCAACGTCATACCGGAATTTACCGAAGCCGATGCAGCGAAAAAGGATACTGAGATCACACCGACAGACCTGAAAATTAGCACTATTTAAGTCTCAATTCCGCGACTGAGTATAAACACAAATTTGATTCCAAACCCGAATAATTTATGACATGCTATAAGACCGGTGAAAAAAAGTCTCGTCATCTACACCTGTGCCATAGCGGTGAGCCTAGCCGCCCCGCCTACTCCCGTTCCCTCTGCGACTTCCAAAATCAAGCACTGGGCCTTTCAGCCAGTCACTAGGTCACAGATTCCAGAGGTCAGCGATCCATCTTGGATCAAAACCCCAGTCGATGCCTTCATCCTCGCTAAGCTCGATGCCGCTGGCCTGCAGCCCGCCGCACCCGCCGATCCACGCACTCTCCTGCGCCGACTCTCCTATCATCTTACTGGTCTACCACCGACCTTCGAGGAAACCCAGTCCACCAAAGACCCACAAACAGCGATCGATTCCCTGCTTGCCTCACCACACTTCGGCGAACGTTGGGCCCGGCAATGGCTCGATATCGCGCGCTACTCTGACACGAAGGGCTACGCCTACTCGCCAGAGGAGTTCACCTTCGTTCATGCCTGGCTGTATCGCGATTGGGTCGTCGGCGCCTTAAACGATGATCTGCCGTTCGACCAATTCCTTATCCGCCAACTAGCAGCCGACCGCCTCCTCGAGCGCAACGAATGCGAACAGTCAGACCTCGCCGCAATGGGGTTCCTCACCCTTGGCCGGCGCTTCATCGGCGTAGAACAAGACATCATCGATGACCGCATCGACACCGTCACCCGGGGCATGCTTGGGCTTACCGTCTCCTGCTCCCGCTGTCACGATCACAAATACGACCCCATCCCGACCGCCGACTACTATGCGCTATACGCCATCTTCGATAGCTCACACGACACAATGGTCGCTCTAAAGGAAAGCGATGATAGCGTGCTAAAAGAGCTCCGCGAACAAATGGCTGCCGAATTCGAGAAGCACGCCACCAACGTCGAAAAACGTCATCTCGAGCGTGTTGGTGAATACCTAGCCGCCACTCTCGACATGTCGATCGTGCCACCACCAGATTTCGCGGAACTCTTCACCAAGGACGATCTCAACCCCGCACAGATCCGCCGTTGGAACGAATACCTCTCGCTCTCTGAGAAGGAGAACCACCCGATCTTTGCCCCATGGGTAGCTCTTACAAAAATCCCGTTAGCAGAATTTTTTGACAAGGCAACAGCCACTCTGCAATCACTCCGCGACATCGACCCCGTCATCACCAAGGCGCTCACCAGCCCCCCCTTGCGGGACAAACAAGATCTCACCACTCGTTACGCAAAGATCTTTAAAGAAAAAACACAGCACCCTGCAATCGCGAGAATCATCAGTGGTCCAGGATCACCGATCGCTATTCCACGCGACCGGCACCTGCATGATATCGAATGGTTGTTTGCCGACGACGAGCGTAACTCGCTCAAGAAGAAGCTCGCTGAAATCGAGCGCCGCATCTACCAGCTAGGAAACGACGCTCCACATACGGTCGCGATGGCCGATCAGGCTGTTCCAAAAAACACGCGAGTTCTGTTACGTGGCAGCTACGCCACGCCTGGAGAAGAAGTCACCCGCCGCGCGCTAGACATTCTCGGCGGTGCAAAGTTCACCGATGGATCCGGCCGGCTCGAGCTCGCGCAACTGATTGCCACCAAGGATAACCCGCTCACCGCCCGCCTTATTGTCAACCGGCTATGGCAGAGCTACTTCGGCACCGGCCTAGTCAACACTCCGAGCGATTTCGGCATACGGGCTGAAACTCCGAGCCACCCAAAACTACTCGATTTTCTCGCCGCCGAGCTCGTCAAAAATAAGTGGTCACTAAAGAGCATCCACCGCCTCATCACACAATCAGCCGTCTACCAACAAGCTTCCTTTCCCACATCCACCAGCTCTACCATCGATCCGGAAAACCGCCTACTCTCGTTTTTCCCACGCCGTCCGATCGACTTTGAATCAATGCGCGACTCCCTACTGGTCGCCTCGGGCGAACTCGATCGCAGCATGGGAGGCAAGCCAGGCGCATTACTTGGAGCCTCCGCTATACCGCGCCGCAGTCTCTACGGGCGCATCGATCGCCAGTTCTTACCCAACACACTGCGCGCCTTCGATTTCGCTAATCCAGAGCTCCACAGCCCGCAACGCCACCTGACCAACGTCCCCCAACAGGCTCTGTTTTTCATGAATAGTCCCTTCGTCGAAGCACGCGCTATCGCCTTTGCAAAACGCATCGCTATGGGATCGACCGATGAGCGTATCACCAAGTCATTTCAAATCGCCTTCCAGCGCAACCCCACCGAAAACGAGTTAAGAAGCAGCCGGGACTTCATCACGAAAGCAATGACAAACGATAACGCTGAAAAGGCCGAATCACAGAGCACAAAACCGTCCCCGTGGCATTACGGTTACGGCCACTTCAACGAACAGAGTGGCAAGCTAGATAACTTCACCCCGCTGCCGTACTTCACCGGCGAGGCATGGGGCGGCGGCGAAAAATGGCCTGATGCCCAGCTCGGCTGGGTGAGGCTCACTGCCACCGGTGGCCACGCTGGCAACGGCCTGCATCATGCAGCCGTGCGCCGCTGGGTCTCGCCCATCGATGGCAAGATCAGAATCCGCGGGAGCGTCCAGAACGACGACGACTGCGGCAATGGTATACGTGCGATCATCACCTCCCCACGCCATGGCACCTTGAAAAAATCCATCGTCAAATTTGGCGAAACTTCTGAGGCTAAACTTGACGCAATTAAGATCTCGAAAGGTAACGTAATCGACTTCGTCGTCGATTGCGGTCTAGACGGAAACTTCTTCTGTGACCAGTTCGTCTGGGCACCAACCGTGCAATCCACCGACGGAAAAACATGGTATGCCGAAAAACAATTCGGCGGAAAGATCACCAAACCAAAACACCAGCTCGACACGTGGGAACGTTTCGCCCACTCACTACTGCTGACCAATACCTTCATGTTTATCGATTAAGGCAAGTAGGTTCAGCTTCTAGCCCCAGGTTTAACCGTGTAAAACAATGTCCTGCACCAGCCCACTTCAGAATTCTGCCTTTTCGATTGCCATGTCTTCAATCACCACCAATCCGTCATCTTTTCTTTTCCAAGAAGCCTAAAAGTAAGGGGCCTCTTGCAACAAGAATCTAACTCTCCTCACTCCGTATGGACCAACAGCATCCTGTGTTTACCCGCCGATCCTTCCTACGCCGCAGCGGTCTAGGTATGGGATCAATCGGCCTCGGCAACCTGCTGCTTGCCGACAGTCCTTTAGGTTGCAACTTGCCACACTTTCCCGGAACCGCCAAACGTGTCATCCACTTCTTCCTCAACGGCGGACCTTCCCACATCGACACCTTCGATCCCAAGCCCGCTCTGCAAAAATACGCCGGCAAACCATTACCCAGCGGCCACCTGCGCACCGAACGCAAAACCGGCGCAGCCTTTCCCTCCCCATTCGAGTTCAAACGCTACGGCCAGAGTGGCATCGAGGTCAGTTCGCTTTTCCCGAAAATTGGCGAATGCATCGACGATATCGCCATCATCCGCTCGATGCAAGTCGAGGTGCCCAACCACGAACCATCGCTAATGCTGATGAACTGCGGAGACTCAGTGCTCAGCCGCCCGAGCGTCGGTGCCTGGGTCACCTACGGACTCGGATCGGAAAGTCAGAACTTACCTGCCTTCGTCGCCATGTGCCCTGGCGGCTACCCGATCAAAGACGCGCAGAACTGGCAGTCCGGATTCCTCCCCGGCATCTACCAAGGGACTTTCATCGACTCCCAGCACACCAAGATAGAAAAACTTATCGAGAACATCCGCAACTATTCCACAACGCCGGCGAAGCAACGCGCTCAGCTCGATTTCATCTCCAAGCTCAACGAGGAACACCGCCGCGCCCGCACCAGCGACCCGCAACTCGAATCGCGTATCCAGACATTCGAGCTCGCTTACCGAATGCAGCTGGAGGCCAGCGACGCCTTCGACCTATCAAAGGAACCCGACCATATTACCGATCTCTACGGTCGCGCCACCCACGGCCGACAAACCTTGATTGCTCGCCGATTACTCGAGCGCGGGGTGCGCTATATACAGCTGTGGCACGGCAAGGGCCAGCCGTGGGACCACCACGACAACATTAAAGATAATCATGCCAAACTAGCCCGCGAACTAGACCAACCAGTCGCCGCCTTGCTCAAAGACTTAAAGCAGCGCGGCATGTTGGAGGATACCTTAGTGATATTCGGAGGGGAATTCGGCCGCACTCCGACCGTAGAACTAACCAACGCCGGTAAATCAAAAAATGGTCGCGATCACAACCCCTACGGCTTCACGGTATGGATGGCAGGCGGCGGTATTCAAGGCGGTACTGTCTACGGCTCAACGGATGAGTTCGGATTCCAGGCAAAAGAAAACCCAACGTCAGTCCATGACCTGCACGCCACGATTCTGCATCTGCTAGGATTCGACCATGAACAACTAACCTACCGCTACGCTGGACGAGATTTCCGGCTTACAGATATTTCTGGAGAGGTGATCGAGAAAATCATCACGTAGCTCGCAAAGTGAACCCCCTTTCTCCCCCATGCATTCCGCCCAACCCGGGTTCCCGCGACCCTTCCGCCAAAAGCAAATTCCTAGCAGTTCTTGGCGGGAGGGCCTTGAAGCCCCTTTGGATAGGAGCCGAGTGAAGCGGCTCGAGGCTCTGTCCCCAGAGGTCGCAGGGTGGGGGTCGCCTATTTCGGTGCAGTCTGCCTGAGGCTTACTTGAGCTCTGCAGAGGTCTTTCCGCCATGTTCTCGAAGAAAGGCGGCAATTTTAGGTCGGCTCGCCTCGACCTGATCCACATCGACTTCGATTTTTAAAAGGCCAGCGATCAACTTGAGAAATTCACCAATTTCGTCATTCCATGGCGCCGCGACCGAATTGAGGCTCGTTTCACCGGTGCCATTGATGGCGTTAATTTTGATCTTGTTGCTGACCAGGAGTTCGACCACCGGGAGGTGACCGAGGAAGGCGGCGGAATGCAAGGCGGTGGCGCCGTCCCGGTTTTTGGCGTTGATGTCCGCCCCGGCCGAAAGGAGCAACTCGGCGACTTCGAGTTGACCGGTTAAGGCGGCCCAGGACAATGGTGTCATCCCATTGGGATCTGGCTGGTTTGCGTCCGCTCCGTCTGCAGCCAGCTGAGATTTGAGGGCGTCGAGATTTCCCACCTTTACCGACTCCCAAATATTCCTTGGGGCGGGGGGGGGAAGGTCGCCACCCGAGGCGGCTCCCATCTTGCGCAAGAAGGCCGCGACCTTGGGTCGAGCGACCTGGATTCTTTCCACATCGAACTTCGTTTGGAGAAGGCCGCCGACGAATTGGATGATCCCCTTGAGCTCTTCACTCCATGGGGCGGCGGCGACGTCGAGGGGCGTTTCACCTTCATCGTTGCGCGCGTTGAGATCGGCTTTGTTTTTGATCAGGACCTGGATGACCTCGAGTTGGCCAAGAAAGGCCGCGGAATGCATGGCGGTTTGGTTCTTCTTATCCCTTGCATCGATGTCTGCACCCTTCTGGAGGAGAAACTTCACAGCCTCCGCTTTCCCAGTCAGGGCGGCCAAGGCCAGGGGAACGGACCCTAAGGAATCCTGAGCGTCGACATCCACCCCCTTGGCGAGTTGGGCCTTGATGCCTTCAAGGTCGCCATTCTTGGCCGAGTTCCAAATCGAGTCTGATTTCAGGCCACTGGCGAGGGAGGATGGGATGAGCGGAGGATAATCGGGCACTTTGGTCCACTCGGGCATGTCGCTCGAGATCTCAGCGAGGAGATCAGCGCTACGAGCACGAATGAAATTCCGAAGTTCTTCGAGTTTTTTCGGAAAATTGGATTGGATGGTGGCTAGGTGGGGCAGGAGGAGTTTTTCGATGCGATCGACCTCGGCCAGGAGGGCGTCCTCCTTCCACAACTCTTCGAGTAATCCATGGAGAGTTCTGGCATAGCGCTCCCGCCCCGATTTTGATTGGTAAAGCTTGTGCGCGATCATGCCCTTGCTCTTAACGGAGATTGGGGCCTTAGGATCGTAATCGAGCTCACTGAATTTATCAAAGAGAGCATCCGCCCCCCAAGGCAGGAAGTGAAACTTGCCATCCTGGGGATTGAAGTAGGTGAAGAAGTTGTTGTAATTTCCTGAATAGCCGTCCCAAAAACCAAGGAGACCTTCGACCGCCCAGAAAGTGAAGAAGGAGTCTAGATCAACCAGTTCACCGATGATCTTTTCGGGATCCTTGTCCACCTCCTCACCCTCAAGGATGGAGATGAGTTTTCTGATCATGGCGCGGCCACGTTTGTCTTTCCCAAATTTTCTCTCAAAGCTGCCCTCCCAGCCTTCCCGGAAATCGACCACCGTGCCTTCGTAGAGAGTGCCGTTGTCATTTCCAAATTCCCTTTTGATAAGGGTCTTGCGGATGGTCTCAACATGAGAATAGACCCCCAGGTTGACTCCGTTTACGGAAACTTTGGCAAAGGCACAACGTGGCGCGGGTGCACCCGCAGCATTGAAGAAGGCGTATCCCATATACTGATTCACCAAGGTGGCGTCTTGTTTGTTGTTGTTGAAAGTGAGGTTGGTCAGGCCCTCGATCCCGGCCTCCTTGTCGAGGTGATTCAATTTGATCTTGAGCGACGGACGGGTGGTGCTCTGGGAGCCGATGAATCCCTTTTTGCGGAGCCCAACCTGGGGGAACCTGTGTCCGTCGATCGTGACACTGGCTTCAACATAGGTATAGGGCCCGGCGATGGGGGCCTCCTTTCGTTTCTCGCTCAGGGCTTCAAACAAATTACGGGTTTGATTCCGGATCGTCTCCCAGTCCGCTTCGGCAACGGTAATCTGCACATCGATCACCCGGGCGGTGGGGAAGACCAGGTCGAGGGTAAGGTCCTCACCGCTTGAGGGTGTTTCGACCTCTTCCTCTTCTACCGGTATTGGGCCAGCATCCTGACTGCCCTCAGCGGTATCAGTTGATTTCTTATTCTCCCCGCACCCGATGAGCGCAAAGGCACCAAACAATAATACGACCTTCTTCATAACCCCTTGATCCTAGTTCCTGAATCGTGGCATACAATTACAAAGCATAAACCTAACTATAGCCCCCGCAGATAACCCCAATTCACCCCTCCCCTTTCCTGATTCGGGGATGCTGCTTAGGGGATCGGTGGTTCACAAATCTAAGTGACACAAAGCCGGCCTCTAGCACGGAAAGGGATTTCATTGAAGCAATAAGGCTGGTCAGTGAACTAAAACTTTAATTAGTTTTTTAGGTCCCTATCGTTCTCGTTATGAATATTTATCCCCCAAGTATTCTCCGACTCGCAACTAGCCGATTGCTTGTTTTGATCGCCGTCTTTTCCTGCGCATTGTTGCCTCTCCATGCTGCGGAGATCATCTGGGACAAAAGCTCCTTGACGCTGGTTCAAGAGCGCGGCGGCTACGGGAGAATGATCCGACTAAAGTCTGGGAACATCCTGTGTTCCTATGAATGCGCAAGAGAAGTACGTGTGCGGGCCAGCAAGGACAATGGCTCAACGTGGGAACCTGGGGTATTAGTTGCCCGCTATCCTCATGGAACTGCAGCGACTCCAGAAATCATCCAGCTGCGTAATGACAGGGTTCTCTGTTTTTACAATGAACGCCCACGCAATGGCAGCAAGATGCCATTCACAATTATGGTGTCAGCAAGCAAAGACTCCGGGAACACTTGGTCGTCCCCAAAACAACTTTACCGCGCGGGACTGGAATTCAAGAATGGCTGCTGGGAACCATCCGCAGTACAATTGCCGAGCGGAGAGATTCAATTGTTCTTTGCTAATGAGGGACCTTACCGCTCATCGGCAGAACAGGAGATAGCGCTCATGAGATCGGAGGACAACGGCCTGACGTGGAGTAAGCCGGAAAGGATCTCCTTTCGCGCATATCATCGGGACGGAATGCCTGTCCCCTTAGTCCTCAAGAATGAAAAGGGGATTATTGTGGCGATTGAGGACAATGGGATGAACGGCAAGTTCAAGCCGGTCATACTGCACACATCCATAACAAATAAATGGAGCGACGGTTGTATTGCGGGAAATAGCCTTCGACGTTGGTCGGCACTCAAGACGGATCTGCCGAGGAATATCTATGCCGGGGCGCCATATATCTGCCAATTGCCATCCGGCACAACCGTCATTTCCATCCAAAGTAACGAAGGCGGTCGGAAGGAGCCTCAGATGGTGGTGTATCTTGGAGACAACCACGCCAAAAACTTTGCAGCCAAGTCTGTCCCTTTCGCGATTACGTCGGATGTCGGGGGCAAGTGGAATTCCCTTTTCGTGAAGAACGCCACCACGGTGACCGCGATTAGCTCCACCACAATAGACAGTGTAAGAGGTCTCTGGGCGGTCGATGGACAAGTCCAAAACTAAGAGGAATAATAAATTCACACTTAAAGAGCTGAAGAAATCAAAATGGAAAAATTCATCTCATCAAGACGTGACTTCTTGCGCACCACCGGTTTAGTGGCGGCCTCGATCATCCTACCCCGGCAGGTCATGGCCGCTCTGGCGAAAATCAAAAAGCCCATCAAGCTCGGCATGATCACCGATTTGCACCAGGACGTGATGCACGACGGCCCGGCGAGACTGAAGGCCTTTCTCGATGCCATGAAGGAAGAAAAGCCCGACGCCCTGCTACAACTTGGCGACTTCGCCTATCCGACAAAGAAAAATGAGGCGGTAACCAAGGCCTTTGAAAAGGCGCATCCCAGAACCCTGCACGTGCTCGGAAACCACGAGATTGATGATGGGCACTCCTTCGACGAGGTTGCCAAGCTCTGGGGTATGAAGGGACGCTACTACACCGAGAACGTTAACGGTCTAGATTTGGTCGTCCTTGATGGAAACGAGAAACCGAAGAATCACAAGGGCGGTTATCCCGCGCACATCGGGGAGAAGCAGCTTGAGTGGCTAGCGAAACAGCTGAAAACCCTCAAGGGCCCGATTCTCGTCATTTGCCATCAGCCCCTGGCGGGCCCATCGAGTATCGACAACGCGGAGGCGGTTCAGGCGCTACTGAGCTCAGCTGCCGACAAGGTTCTCCTGGCTGTCAACGGGCACACCCACATTGACCACGTGGCCCGCGCTGGTAAGCTTTCCTATCTACACGTCAACTCGGCCTCCTACAAATGGATCGGCGGTACTTACCGCAACAAGAGCTACCCGGCCGAGGTCCACTCCAAGTTCCCCTGGGTCGAGTACACCTGCCCCTACCGTGACAGCCTCTTCACCACGCTCACCATCGACCCTGCCAATGGACGCATTGACGTCAAGGGCCGTGAGAGCCAGTGGGTTGGGGAATCCCCCTCACAGCTTGGGATCGCGGCGAAACCGGACCTAACCGATGGCAAAGAGATCTGTCCGAAAATCCGCAGTCGACGGCTCGGGCCAGCCGTGAAGTGACTGGAGATCAACCCCCTTTCAACCACTCCCTTTTCAGAGATCCACCGGAGGCCCATTCACCCCTCCCCTTTCCTGATTCGGGGATGCTGCTTTGGGGATCGATTAATTGTCTCAGCTTTTTACAATCCTTAGTTTACGAAGCTAATATCACCTAAACTGGCGATAAAATTTCGTAAATGATCGTCAGCGCTAAAGATCAAAGTAGTTATAAAAAGGACAACTCACAAATAGAACCTTGTGAGCCAATGGAAATTCCACTGAACTTTCTGTGTCGAGATCTTCACTTGAAATCACATGATTTATATTCATTAAACGGATGAATAACTATCT